>PPYE01432377.1_pt1 | contig 152813 bp, 136 predicted proteins | sample 1559881 | NCBI WGS metagenome assembly PPYE01 (sample SAMN08240022, study PRJNA423297) | Human gut metagenome, whole genome shotgun sequencing project. | reverse complement strand
GAGGTGGATTCGAACCACCGAAGCAATTTGCAGCAGATTTACAGTCTGTCCCCTTTGGCCACTCGGGAATCCACCCATTCCATATGCAGTTTGCATATCTGACAGTTTTTGATTATAACGGATTCGTCTGCAAAAATCAAGCAGTTTTTCCGTAGATTACTGTAAAAATAAGTTTATTTTTTCGGAACCGCTTTCAGAAGAATCGCTGTTATCGCCGGAAGAGTAATCTCCAGCACTCCGCCCTGCACCGGACAGACTGCCGGTTCCAGAGTAAAATCCGCCTCCCGGCTCATGATGATCCTCTGCAGCTCTTCTTCTTCCGTCACGCCAATCTCCCAGACGGGCACGCGGACCTTTGCCTCATCAAAACCGCCGTTGATAAGAACGACCATTTTTTCGCGAGCAGTAAATCTTCCGTAGCAGATGACTTTGTAGGCGCCTTCCAGATATTTCAAAGAGCCTGTAAGCAGCGCTTCATGTTCTTTGTGGATCCGTATCATCTTCCGGTGATATTCAATGAGCTCCTGATCTTCATGTCCCCACGGATACGTCCTCCGGTTATCCGGATCGGTCCAGCCGGTGACGCCGGCTTCGTCGCCATAATACAGCGTCGGCGCGCCCGGCCAGGTCATCTGCAGCATGACCGCCGCCCGCATAATCCCCTTATTGACATTGGCATCCGCGGCTTCCGGTCCCATACTCTCCGTTCTTCCTACCGTCTGATTTGTTCTTGTGAGGAATCGGGAATGGTCGTGATTAGACAGTTCGTTCATGGATACAAGCAGGGACGGATACTGAAAGCGGGACATATGATACATCATGGAGTCCAGAAACGCTCTGGTGTTGCCCAACAGGTCGCTGCGCTTCTCATCGCTGTGCTTCTCCATGCCGGTGAAGAACCATGTCACCGGCTCCATAAACGCATTGTAGTTCATGACCGTATCCCACTGATCGCCTTCCAGCCATTCTCTCGGATCGTCATAGTGTTCCGCCAAAATGATAGCCTCCGGGTTGGCCTCCTTTACGGCAGTCCGGAAATCTCTCCAGAACTGATGATTCATTTCCTCTCCATAGCCCAGATCAGCCGCCACATCCAGCCGCCAGCCGTCCACGTTGTACGGCGGCGAGACCCATTTCCTGCCTATTTTCAGGATGTACTCATAGAGCTGCCTGGACTCCTCATAATTAAGCTTCGGCAGCGTCCGGTGACCCCACCAGCCGTCATATTCCTCATTGTACGGCCACTCCTCTTCGTTATAAAACTTAAAATAATTATGATACGGACTGTTTTTATCCACGTACGCGCCCTTTTCATAGCCGTATTGATTCTCGTAAAGCCGCTCGGCGTCCATCCATTTGTTAAAAGAACCGCAGTGATTGAAGACTCCGTCCAGAATCACGCGCATCCCTCTGCTATGTACCTCTTCCACAAACTTCACAAAAAATGCATTGCTGGCTTCCAGGTTTCTCTTATCGGTCACGCGGGAAATGTACTTGGTCGCCTGGATGTTGTTGAGGGCGCCCTCCGGCAGCACTTCTCCCTCATCCACAGCGATGGTCGTAAAATGCGGGTCCACGTAATCATAATCCTGAATATCGTATTTATGATTGGACGGGGATACAAAGATCGGATTCAGGTAAAGGACGTCTACGCCCAGCTCCTGCAAATAATCCAGATGGTCAAGAACCCCCTGCAGATCGCCGCCGTAAAATTCCCGGACTCCCATTTTTGCCGGATATTTGTTCCAGTCAGTCACCCGGGTCACGGGCTCCCCTATATAAATATATTCTCTGTCCAGCACATCATTGGACGGATCACCGTTGGAAAAACGATCCACATATATCTGATAGAATACGGCTCCTTTCGCCCAGTCCGGGGTGGAAAAACCCGGAGTGATCTCATAATTAAAAAATGAGTCAAGCTCCTTCCTCGGCCCCATCTTATTAAAGAAGCACACTTTTCCGCCGGCATGTACTTCGAAATAATACTTTACAGCTTCTTCATCCACCGTGATATGCGTCTCATAAAAATCAAAAAGTCTGTCTCGTGAAGCAAGCTTCATCTCTGTCCGTTCTTCCCCCGCACAAAAATATACATGCTCCACATTTTCTCTTGCTGTCCGGAAACGAATCTTTACCTCATCCCCCGCCTTCGGCTCCATAGGCTGCACAAAATTAGGCCCGCCGTCTGTAAACAGTGCCTGCTGGTTCAGGATTGGTTTCGTCCTTTGAATATGCAATTGGACTTTTTCTGATAATGACAGATTCTGAAACATTCCCATTATCGTTCCCTCAATTTATCTTTCTATTTTGATATACGCTCTATTTTCGATTGGCCGGCTCCACGTTGATGGCCTTGCCTTTAATCTTCACATTCTTCATGGCATCCAGCACATCGGAAGCGACATCCCGCGGCACTTCCCCAAAAGTATATTTATCATACAGATCAATGGATCCCACCAGATTACCCGGGATACCCGATTCGCCCGCAATGGCTCCCAAAATATCTCCCGGACGGATGCCCTGCTTCTTTCCTATATTAATGAAAAGACGCACCATGCCCTCTTCCGCGCCGGTATCCCCGAAATCCTCTTTTTCCTGGGCGCATCTGCCTTCGGAATTGCCGAGAATCTCCGCCAGAAATGCAGCGGCCACATCCATTGTTGTATAATCTTTCTCATTAACGAAAGCCTCTATCATATTAATATAACGCTTTAAGTCCTGGTCTTCAATATAAGAATCGAGCCTTTCAAAGATTTTTTCAACCCTTGTTTCCGTGACATCATTAAGTGATGGAATCGGCTGCGCCTTGATTTTGGCACGGCAGTATTTTTTGATTTCTCTAAGTTTATAGACCTCCCGGCCTACCACGAAACTGAACGCCATACCCGCCTTTCCGGCACGTCCGGTTCTTCCGATTCTGTGAACGTAATACTCTTCATCCTGCGGCAGATCATAGTTGAACACCGCGTCCACATCATCCACGTCGATTCCGCGGGCAGCCACGTCCGTCGCCACCAGGATATCTGTCTTTCCGTTCCGGAAACTGCGCATGACTCTGTCGCGCATGGTCTGTTTCATATCGCCGTGGAGGCCTTCCGCAAAATATCCCCGGCCCTGCAGATCCTGCACCAGCTCGTCAACACCTTTCTTGGTGTTGCAGAATACCACCGACAGCTTTGGATCGTAAATGTCCAGAAGACGGGAAAGTACTTCGCTCTTGTTCTTCGGGCGCACTTCATAATAATATTGGGTAATATTCGGCACCGTCAATTCTTTGCGCACTACTTTGATAGTCTGCGGGCTGTGCTGATATTTTTTTGTCAGTTCCAGAATCGGTCTCGGCATAGTGGCGGAGAACAGCAGCGTCTGCCGGTCTTCCCGGATATCGCTTAGGATTGTCTCGATGTCCTCCCGGAATCCCATATCCAGCATTTCGTCCGCCTCGTCCAGTACCACTGTGCTGATCTCGTCAAACTTTACCGTTTTTCTTCTCATATGGTCCATAATCCGTCCCGGCGTACCGATGATCACCTGCACGCCTGCTTTCAGCGAACGAATCTGTTTGGAAATCTCCTGTCCGCCGTAGATTGGCAGAACTTTTACCGACGGCATATATTTGGCAAGCTTCCGGATCTCGTCCGCCACCTGAATGGCCAACTCTCTGGTCGGGCAGATGACCATGGCCTGTGGTTTTTTCAGCTTCGGATGAATCTTCTGAAGAATCGGGATGGCGAAGGCTGCGGTTTTACCCGTTCCTGTCTGCGCCTGACCGACCACATCCGCCCCGGAAAGCTCCACCGGAATCGCCCTCGCCTGAATCGGCGTCATCTCCTCAAACCCCATATGGGCGATGGCTTTTAAAATCTCCGGTTTAATATCTAATTCCATAAACTGTAATGAATCCATGTATGTCTCTCTTTCTATTTCGTATATTTTCTTTTTACAGTGTTTTTGCCATAATTTTTCGGATTTGTCTGCCGTGCAATATAGAATCACTCCCATTGCACAAAAATAGAGCCCGGACGCTCTCCGGACTCCATAATCCGTTCATATGTAAATTCTACTGATAAAAGATAACATAGGCTGTTCAGAAAGTCAAACAATAAACGAAATTCCGCCCCTTCTCCGGCTCTCTTTCCAATACACATCTTCTCTTCTGTCTTTTTTCACAGGAAAAACTTCTCTGCACTTTCGTACTTCAGCAGGGTCAATGTCCCCAATGAGCAGGCTCTCTTCCTCGCAGAATCGGGTCAGCCGCTCTCCCCGCGGACCGTAGAGGGCGGAATGTCCGTTATAGGCGATGCCGCCGCCTTCTCCCACCCGGTTGACACCCGCCACGAAAGCCTGATTCTCGATGGCTCTTACTTTCAGCAGGCAGTCCCAGTCGTCGATTCTGCTGACCGGCCAGTTGGCGATGACGAAAATCACCTCGCTGTCCGCTGAACTGATCTGAAAGATCTCCGGGAAACGGAGATCGTAGCATACGAATCCTCCCAACACCGTATCCTTCCACGGCAGGGTGTCTATCTTTTCTCCTCCCTGGAAATAATCTCCTTCCTGACCAAAAGTAAAAGGATGAATCTTAGCGTAACTCATACGGATTTCTCCTTTTTCCGCTGCAGCAAGCCAATTCTGATACTTCTTCCAGCCGGGATGCCTGAGCAGTTCCTGTTGTTCCACCGGCGCAGGATATCCAAATACCAGAGTTATTTCATATTTCAGACTCATTTTCTTAAAAAACTGTACCTGTTCCTGCCAGTTTTCTGTGGTTTTTTCCACATTCATGGAAAAACCGGTCAGACTCATTTCAGGAAACGCCAAAAGCTCCACCTGATGCTCTTTTGCCTTTTTTATAAATTTCTCTGCTTTTTCCTTATTCTTCTGTACATTTTCCCAAATGATATCCATCTGCGCCAATCCAATTCTCATAAAACTCTCCTTATTTTTCTGCGGCCGTTTTATTCGCTGTCATATATACACGAATCCACAGCCGCTTTCCCGAAAATATACGTAAAATCAGGGGTTGCATTTTCGCTATCGATGTGATAGTATTTAAACACTTGATACATAGTTTTTAAAACTACATCATATAATATTTGTATGTTATTATATCTTCTGATGTACTGACACATTTCTTTTAGATGGAAACGTACCGGCGCATCGGGCTGCGTTTTTTTCATAATAACACAGCCGGGAAGAAAACAGTAGTATAAAGGAGGTATTTTCATGAATACACGTTTAAAAGATCCTGGAAGCGCAATTACACATCTGATCGCCATGGGCGGCGCTGTCATCTGCTCTTTCCCGCTGATTTTCAAGGCGGCCCAGAGCGACAGTACAGTTGCTGTTGTTTCTATGGCCGTGTTTATCGGAAGTATGATTCTTCTTTATGGCGCCAGCAGCCTGTATCATTCCCTGGATATTTCCGCCAAGGTGAATCTGCTGTTCCGCCGCATCGACCACGCCATGATATTTGTATTGATCGCCGGTTCCTATACGCCGGTATGTCTGCTGGCTCTGCCGGCAAGCACCGGTATCCCGCTTCTGATTCTTGTATGGTCAGCTGCAGTCATCGGCATCGGCCTTAAAATATTTATCATCAATTGTCCGCACTGGGTAAGCTCCATCATCTATATCGCCATGGGCTGGACCTGTGTGCTGGTATTTAAACCATTGGTAACCGCTCTTCCTGCCGCAGCTTTCGGATGGCTTCTGGCAGGCGGCATCATTTACACTATCGGAGGCGTCCTTTACGGTCTTAAGCTGCCTGTATTTGACAAGCTTCCAAAAAGTTTCGGCAGTCATGAGATTTTCCATCTGTTTGTGATGGGCGGCAGCTTCTGCCATTTCATTTTCATGTATGTTTATATGCTGTAACGCTTACACACTGCGCACAGAGAGCCGTCCTGGCGGCGGCTCTCTGTGCTGGTAGTTTGTAATAGATTTACATCCTTAATCATTTTTTGCGCGAACCGGTTCGGATTCAAGGGCTTATGGTCCTGGATCAGGGCCGGTTTTTTTATGAAGGGCTGCGCATAACCGGAGAAGTTATCTCGTTTTACTCTGAATCAGCGCAAGCTTCTCCTTCTTTGTCAACTGTTTGATGGCATATTCCCGTTTCAGGGCTTCCTGCTTTGTCTCGTATTCCTCATAGTATACGAGACGCACAGGAGCCCTGTTCTTCGTGTATTTTGCACCTTTACCCGCATTATGTGCTTTGATTCTTTTTTCAAGATCTGTCGTCCACCCGGTATAAAGGGTTCCGTCACGACATTCTACAATGTATGTATACTGCATTTGTATTCCTTTCTGCATTTTTCCCTTTGTATTCTTTCCGGGAGGGCCGCTGTCGGTCCTCCCTATCTTATCAGCCGGAGACTTCTTGTATATTATCTGTGGAATCATACAAAGGATATTGTTTCTGCAATTGTATCATAAATCCGGCTGTATTTTTCACAGGTTTTTACACCTTGTTTATTTTATGCAGAAATGCGACGGAGGTTACAAAGGGATGCGGATGCGCCGGCGGCATTATGCGCGGTGTGCCGGGCGAAACTCTGACTTTTTTCAGCGCTGGCTCCTGCTCTTCACCGGGCCCCGGCTTTTTACGCCTCCAGATAATCTGTCGGATTCACCGTCTCGCCCTTGTAGGTCATTTTGAAAAACAGGTGCGGGCCTTCCAGCGTAAAAGACCTTGTCGGTTCCGCCACTGTGGCGATGACATCGCCTTCTTTTACTTCATCACCGATCTCATAGTGGACATTTTCCACCTGCGAATAGGATACTTCATAATACTCCCCGATCACCATGGTCACTGTAGTCCCATAGCGATCAGATTTTGCAATGTTGACGATTCTTCCGTCCGCCGTGGCGATCACATCCTCGCCTTTTTTAGCGCCGATGAGAATACCATCGTTGCAGGCGTACTGATCAAGTGTTGTGTAATAAACCGTGGTATCCATGCTGTATGGAAGAATCACATTTCCCATCACCGGCCATGGCATCTTACTGCTTCCGTCATAGCTGAAATGACTAAGATCCGCTTCCTGTCCATCCTCCTCTGATGTATCCGAAACATTTTCTTCGTCGTCCCGGTCTTCATTATCCCGGTCTCCTCCCACCTGGCTCTGATCATTTCCGCCGTTTTCGGCTTCTTCATCTGCCGGCCGGCTTTCTCCAGTATCAGCGCCGGTATTGTCCCCGCCGATTCCGGTGCGGGAATCACTGTTGTCGTCCAATCTTCCTTCCTCACCGTTTTCCACGCGGGCTTCTCCCGAACTTATGACGTCATCATTGTTTCCAATGGTCTCTGTCACATCTGTATCCTTTTTCTCCTGCCGGTTATTTCCAAATTGAATATTATAGGCCGTGAGAACGGATAGAATCAAAAATGCTGCAATAACCAAACTTGAAATATATTTTTTGTTTAAAAGTTTATTTGGTCTTTTCATATCATCACCTCTGGCTATAGCTTTGCCAGCGGATGAAAATTTATACATTTTTTGTGATTTTTTTCTCTCCGGCAAAAGCATCCTGAAGCTCCGTCCCCGGATAATAGTAAGAAAGTATTGTAGCCGCAGACAAATCTTTTTGTGCCAGGGCATTGGCTCCGTAAAGGCTCATTCCCATGCTGTGTCCTTTGCCGATGGTCACAATGCGCAGGCGATCTCCGTAATTTTCCAGATAAAAATTTGTAGAATTGAGGGAAAAAATATCTTTCCATTCTTCTCCCGTCCATTTATTATCTTTTGTTTTTACACTCTGAACAAATCCATTTTCTGTCTGTTTCTCGATTTTGAGATTGTTTTTACAGCTCTCCTCCGTCTCCGTATACCCCGCATCGGAAAGCATTTTGACGCAATCTTTGTAGGACATTATTTTTACATCCATGTACTCCTCTGATTCCACGTCCTGACTGCTGTCCACGCTGATAAGATAAGGCACATCCACAGAATAAATCTCACTGGCAGAAACCGTTTTTCCAATGCTGACCGGATGGTACAGTGCGTCAATGAGGCTCCCTCCATAACAGAGTACCTGTCCAAATGTCTCTTCGGAGGCTTCCTCCAGCCGGTTATTAAGCTCCAGCCATACTTTTCTTCCATTATTTTGCTCCAATTCATCTTCGGAAATGTAATCCAGCGACAGATCCTCTGCTTTGACTTCCTTTTTATCTCCAACTGCTTTGACAAAATTTGTTCTGCATACAATTACCCACGCTTTCAATGCTTCCTCCTCCCTGGCGTAGGATAATTCTGAAGCAGCCATGCCGATAACAAAGTCTTCGCCGTCAATCTGGTCTCCATTTTCCAGCGTCACTATCACTCCCATTTTTCTCTGATTTCCTCCGGTTTTTCCCGTGATGAGCATCGTACAGATGCCCGGCAGAAAAAGACTCAGACTCAAAATCAGAACTGCCTGAATTATTTTTTTCATCTTATATTATATTGTACCGGCGCCGGCTTTATGTCTGTTGCGTCTGCAAAAAGATTCACGCTCCAGGGCGGCGCCTCAAAAGATTTTACCTCAGAAATTATAAAATCACAAAAGAATACTTGTACTTTATGGCTAATTTACATTTACTTTCCCTTCTCTTATTTATATAATATATGCAATAGAGTTTAAAATTTGGATACGTATGCGCTTTTGTAGAAAGGAGCGAGTATGGCGAGAGATATGATTAACAACGGGATCAATGCAGAAGATAAATCCCGTATGATACAGGAATACGTTCCCGGCAAACAGATCACTCTGGCGCACATGGTTACCCGGCCGAAGGCTTCCGTTTATAAAAAACTGGGGCTTCCTGATGATTACCACGATGCCATCGGCATCATGACCATTACCCCGTCAGAAGCTACGATCATAGCAGCTGATATCTGCACGAAAGCTGCTTCCATTAAACTTGGATTCGTCGATCGTTTTTCCGGCTCTGTTATTATTGTCGGTTCCACAGCTAATGTGGAATCTGCGCTCAACAGCGTGATAACTACATTTTATAACAAGCTGGGCTTTGACACAGTTGCCATCACCAAAACGTGACAGGGGACGTAGATTATGAAGATTATGCTAATCGGCCCTTCAGCTGCCGGAAAGACAACATTGATTCAGCGCCTTATTGATAAGGAGATTAAATATGATAAGACGCAGACTGTAGAATATGTGGGGAATTTCATTGATACCCCCGGTGAATATATGCAGCAGCGCGGATACTGGGGTTCTCTGACCATCACGTCGCACGATGCAGATATCATTGGACTCGTACAGGATTCCACCAGTGAGGACTGCTGGTTTTCCGGCGGTCTTACCACAAAGTTTGAGAAACCTGTGGTCGGCATTCTCACAAAGATTGACCGGAAAGATTCCAACCAGAGTCAGGCGCGCTCTTATCTGGAACTGGCAGGATGCAGAGATATCTTTGCCGTCAGTTCTTATACCGGCGAGGGTGTGGATGAACTTTTGGACAGTCTTCATGCGATGGTTGAGAGATATAAAAAGGAGAATGCCCGTCGTTACGAAGCAGATTATTTTGATTAAATAACACAATAGACGTTTATTTCAAATCAGAGAGTACCCGAAAAAGGAGGAGGTGACACCTTGATTATACTGACCAAAGAGAATGTGACCGACTATGTAAAATCAAGGCTTGATTTTTTTAATACAGACGGCGGTCCTGTGACGGTTTCCGCCATCGGGGAGGGTTCTGTCGAAGAGGATGGAGACGGTTTTATCAATATGGTTTTCCGCGTCTCCGATGGGAAGTATTTCCTTATAGTCAAACAGTCCACAGCAGAGCCTCGCTGCAAGGGGGATTTCGTACTGGACGTCAACCGTTTCAAACTGGAATATGAATCCATGCAGATTCGCAAGGCGATTATTCCGGATTTGATTCCTGATTTGTACGATTGCGATGATGAAAACCGGATTTTTATCACAGAGGATGTATCCCGTCTCAGAATATCCCGTTTTCAGCTTTTAAAGGGGGTTACTTATCCTCTCCTGGCAGAACAGGTTGCCCGCTATATGGCTGCCAATAATTTCTACACATCAGAATTCTATCTGGACGGAAAAACATTCCGCGATCTGTCCGTACATTTTATGAATTCTACCATGCGTGATATTATGGATGTGGGCATGTTCCTTACCAGTGTTTCTCCTGAAGATACGGTAGGACGTCCTCTGGATCCGGATTTTGTCACATTTTCAAAAAGAATCTGTGCCGATCCGGCTGTACAGCTTTCCAGGCAAAAGCTCCGTCATCTTTTTATGACTAAGGGCGAATGTCTGATTCATGGAGATTTACATACATCCAATATTTTTGCCAGCCAGACTGAGGCCAAAATTATTGATATGGAATATACATTCTGCGGACCATTTTCTTATGACATGGGATATTTCCTTGCAAACTTTATCGCACAATATGCAGCGGCGCTTTTCCGTCCGTATAAGACGGAGCAGGCACGTGTTATGTTCAAGGATTATTGTCTGTTCATGATCAGGGAAACATACTGCAAGTTCTGTGATTATTTCTGCCGCTACTGGGATGAAGACGCCAAACAGGTATATCAGCATGTTCCGGGACTGCAGCAGGATTTCCGCCTGACCACACTGAGAGAGTTTATCGGCTTTGCCGCTTCTGCTATGCTGGGGCGGATCGCAGGAGATATTCCTTATCCGGATTATGACGACATTGATGATTATGTGCAGCGGCATAACGCCAAATGCTACTCCATTATCCTCAATCGTCAGATGCTGGTTAAATGGGAACAGTATAATACCATCAACGAATTTATCTCAGACATGCTTACTGTGGAGGAAATCTACTGCCGGTATGCAAAAGAATATGACGAACAGCGGGCTGACGCCGGTTCCACGGCCGGACAGAACAGAAAATAGAAGGGAGGATTTTCATTATGATAATTTTAACAAAAGAAAATATTGTTTCTTATATTAATGACAATGTCCCTTCCATCAAACTGGAGGAACCTGTCCAGGTAAATGTTATTGGTGACGGAGAGCTCAGCGAGGATGTGGAAGGCGACGGCTACTGTAATTTTGTATTCCGTGTTGCAGACGCCCACTCTTCTTATATCGTAAAGCAGTCCACCAGCCATCTGCGCCGGCGGGGACAGCCGATCACACCGAAGCGGAACCGCTATGAATATGAGATCATGCAGCTTCGTTCCAAGATTGTTCCTCAGTATGTACCGTCTCTTTACCATGGAGATTTTGAAAATAATATTTTTATCATGGAAGACGTTTCTAATCTGAAACTGGTTCGCTATCAGATGAATGAGAACCACCGGCTGCCGGAGCTGGCCAGCCAGGCCGCCCAGTATCTTGCCGCTACTCATTTTTATACATCAGAGTTTTATCTGGATTCCGAGGAGTTCCGCAGTCTTCTCTCCTATTTTATGAACGCCGAGATCCGGCATGTCATGGAAGACGGCATCTTTCTTGGTATCTTTGGTTCCGATGAGTTTGACCCAGCCTGCGGCCCGGACTTTGAGGAATACTGCCGCAATATTTATAAGGATACAGAGATTACCTTCCAGCGTTTTAAACTGCGTCATCTGTTCATGAGCAAGTCAGAGACTCTGATTCACGGCGACTTCCACACATCCAATATGTTTGCGGACGATACGCATTTGAAGGTCATTGATATGGAATATACTTTCGGAGCTCCTTTCTCCTATGATTTAGGGTTTATTCTGGCCAATATCATCAGCCAGTTTTGTTCCGCTGCTTTCCGTCCTTTTGAGGAGGAAAGCGAGAGAAAGGTCTGTCTCTCATATCTGATTTCAATTATGCATCTGCTCTATACTGATTACATTCAGTATTTCTTTGAATACTGGGAAAAGGATGCCAAACTGGAGTATAAGCTGGCAAAAGGCTACAAAGAATCTCTTGCCCTGGATATTCTCCGGGAATGCTTTGGATTCGCTGCCTGCGCTAATCTCTGCCGTGTCTGCGGCACCATGCAGACTGCCGACTTTGATCATATCACGGATAACCATCTTCGTACTCAGGCAAAGTTCCTTTCCATTGAGATTGACGAACTTCTCTTCCGCAAGTGGTTCACTTATAATACTATTGAAGAACCGCTTGATGATATGATCACTTTACTAAAAAAACGCAGAGAACTTTTATAGACAGCCGTCAATCTTTTTCGGAAGTTATTAATTACGGAAGTCATTAAAATTTTTTTACAAAAAAAGATATCCCTCAAAGCCTTCTGCTTTTCAGCACGTCGTTTTTTGAGGGATATTTCTTTTTGCAGTTTTTTCGAAAAACTTTTTATTGTTGATTCTATGGGATTTATTATAAATAATATTGTATGTTTTTATCTGTCAGACTCCTCAATCCTATCTCCAGGAAAAAACATTAAACTTGGACGTTTTGTGTTCCAATTCCAGGGAATCCTTCGCTATTTTGTAGGAATCGAGGTAGCAGTAGGTTGCTCCTTCTTCTTCCGGCTGATCGTCATGGAAACGTTTCTCAGAATCCACCTTTACCGTCATGCTCCAGCATGGCTCCAATACATTTGTACTCCGGTAAAAGAGGTCGAACATAACTACGCCGATTCCCTCTCTTGGATCTTTGAATGTGAAAGACGGCTCACCGTTTTCTTCCAAACCATTCATTCGGCACATTCCGATAAAATTTAAAATGATTTTCTTATTTTTCTCACCAATTGGGATATATGTTTCTGCCATAATAGTCTCCTTTTTTCAGCTCAAAAAGGCTGCCCGGATAGAGCAGCCTTTTTTATTTTTGTTATTATGCCTTGCACGGTTTCTCACGCCATGCTGCCTTCGCTTTGCAACGGCGTGGCGACAAATCCGCATCGTTATTTCAGCAAGTTTTCCACGATTGATGGGTGTGGACGTGGAATGATGGATGTGGAGGTTACTTCTCCGCTGATGCTCAGCTTAGCAAGACAGGCGTTTACTGCCGATCTTACGGAAGATACTTCACCGGTGATAACCAGGTATCCTTTTCCACCTAAACCTCTTGCAATTCTTAAATCAACAATACTTACTTTGGAAGCTTTTACTGCAACATCGGCTGCGATAACTGCTGTCAAAGCGGAGATTGTCTCAATTGCACCAACTGCCTGAATATTCTCTGTATTGGTAAATCCGGAAATTGCCGGAAGAACTTCTTCACGAACATTATCAAGAATGTGTGTATCGATCAGATAGATGCCGCTTACGAGCTCTGCTTTGCTCATAGCTGCTTTTACCGGACCTACGTGTCCGCCGACGATAATCACATACTTGCCAGGGCAGATTGGTGTAGCTAATAATAATTCTACATTTCCTGCTTTTACCATCTCATCAGCCGTCTGGATACCTACAGGAATGCTCTTAATTTCTACAAATCCAACTGCTTTTCTCACTGCGTAAACACCATCCTTTATTTTTCGATTGCAATACAACCGTCAGCGATTTCTTTGATCGTACCGCTGATACTAGCATGAATACAAGCACCTAATTTACCTTCTGCAGGTTTTGCGATCACATCGCCTTTTGCAACTGTATCACCAACATTTACACACGGAACTGCCGGAGCGCCGATGTGCTGTCCGCACGGGATAGAAACATGGTCTATCTCTTTTGGAAGTTCTGTCAATGGTGCAGCCACATTGTATTTTGAGAGTCCCAGATTAGCAATAAGCTTCTTAATCGGATATTTTTTGTATTCTCTCATTGGATGTGCTGATTCAGGCGCATTGTTTAATGAATTTCTGATACCCTGTTTTGCCATGATACCTTTTAATTCGTGATTTACCTTCCATGGCTGGAGGTTCATAACGCAGGCATACTGACAAAGACGGCATTCTGAACATAAGAATGCGATCATTGGAGTGTCAGAACCATCGCACAGATGGCCGTAACTAGCAAATCTGATAGTCTTATGCGGAGCAATTCTATGTCCTATCAAATTACGAGGACATACTTCTGTACAAAGGCTGCAGTGACAGCACGCAGCTTTTGCGATATGAAGCATTTTGGAAATGTCCATCTTCACATCCTGAATCAACGGATGACTTTCCGGTAATACGATCAGACCTTTGGTTGTCTTGGTAATCTTGGAGTCCAGAGGAACATGTTTACCCATCATAGGGCCGCCGTTGATAACAACATAAGGACCATCCACAGTAACGCCGCCCGCCAGTTCAAGAGCTTCGCCGACTGTCATGCCGAGAGGCAGCTTCATAGTCACATGATTCTTTACTTCTCCGGCAAATGTTACATAGGAATCCGTCACCGGCTGATCCTCATAGTACGCGTTGTAAATGTTGAGAACTGTCTCAACATTGGAAACGATCACGCCTACGTTTAATGGAATACCGCCTTCCGGAACAATTCTTCCTGTCACCTCATATACCGTAACCTGTTCATCACCCGCTGGGTAAAAGTTTTCGAGAAGATGAAGGCTAAAGCCTTCATACTCCCCAATAAGCCCGTTAAAGCTGTTAATTGCTGCTGTATAATGATCCTTTAAAGCAATAACCACTTTATCTGCGCCTACGGTTTCTTTGATGAGCTTTAAGCCTTCAAGGATTTTTTTTGTCTCGACTGCCATCAGCTGCTGGTCTACTCTTAACAGCGGCTCGCACTCCGCACCGTTAAGGATGACATATTCAGCTTTGGCGTTCACTTTTACATGAGTAGGAAAACCTGCGCCACCGGCGCCTACGATACCGGACTGAGCGATAATATCAATAAGGTTTTTTTCCATTTTACTCACCTCTTAATTATTTCATTCTGATATGGAGACCATCCTTTAATACACATCTTCTCTTACGGCAGAATGATTTGGCAGATGTCAGACCCTCACCGGTAGGACCTGCGATGGTAAATGTGGTGTATCCCATTCCGCCAACGCCGATACCAGCATAAGATGGGCCGTTCTTAACGAAAATAGTAGTTTCGATTTCTTTTGCCATCTTGGTAAGCTTATCTACATTTCTGGAATGCATCATTGCTGTATGTCTGTTGCCGTGCTCTACTTCTACGGCAAACTCAATCGCTTCATCAACGTTTGCTACACGAACGATTGGAAGGATAGGCATCATCAGCTCAACCTGAACGAATGGGTGATCCTTAGGAGCTTCCATGATAATACATTTTACTTCCGGACCAACTTTGATTCCCACTTTGTCAAGGATATACTGTGCGCTCTTACCAACAAAGTTTACATTTGGTTTCTTTCCATCGTTTGTAACCATCTCAACCATCTTCTGGATGATTTCCGGATCTTTCACTTCATATGCACCGTTGTTCTTCATATTGAAAATCAGGTAATCAGCAATCTGATCAACTGCGATAACTTCTTTCTCTGCGATACATGGAAGGTTGTTATCAAAAGAACATCCGTTTACGATATCAACGGCAGCTTTCTCGATATCTGCTGTCTCGTCAACAACAACAGGAGGGTTACCTGCGCCAGCGCCGATAGCCTTTTTACCTGTGGACATAACAGCTTTTACGATTCCAGGGCCACCTGTAGCAACCAGCATACGAACCTTTGGATGCTGCATCATGATATTGGTGTTCTCAATGGATGGCTCTTTTACAGTAACAATCAGGTTTCTCGGAGCGCCTAATTCTTCCAGCTTAGCATTGATCTTTTTGATCAGCCAGATGGAAACGCCTTTGGAACGTGGATGTGGGCTGAATACTACAGTATTTCCGCCTGCCAGCATTCCGATGGAGTTACAGATAACTGTCTCTGTAGGGTTTGTGGTAGGTGCGATTGCTCCGATAACACCAAACGGGCAGTACTCTACTAATGTAAGTCCGTCGTCTCCGGATAATGCTTCTGTAGTCAGATCTTCGATTCCTGGAGATTTCTCAGCAGCCAGTCTGTTTTTGATCAGTTTATATTCATAAGCTCCCATGCCGCTCTCTTCTACGGCAAGTTTGCTCATGTATTCCAGGTTTTCTTTCTGGCAAACTACTTCTCTGATTCCCTCAACAAATCTCTGTCTGTCGGACATGGAGTAGTTCATATATTCTTTCTGTGCTTTAGCAGATGCCTCGATCGCGTCGTCCATTGTCTCGAAAATACCATAGGTATAATCGTCGGCAGGGCAAGCGGATTCAACATCTGTTAAAACCTTTTTCACAACTTTTTCAATTAATTGAACATCAATATTCATTATGCATTTCCTCCTTGCATTTTTTCTAATGCATATGTAGCGACTGCCATATCTTCCTCGGCAGTACCTCCACTGACGCCGATGGCACCAATTACTTTGCCATCAACTTCAATCGGATATCCACCGCCAAAACATACAATCCTGCCATCTCCGGAGTTATGAAGGCTCCACAGGCTGTCACCTGGTTTGGTAACATCAGCAAGGGCTGCAGTCGGACACTTCAGAGCACATGCGGTGTAAGCTTTGTCCTGTGACACTTTCACGCTGATCAGCAGAGCCCCTTCCATTCTCTGGAAGTACAGAAGGTTACCTCCCTCATCCACTGCGGAAAATACCATCGGCACACCGATTTCATTTGCTTTTTCTTCCACAAATTCAGCCATCTTTTTCAGGCTCTTTAAAGACATGTCCATCTTGCATTCTCCTTTATTGCCGTCGCCTCCCATGGTTTCTTTCACCACTTTGCGCACTGCCTCTTTGAGCTCCTCGATTTCCTGCTGCTGTGCTCTGGCTTCCTCAAGGCGCGCCATTGCAAAACATGCGTCTGAAAGACGATTGATATATTTACGTAATTCATCGCGAACAGGAATCTCCCTGGCAAGGGTTGTTATTTTTCTTTCCGCTCGTCTTACGACTGTCCTCGCCACATGCAAGGCTGCGGAAGATGGATTTACTCCAGGCACTACGAACTCGCGCATCAGTCCATTGACTTCCGTTGATTGATCGACAATATCTTCCAGGTATTTGATGTCTGCCTCTCCAATTTTGTCCTTAAGCATCTCCATGCCCCGCTCATCGGACGCGAATTCTGCTCCTGCCTGGAACATTCTTTTCTGAATATGATTGATATATTCTCTGATATCCGGTGACTCAGTCTGGGCGTAAGCTACTCCCAATGCGGAAATAGCTTCGTCGATGGTTCCATAGACATCGACATTCAGGCTGTCTTTGTCCACTCTGGAACCGCCGTATAAACCTGTTGTACCTTTGTCACCTGTCTTTGTATAAATATTAGCCATACATTCACACCTTTAACACTGTGACACTTCCACGGTATCCACAATACCAACGATTGCGGCATCAACAGGAAGACTGTTTTTCTTGTCACCATCACCTGACATACGCGCCGAACTGCCTCCAACGACAATTACGGTTTCGCCATCACCGGCTCCAACAGTATCGACGGCAATTTCGGTCTGCTTTTTAGCTGTAAGGTCCTGATTGATCTTTTCGACAATCAGAAACTTACATCCGGTCAGACTGGGGCATTTTACAGTAGATACCACTGTGCCAATTACTTTACCTAAATACATGTCTTCACCTACTTTACTCTCTGACAATCGTGATACCACGATTGTATGCTTCGTCATTTGCAAGACCTGTCACAACCGCGTCAGCTCCCACAATAATGGTTTTATATCTTGCATTTTTGGCAATATCCACACGGCCGATGACCTTTTTATCCAGCTTAATGCTGGCTGCCTCTGCCGCCGCACTGCCACTGCAAGTCGGTTTTGCTGCTTTTTCGTTTTTTACCTGCGCCGGTTTCACGTCTGAATCCGGAGACGGGAAATCAAAACTTGCAGCATATACTTTATTTACTTTCTCAAACAGATTATCGTCTACAGTGAGATGGATTCCGTAGGACTGCAGCGCCTCAAGATTACTGCGCATCCGCATCTTGTAAGCGTCGGTCACCTTGAATCCAATCTTCGCTCTGACCTCGTTATCCGGACAGCAGCCGTCAACGGCAGCCACAATCGGTTTACCCGTGGCCATGGCTCTGGAAATCATATTCGTGAGCAAATTATCACTGATGCAGTTTGCCACCTTTGCAGCCGTATTAATGGTCAGCGCAGGCACGATCACGAACTGATTATCGTCAATAATCTGTCTTCCATTTACCGGAGCGCCCTCAACATAAATGGCATCCGGACCAATATCATTCTGGATACGTTCTTTTGTAAGAACTTCGTCAGCAGCCTTTGACATTACAACTGTCAGTTTCCAGCCATCTTTTTTCAGCTCTTTCAGGGATCTTACCGCATCGGCATATCCGATCAGCGCTCCTGAAAAAAGCACTGCCGCCTGCTTGCAGGCATCCATATATCTCAGAACGATCTGGTCAGAAATATATTCCACAATGGTTGACATAAGCGCATTCTCAAATTCGTTTCTATTCATTATGCCACCTATTGTCTGTTACAGTTCATGGCAATTCCAAGAGGTGTTACCAGTAATGGCTCCTTTGGCTTGATTGTCTTAATTCCGGTTTCTTTCTCAAAGACACTCTCGAACTTCTTAAAGCTGCAGGCACCGCCCACAACATAGATCACGTCCACATCATATCCCTGAATAAACCGGGAAACAATGGCAGCCATCTTCTCTATTACCGGTTTCACGACCGGAAATACCAGCACCTCCTGTTTCGGATCCTTCTTGATTCTCTCCGCTTCCTCAAAAGTACATCCCAGACTTCCGGCAAGAACCAGAGTCATGTGCGTACCTCCTGTCGGTTCATCGGCCGTAAAAACTACCTTTCCGTCTTTCAGAATACTGATACCGGTCGTTCCGCCACCGACGTCCACCACTGCTCCGTCTGTAATTCCCAGAACAGAGGCCGCAGCCGTAGGTTCGTCAATGACATTGACCACGTCCAGTCCGACAGATTCCACAACGTTGGAGATAACTTTTACGTTGCCGGATATAATTCCCGGAGGAATGGCTGTAGCCGCCTCGCGGAACTCTACGCCCATCATTTCCTCCAGCCGGTTTTTCATATTCTGAACCGCTCTGGATGCACCGAGAAAATCAACAACGATACCATCCCGGACAACTGTAGAAGGATAAGAAGCCCCTGCGATCGGGGTATTGTTGGCGTCCACCACAGAAACCACAATATTTGCCGTTCCCAGATCCACACCCAGTCTCAATTCTCCTTCATACGGTCGAAATTCTTCATTTTTAATCAGCTCTGAAAAGCCGACCAAAACATCATTATAATTATTCATGCATTCTGCCTCATAGGTCTACCATATTCTGCCACTATATACCGTTGTCGGTAGACTGCGACATATCAAGGTCAAATCAGGTGCGATGTGATACCGCACCTGATTCGTACCTGAGTATTACGATCTGATTGCAATTCACACGATATATCAGACATCCGGTATTTCATTCATACTGTTGTATGCACCGGTTATGCCGGATTATTTATCTGTGTTCTTTTTCTTTCTAGATCTTCCGCTTCTTCTATTTCCTGTTGATGGTTTCTTGGCAGGAGCATCTGTGTCGGTTACATCTTCTGCTTTTTTCTCCTCGGCAGGCGCAGGTTCTTCCTTGGTCTCTTCCTCAGGAGCTGCGACCGGGGCTTCTTCAGCCTCAGGAGCTACAACCGATTCCGTTTCCTCCGGTTTTGTTTCTGCTTCTGCTGGAGCTTCTTCCGGCTGGACTTCCGTTGCCTGCGGAGCTTCCTCTGCTGGAGCTTCCACTTCCTGTGGAGCCTCCGGCTCTGTCTCCTCAGCTTTTGGATCCTCTTCCGGCTGAACTTCCGCTGAATCTGTTTCCTTTTTATCAGATGTCTTATCCTCAAGCTCTTCAACTACAGGCGGTTCAGGTGCTTCTTCCATTGGCGTCTCTGCCTTTGGCTCTTCTTTCGGCTTCCAGTTCTTAACCAGAACAGGCTTCTTGCTGTCGCCCACCGGACGATATCCTTCTGCCAGAGCAATCTCTCCTCCTACGGTCTCCCTGTTATCCACAAGAAGCGCCCGCATGCTAGGAGCCGGTCTTGCTTTCAGAAGTACGCTCTTTGTTCCGCTTAATGATCCCTGTACAGCCTCTGCTGCTTTTTTACCCGCTTCCACTGCTGCTTTGCAGGCTCCGACATTACCCTCGACTTTTACGGTACACATACCGTCGCCTTTTGCATACTCAAAACCCAGCAATTTGACATTGGCAGATTTGACTGCCGCATCCGCAGCCGCCACGCAGGCCGCCAGGCCAAAGGTTTCAATAAAACCAATACTTTTGTCAGCCACCTTTACACCTCCTTACTTTCCAGATTATAACTTATAGACTAGTCCAGACTCCGGAACGGCATCTTCTTTACAAGCCGCGCCGCGTTGGAACCGATATTCCTGAACTGGTCTGTCTGATAAAACTTAATTCTAAAAAGAGGGGCCGCTTTATCTAGCTTTTCATACTGAAGAACAACGCCTTCTTTGCTGATTCCAACGCCCACCCCTAATCTTGAATCCAAGCTGGCATTCCGGGCAAGTTCCAGAACGTCCGAACAATGCTCTGCCTGAATATCATAGGGGATACCTTCTTCTTCAATCCCAAGAAGAACTCCGGAAAAATCAGCCAAAGAAAGATTATCACAGTCATAAAAAACTTTTATTGAAGGTCTTGTATTTATTCCTGTATTACTTCCTTCCATTTTCAATCTCCCATATCAGAACAAGACATTGCAAGTCCTGTTGCCACCGCATTTCGAGGTCCCTCGCATCCGCGAATATTACCCCGGCCAGCTACTATATTATATTGTGATAATGCATCAGTTACGAGAGTCGGCACCTCAAAGTCCAGTGCAGAACCGCCGACTAATACTACAAATTCAATATCTCTTACATTTCCCGTCGGGCTGACCTTAGCCAGTGAACGGATTGCATTTGTAACAAATACTTTTCGCTTTGCATTAGTCCGTACCAGTTTGATCTTCTCAAGGGAGGAAAATCCCTCAAGCGGTACTAATTCTCCACCTTCCTTTACCAATACAACCTTAGCGAAAACATTCGGATCCAGCGGTTCCTCAAAGAACTGCACTGTACCGTCCTCATGACGAATGTGGAAAAGGCTCTCCACCTTTGCAAGAGGATATTTCTTAATGTCTTCCGCTGTGTTAAAGTCTTCAAGACCCAACTCAGATTGAATCAGGAGCGTCACCATATTGCCGGCACCTGCCAGATGAACCAGCTTAACGTCTCCTTCTTTATTCTTAATGGATGCGTCCGTCGAACCTGCGCCCATATCAACAATAGCAATCGGTACGTTTGTACCAGGTGTTGTCAAAGCACCTTTGATAGCCATGTCGGCTTCAACGCCGCCGACATATACAGGTATTTTCAATCTGTCAGTCAACTCTTCAGCGATCATCTGCATCTGCAGACGGTCTGCCTTAACCATGGCCGCGATACCAACTGCGCTCTCCAGTGAAAACTCATTGGCGAGACCTCCCTTTACCTGCTGCGGATTGTAGGTATCCACCGCCAGTAAATCCTGAATCTTGATATCTCTCGGATGCTGGTTTGTAAGATTTGACATAACCTGACGAACTTTTTCAAGCATTCCGCCGGCATTCGTTCCCGGTTCGCCTTTAATATCTTCGATGACATCTATGCTTTTTACGGCATCCATCATCTTTTCGGCGCCTTCGTCAACGCCAACCGTTACTTTTTTCTTTTTACCAATAATTTCAATGGAACCAGCAGGAATCCGTCTTTCCTTTACGTCTCCCTCTGGTGTTTTAATTACAACGGCCGAGCGGTTTCCGATCAGCGCCCGGGCAATCGGGACAACCTGCTTTGTTTCTTCCGGTGTCAGTTTGAAGAGCGTCGCAATACCGTACGGATTGGAGAGAACCTCAACCACTCCGCCAACAGCGGCAACCTCAACGGCACAATTCATGCCCAGCGGGACCTTATCGACCATTCCCACCTCATCGACAATCGGAATCTTTTTCTCAAGACGGTTGTTAATTAAAACGCCATCATCGCGCTGGACAATGGCACCTGTAATATTTAATATTTTATTATACTGGTTGATAATCCTTGCAGCGGCTTCAAAGGAAATACTTGACGGGATAACCACTATCACGTCCGAACCTGATTCCACCTTGTCCAGCTTTGTGATAAGCTGGGAGGTTCCGACACCAATCCCAATACCGCCAGGGGTATTGGGATTGTGTCCAATCATAGTTGATTCAGTGATAATAGTCTCGGTAATCGTTTCCATAGCAACATCACCGATTACGGGAGCTGCCTCATTCACGCGAACTTCATCCAGATCGCTAATATCAAGCCCAACCTTGTCCAAAGCGTGCTTCAGAGACTGGAAAACTCCGTGAATATTCTGTTTTGTTCCTTTGATTCCAGTGGTACCTGTGATACCACTGGAAAGAAACGTCACATGCTTTCCGTCGATTCTGGCAACGGCTGTTTCTGTTGTCGCATTGCCAATATCAACGCCCGCAACTAATTTCACTTTATATACCTCCGTTGTTTCCACTTACATGCGGTCTCAGGGAGTCATATGCAGCAACTGTACTGCATCTAAGCTTCCTTTATTTACCGCAGAAGCTAATCAACTATTTTTTTAAACGTCCACGTTTTTCGTAGATGTCTGCAGCTTCTTTAACGAAGTTACCACAAACAGTAGCGCCATACTGGTTGATTAACTCATCACCGATAGCATATAACTCTGCTTTTGTGGAACGATAAGGTCTTAATGCATTGTAAATCTCAAGAAGTCTTGCATCTGGTACAGGGATTAACTCACCAGCTCTTCTTAAGTTTACTGCGAAGAATCCACGTCCTGCAGATTCAGCAACCTGAGCCTGTAATTCCAGAGTTTCTTTTGTAATACGGAAATCCTTAGCGTCTAAGGTACCATCGATAACGCCCTGTAATGTTAATTCATCCAGAGATTTACCTGATGCACTCTTGATCAACTCAGGTCTTTTTTCTCCGATAGGGTAATCTTCAACAGTTACTTTGCCTTCGCATTCGCAAGCTGCTGCAGAACCCTGCATGTTTTTAAGCACTTCCTGCATAATCTGTCTTACTAATAATTCCTGATCCACGATTGACACCTCCGTTTATTTAAATTCAACTTTAAGAGCTTTAGGAGCTTTATTTCTGTCAGCATGCTCTGTCTCTTTGATGTGCAGAACAGCGGATAAAGCCTGGTATTTCGGTCTTGCCATCTGATCATTTCTTACCGGTACAGGGTTTGGAGATTCGCCTTTTGCATATTTAGCAGCGTTCTTACCAATTGCTCTGTATGTTTCAAGGTCAATCAGAGGGCACTGAGGGAATAATTCCAGGTTAGACAGCGGTGGGAGGTCTTTCTGATGGATTACAGTAGTACCTTTGGACTGAATACCAATACCAATGCCTGATCCAGATAACTCTGCTGCATCATGAGCTACGAATGATACGTCAGATGTTCTGTAAACTTTAACGATACGGCAAGCAACGCCTTCTTCCTCAAGACCAGCCATGATCTCTTTGATGATAGCTGCGTGAGGAATACCAACGATATTCTTTGTCTGGGAAGCGCCAAAAGCAGGAGCAACACCTAAAACAACTTCGTTAGGGTTTGTACCTTTCTGAGCATCGCCAACTTCTGTGATGGTCATGCCTTCGGAACAGGACTCTTCAGCTGCTGCTGCGGAAGTAGCGTTCATTTCTTTGAGAACTTCAGCGATAACGCTTTTTAATAATCTTTCATCAATTGCCATTATAGTTCACCTTCCTTAAAATAGACTAACTAATTAATCTTTGACGGGTCAACAGCTGTACGAATGTTGCTGAGTTTTGCCCACAGTTCTGGGCTGATCTGGTAACCGGTCATAGGTCCTTCGTAGCAGTTCGGGCTGTTAACAGCAGAAATTACGTGGAACTTATCATCAAGCATGGAAGCTGTATGTAAGTAGTCACCAACAACTTTAGCTTTCTGAATGTTGAAGATAGATTCTGCAACATCTTCAAATCCGCCTTTGTAAAGAGCTTTAACGAAGTCAATACCTGTTACGCCGCGCTCAAGCATTTCTGTAGCAGCTTTAAGGTCAGCAACAACGTCACGGTCAGGCATATCCTGTGATCCACGAGCGTATGTACCAGCTTCAACTTCTTCGTCAGTGATTTCAGGTAATCCTAATTCACGGAAGAGAGCCTGAATAGCTCTTGCAGCTTTATTACGAGCAGCAACAACTTCTTCTTCTGTAGCAGGAACAAGACCTGCGTCAACTTTTAAGTCACGCTGGATAACTACCCAGTCATCATAGTCGTCTGCATCCCAGTTGGATCCAGCGAACATGTTATCATAGTTAGGTGTAGCAGAATATCCGGAACAGATGTAGTCAGTTCCCGGGATAAACTGAGGAATGGAACGAGCAACTCTACGAAGATCAGAATGTGTGAATGTCTGGTCGTTGGAAGATGCGTTCTCAAGGTCAAGCATAGCAGCAATTAAGTTCTCACAAGCGATGGCACGAACACCGCCAGGTACGGCAGCAGGTACACCAACACAAGATACGGAACCGTTCTGAGTTCCCTGAACACCAGCACCACGGGTAACACCAAGACATCTAGCCTCAAGGTAAAGCATGGATTTTCCTTCTGCCATACCCATCTGAACCTCAGAACCGGTACCGGATGTAAATCTCATCTTAACACCACGGGAAGCGTAGCAGGAAGCCAGGAATGCTTTGGACCATGGAGTATCGTCACCATCCATGAATACGTCTTCTGTTCCGTATACGGAAACTGTCTCAGCGTAAGCTGTGTAACCTCTCATACCAAGGTCAAGCTCTGTAGCCTCTTCTACAGCACACTGTGTAAGAATACCAGGACGTCCAACGTTAGCGCCAAGCATGATAGCGATAGCATTGAAAGGAGCGTAACGAACGATACCAACTGTTGTCTCCATCTCAGCGAAACCACGAACAGCTGCCTCAGCTGCGTCTGCTGCGATCTGGATCATGTTGTCTTTTACGTTTGTAACGTGACACTGGTTAGCTGGTTTTAATCTACATCTCATCTTGGTAATACCCATCATTGTCTCAAGAACATTCAGGTTACCAACGATCTCTACTAACTTAGCAGGTGTAACTGCTGTTGTGTATTTCAGACACTCAGCTCTGTTTACGTTGATGTCAACGAGCATACGAGCGATTTCCAGAGAATCTTTAGCCATAGCTTCCTCTGCGAAATCAAGGTTAATAGCGTATTTAGCGATGAAAGCATCGAGCATATCGAACTCGTCTTTTGTTTTTCCATCCATCTCTACTACTTCGCCGTTCTCGATCTTGATAGAAGGAGTAGGGTCATATGGGCTGTTCATCGCAATAAATCCAACTTCTGGCCACTCTAAAGCGTAGCCGTCCTGATTAACAGGTCTTTGATCTAAATATTCAAAACGTTTACTTCTCACGGTCTCAACACCTCTCAATTTCTCAATTAAACTTTCTTCTATACTATTTAACAGAAGCTCCGATATCTGTCTGTCCGTTCATAATTATGTATACAGATATCACATTTACTTGTTACCTCACGCGTCTCTCATCCCGCATAAGGATCATTAAAAATCAAAGCGTTATCTTAGATATAAGGAACAGTAGTGGATTCCAGCGGCTCGTTCGGCTCTAAAGCTTTCAGTAACTGTTTTCCAACTTCTCTTGCGCCGATGATAGCCTGTCTAACTGCACCTGAATCTCCAGTAAAGAAGAAGTTAACCTCGTTGGAGAAGGATGTTCCGCCGTTACCTGGGGTAGCGATAGCGATAGGATCAATTGTAGCAGTCTTAGCAGCTGTATCCGCTAATACAACACCGATACCAGCAGGAGCACCTACGGTGATACCGAATGCTTTACCAACAACAGCGCCGAATGCTTTCTCTAAGCAGTAGGAAGCACGTGCTGTGTACTGGAACTCCAGATGTCCAGCGGAGTTGCCGTATACATCACCCATCTGTTTCTCAACAAAGCTTAATGCAACCTCTACAGCTCTTCTTGCATCGGATACATCCTCAGCACCGAAGATTGTTAAGGAACCATGTCCAGCGCCGCCTTCTGTATCTCTTGGGCACTCGCAAAGAACAATCTCAGTATTTGTAGCTTTTACAGCTTCGTCACATGCAAAAATCTGTGGGCCTGCACCAACACGGTCGGAAATAATACCGATAGAACGGTATTTAGGATCGATTTTCAGTAATTCATGAACGCTGTAGTCAAGGTTAGCAATAACAAGACCGATTGTATGGCCTAATGCTGTTCCAACATACTCTGTTAATCCGCAAAGATCTTCGTTGATTCCCTTAGGTGTTGGAGCTGCGATAGTTGTATCATTAGCGAAAGCACTTTCAGCCTGAGTGCCACCCATTTTTTTCATAACTTCGTCCATGATTTTAGCCATCATTTCATCTTTCATTGAATTATACCTCCATTAATAATTGATCAGACTAGGACTAAACTTATTGTGGTAAGATTTTTTCTACGTCTGCATGTGGTCTTGGGATTACATGGCTGGATACAACAGTACCTACTTTGTCAGCAGCAACAGTACCTGCATCAACAGATGCTTTAACAGCTCCTACATCACCTCTAACCATAACAGTAACTAAACCAGATCCGATTTTTTCATATCCCACCAGTGTTACGTTTGCTGATTTAACCATGGAATCGGCTGCTTCGATTGCGCCAACCAAACCTTTGGTCTCAATCATTCCTAAAGCTTCTTTCTGCATAATTGACCTCCTTATAAAAATTCTTGTCTGTCTGGATAGGACAGACTACCTTTGGTTGATTTACAGGATAGTATCATTATATAGCAACTTTCACAAAATTACTTGGCGTTTTCCTATAATTTTTAGCCTTTAAATATATATAATATTCTGAAAGCCAAACTTCGACATGATACTTTGTTGACATTTTTTCACCTGCACTGCAAAACAATTCCGTATGATATGTCTATTATTTTGCAATGTGGTCAAGAATCTTGTTGACGTCGTCCGCCGTAACCTTTCTCGGGTTAGCCTGGGTACATGCGTCTGCCAGAGCCCGGCGTACGATCTCGTCTCTGTTAGCCTCAAACTCCTCGAGGGTAACGCCACATTCTGTGATACACATCGGACGGTCCATGTATTTGAGAAGACGGTTGATCTCTGAAATCAGGTTGGACACACCCACCTTAACTGTCGGCGCCGGCAGCCCTACGATACGGGCAAGCTTCTGGTATTTTTTTGCCGAATCATTGCTGTGTTTTGCCGCTTCTCTGTCCATATCCGCATTGAAATAGATGACATGCGGAAGCACAAGCGCGTTGGCACGGCCGTGAGGAATGTGGAAAATAGCTCCAAGTGCATGAGCGATACCATGGTTCAGTCCCAGATTAACAAGGCTGAACGCCATTCCCGCCAGGCAGGATGCCCGGTGCATTTTGTCCCTCGCCTTGATATCATACCCGTTGCGGTATGCCTTCGGCAGATATTCAAAAGCCAGCTCCATAGCTTTTTCCGCCAGGCAGTCAGAACAGTCGCTGGCTGTCTCGGACACATACGCCTCAATGGCGTGGGTAATTACGTCCATGCCGGTATCCGCCGTGATAAATGGCGGCGCTGATTTGACCAGTTCCGGATCGAGGATCGCGATATCCGGCATCAGGCTCTCGTCGATAAGAGGGATCTTCACGCCGGTTTTGGAATCGGTAACCACCGCAAACTGCGTCACCTCAGAACCTGTGCCGCTGGTGGTCGGAAGGGCAATCAGCTTAATCTTCTTTGTGCTCTCCGGATTCTGTGCAAGTTCAATCTTTCTCGCCATGAAAACGATGGCCTTCGCCGCGTCTATGGAAGAACCTCCTCCCAGCGCGACAACCACGTCGCAGTCCTTGTCCTGAAGGAAATCGATTCCTCTCTCGATCAAATCCATCGGCGGGTCAGGAATTACCTCGTCAAATACGGAAACTGAATTACAGTTTGACAACTTTTTAAGGATAATGTCAGCCATCCCCGAATCCACCATGAACTTGTCCGTGATAAGAACCGCGTTCTCATCCTTCTCTTCAAGCAGAGCGTCAATGGCATCCTCACTGAAAAGCACTTCAGTGGAAAGCTTAAACCGTTTCATTTTCCTCCTCCTTTCTTACTCTGTATTTTTCTCTATACTCAGACGGCGTCAATCCGGTTTTCTTTTTGAAAGCCTTGCTGAAATAATTCGCTTCATTGTACGCCAGATCCAAGGCAATATTAAGCACCGGTATATCGGTGTTCACAAGCATCTCCTTCGCCAGATCCATTTTGCGGTCTGTAACGTAGGTGATGAAATTCACCCCCATCTCTTTCTTGAAGATCTTGCTGAGATAGTAGGTGCTGATGTTGACGTGGTTGGCCACGTCCTCCAGGCTGATGCCCCGCTTTAAGTTTCTCTCTATGTAGTCCACGACGGACTTCATGCCGCCGTCGGACAGCTTCCCTTTGATGTTCATCTTATCAAAGAGAATATCAACCATCTTTACAACTTCATTGTAGGCATCATGTTTATTATTATAAAGCAGATATTTGATCTTAAGCTTCTCCATCTGCATTACAAGCTCGTTGGTATCACTGATATTGAGCTCCTCCGCGGTACGCACGATCATCTTTGCCAGATCCTGCAGCCGCTTGGAGATCACATTAACATCGTGATGTTCTAAATATAACTGGTCAATGTACTCTCTTAAAAGGTCTACAGTAGCTTTGTAAGAGCATTTTCTTAGTTCGACCTCAAGCTTTGACAACAATTTATTACTCTTATCGGTCTGAGGGCCTTCCCCAAGCCTTCCTGCGAAAGCCTTCACGGATTCAAGCAGCACCTCTTTACGGATAGGTTTCAGCAGAAAATCATCCACCTTCAGCTTAATCGCTTTGTGGGCGATATTAAAATCATCGTAGGCGGTGGTGATGATGATCACCGCCTGAGGCAGTTTCTTTCTGGCATATTTGATAACTTCCATGCCGTCGATACCAGGTATATTAATATCCACCAGAATAAGATTGATGTCACAATTTCCAATCATCTCCACGGCCTCGTACCCGCTTTTTGCCTCTCCGACGATCTCCACATCCGGCAGGTTCTCCTCCAGGAAGATCTTCATCGAGGTTCTCTCCAGTTCTTCGTCTTCCACTATTAAAATACGGTACAAAATGACACCGCCTTTCTACTGATTTTTCAACGGCACTTTAATGGTCACCTTCGTCCCCATGGACGGCTTGTTCTCGCTCTCGATCATGAGGGCATATTCATGCCCGAAATGATTGATCAGACGGCTGTTGATATTATAAATCCCCACGGCTCCTTCTTTTTCATTCTTGTAGGCGTCTCCCCGGAGAATACTGGTGATCTTCTCCGGCGCGATCCCGTCGCCGTCATCTATGATATCCACATACAGATCTTTATCTTCCCTGTGGGCTTTCACCTGAATCATGCCGCCGGACGCCCGGTTCTCCACCGCATGTTTGATGGAATTCTCCACGATGGTTGTCACTGACAGGAACGGCAGCTTCACCGTATAATATTCTTCCGGCACATCGATGCTGTACTGCATCCTGCTTCCCAGACGGATCTTCTGTATTTTCAGATAATTGACCACATAACCAATCTCATCACCCAGAGAACTCAGCGGCTGGCTGCTTTTGCGCAGAATATACCGCATCATATCAGAAAACGCATAGACCACATCTTCCGTCATCTTGGCATTTTCAAAAAATGCCAGGCGGCCGATGGTATTAAGCACATTAAAAAGAAAATGCGGATTAATCTGGTAGTGCAGAGCTTTAAGCTCTATCTCGCGCAGAGCCTTTTCCATCTCAATGCGCAGCTTCTCCTCCTTGATGAGCTTCAGATCCTTCTCCCGCAGCTCCGCATCCACCTTGTTGGCGTACTGTTTCTCCACGGAATAATTGTAGCTGTCGCAGAGAATCTGCGCCACCGCCAGTATTTTTTCCGCCGACATGACCGCCACCTGTTTATAAAGCTTCATGAGCTCTTCATTTTCCTGCCATCCCTCGCTGGCAGGCGTAATCGGCCTCAGATCCTGAAAATCTGTACTGGTCACCTGTCCGGCAAGGATCGCTCCCACATACTGTCCTTTTATCATGATCGGAATCGCAAAGTCGATCAATCCGGCGTGGCAGATATAGGCATACGCTTTCCCGATTCTCTTGGCCTTTCTTCCTCCGCAGGCATCACAGTAGTGGCACCTCTCCCTGAACTCGTCTATCTCCCGCAGTTTTTCACAAAAAGGAGTGAAATTACTGTATTCTGTTATCGGCGTTCCGTTACAGTCTACACTGACAAACGCAAGATTGGTCGCCTTCGCCCAATTATCCTGCAAATTCTGCAGCTCTTTCACATCTATGACATCTTCAATATAAATATTATTTCTATCTGCCAACGATCTGTCCTCCATCCACTGTAGTCACTTCACAAAACCCGGCAAGCTTTACTGATACCGCTTTCTTCTCCCCTTTTTCATCAAATACTGATACGCCCTCTCCGCACAGGCGCAGGCATCCTCCGTATAGCAGTCGGCACCGATCTTTCTCGCCTGCTGCTCATCCAGAAAATATCCGCCCACCATAAAATACACCCGATTGCGAATGCCCCTGTCTTCAAATGCTTCCACAACCGCACGCATATCTTCCCCTGATTTGGATAATATTCCACTCATACATACGATCTGCGCCCGGCTGGCAATGGCCTCGTCCACAAACCGCCGGGGAGAAACGTCCACTCCCAGATCGACAACATGAATATTCTTACTTTCCATCATCATCTTCACAAGATTCTTTCCAATGTCATGCATATCGCCCTTTACTGTACCGAGAACAACCGTGCCCACCTCTTTGGAATTGCTGCTGCCGGTATAGCTTCTGAGCGACTGCACCCCCTTGTCAAGCGCTCTTGTGACACTTAATATCTCCGGGACTCCTACTTCTTCCCGTCGGAACTTCTCCGCAATCTGTCCCATTCCCGCCAGAAATCCGTCTTCCAGAATGCTCTGGGCGGAAATTCCTTCTTCCAGCGCCATTTTAACCAGGTCTGTCACCCGCTTACCCTGTCCTTTTTTCAGGGAATCAATAATCTCATCAATAATCGCGCTCATTTCTCTCCTCCACGCATCAAAGGACTCATTTATCCTTATTCTATACTTTTTTGCATGAAAAAGCAAATTATTATCGTATATTTTACAATCTTTTTTAATTATCCAAAATATTCCACAACTTTTCCTGGTAGAATACGACTAATTTTATTCAAGAAATAGATAGCTTCTGGCAAAAAAAGAAAAGAAACCGGAGAAAATGGTTCTCACGGTAAATATTTACCTGATTTTTCATTTTCTCTCGGTTTCTTTACAATAAACTACAGTATTTTATTGTTTCTTATAACCGTATACCGGCATTCTGTCTCATTACAAAAAGTATCAGCGAAGCTCTACCTTCTCCAGATGCCAGATATCCTGAACGTACTCTTCGATGGTTCTGTCGGAAGAGAACTTGCCGCAGTGAGCGGTCTGCATCATAGCCATACGAGCCCAGCGTTTCTCATCGCGGTATGCAGCTTCCACTCTCTTCTGAGCTTCTTTGTAGGATTCAAAGTCTGCCAGAATGAAGTACATATCCTTCTGCATGAGAGTATCGTACAGCGGACGGAACAGATCCGGATTCTCCGGACAATAGAAGCCGTTGATCATCTGGGTCATTACCCGGCGGATATCATCATGGCTGTTGTACAGATCAGCCGGATGATAGTTTTTATTCTTCTCGTATTCCATAACCTGCTCCGCAGACATACCGAAGATGAAAGCGTTCTCTTCGCCAACTTCTTCCACGATCTCCACATTGGCGCCATCCATAGTTCCGATAGTCACCGCGCCGTTCAGCATGAACTTCATGTTTCCTGTTCCTGACGCCTCTTTGGAAGCGGTGGAAATCTGCTCGCTGACGTCGGCCGCCGCAAAGATAAGCTCTGCGTTGGATACACGGTAGTCTTCGATGAAGACAACCTTCACTCTGCCGTTGATGGCTGGGTCATTGTTCACACGGTCTGCCACGGCGTTGATGAGCTTGATGGTCAGCTTGGCTGTGTCATAGCCTGCCGCCGCCTTGGCGCCGAAAACAAAGGTACGCGGCACGATATCCATCTCCGGATGCTCTTTGAGCAGGTTGTAAAGATGCATAACGTGCATGATGTTCATGAGCTGACGTTTGTACTCATGAAGTCTCTTTACCTGACAGTCAAAGATGGAACGAGGGTCCACATCGATGCCGTTGTGTTCTTTGATATATTTTGCAAGGCGAACCTTGTTCTGATATTTGATGTTCATAAACTCCTGCTGACACTTCTCATCGTCCACATAAACGCCCAGTTTGCCGATATGGGAGAGATCTGTGATCCAGTCGTCGCCGATCTTGTCGGTTACCCAGGAAGCCAGCAGAGGGTTTCCGTGAAGCAGGAATCTTCTCTGAGTGATACCGTTGGTTTTGTTGTTGAACTTCTCCGGCATCATCTCATAGAAATCTTTCAGTTCGCGTTTCTTGAGGATATCGGTATGCAGGCGTGCCACGCCGTTGACGGAAAAGCTTCCGGCGATGGCAAGATGAGCCATGCGCACCTGTCCGTCATAAAGGATTGCCATCTTGCGTACCTTTTCCTGGTCGCCCGGATATTTGGCCTGGATCTCCATGACAAAACGACGGTTGATCTCCTCCACGATCTGGTATACACGAGGAAGCAGTCTGGAGAACAGCTCGATTGGCCATTTCTCAAGAGCCTCCGCCATAATGGTATGGTTAGTGTAAGCACAGGTCTTTGTGGTCACATCCCACGCCTCTTCCCATGTGAGGTCCTCCTCATCCACGAGAATACGCATCAGCTCGGCAACTGCCACCGTCGGATGAGTATCATTCAGCTGGAAGGTCACTTTCTCATGGAACTTACGGATATCATCATGAGTCTCTTTGTATTTCTGTACCGCTCTCTGCACGGAAGCGGAGATGAAGAAATACTGCTGTTTCAGACGAAGCTCCTTACCTGCCATATGGTTATCGTTCGGGTAAAGCACTTCGCAAATGGTTCTCGCCAGGTTTTCCTGCTCCACTGCTTTCTGATACTCACCCTTATCAAAAGAATCCAGATTAAAAGTATTGATTGCTTCCGCATCCCAGATACGGAGAGTATTCACGATATGATTGCCATAGCCCACAACCGGCATATCATACGGTACGGCGCGGACGCTCTGATATCCTTTCTGCACGAACTTAGACCGTCCGTTGTGATTCTCCACATCCACATAGCCGCCGAACTTCACCTCAACAGAGTACTCGTCTCTTCTGATCTCAAACGGATTGCCGTTCTTTAACCAGTCATCCGGCGTCTCGATCTGATAGCCGTTCTCGATCTTCTGTTTAAACATACCATAGTGGTAGCGGATGCCGCAGCCGTATGCCGGATATCCCAGAGTAGCCAGGGAATCCAGGAAACATGCTGCCAGACGGCCGAGTCCGCCGTTGCCGAGAGCCGCATCCGGCTCCTGATCTTCGATCAGGTTCAAGTCAAGACCCATCTCCTCGAGAGCCTCGCGGACCTCGTCATAGCAGGTCAGGTTGATCATGTTATTACCCAGGGCACGGCCCATAAGAAACTCCATGGACATATAATACACCGTCTTTTTGTCCTGAGCGGCATACGCCTTATGGGTCTCGATCCAGTTATCAATAATATCATCTTTGATGGAGTAGGCTACCGCCTGATAAATCTGCTGCGGAGTTGCCTCTTCCAGTGTCCGGCGGAACAGCACACGAGTGTTTGCCTCCACCTCTTTTTTGAACTTCTTCTTGTTAAAGGTTGTTTTCTTAATCAATTGGGGAATCCTCCTACATCATCTTTTTTCCACGGAAAGCTGTACTTTCTCGCCGTTGATATTCCATTCCTTGGAATATCCCCGCTCTGCATCGAAAACGATCTCTTCTGCCAATACATCCCGTTTAACCAGGTCCGCGTTGTCGGCCATAATTGCCCTGATCGTATCGTTGCCGCTCTCGCAGACCACAATGTGGTCGGTCACTTCAAAACCAGCTTCCTTCCGCATTGTCTGAATCTTGCTAATGATTTCCCTTACAAATCCTTCTTCAATCAACTCCGGCGTCAGATTCGTATCAAGCACAACAGTAACCCCACGATCTTCCTGTGATACAAATCCCTCTTTCTGTGTCGTTGTGATGAGCAGTTCCTCCGGAGTCAAATCAATCTTACCATCATTCACTGCAATTGTCAAAATGCCCTCGGCATCCAGCTGCTTTTTCGCAGCGCTTCCGTCAATCTCCGCCAGCGCTTTACTGATCTGTCCCAGCTGTTTGCCGTATTTCGGTCCCAGAAGACGGAGCTGAGGTTTAAACGTATATCCGGCAAATTCGGAAACATCTTCTCTGAATTCAACATTTTTCACATTAAGCTCTTCTTCGATGATCTGCTTATAGAAAATGTTCAGATCACTGTCGGCTTTCACAAACATCTGTCCGATCGGCTGACGGTTCTTGATGCCGGAAGCATTTCTTGCGGCACGGCCGAGAACGACAATGTCGAGAACCTCCGCCATGTCTTTTTCAAGCTGCGCGTCGATCATCTCTTCCTTTACTTCCGGGAAGTCGCACAGATGAATACTCTCCGGTGCATTTTTATCCACCGTTCTCACCAGATTCTGGTAGATATCTTCCGTCATGAACGGAATCATCGGTGCCGCAGCCTTGGCGACAGTCACAAGCGCTGTATACAGCGTCATATAGGCGTTGATCTTATCCTGCTCCATGCCTTTTGCCCAGAAACGGCTTCTGGAACGACGCACATACCAGTTACTCATGTCGTCCACAAAACTCTGAAGAACCTTAGCGGTCTCCGGAATCTTGTAGTTGTTCAGATTATCATCCACAGCCTTTACGGTGGAGTACAGGCGGGACAGGAGCCATTTATCCATGACGGACAGCTTCTCATAATCCAGCGTGTACTGGGTCGGATCAAAGGAATCGATATCCGCATACAGTACAAAGAATGCGTAAGTATTCCAGAGAGTTCCCATGAACTTACGCTGTCCTTCTGTCACCGCACCGTCGTGGAAACGGTTTGGCAGCCATGGCGCGCTGTTGGAATAGAAATACCAGCGGATGGCGTCTGCACCGTGACGCTCCAGAGCATCAAACGGATCCACCGCATTTCCTTTGCTCTTGCTCATCTTCTGTCCATTCTCATCCTGCACATGACCGAGGACGATAACGTTCTCATACGGCGCCTTGTTGAACAGCAGAGTGGACTCTGCCAACAGAGAATAGAACCATCCACGGGTCTGATCCACCGCCTCGGAGATAAACTGCGCCGGGAACTGCTGCTCAAAAAGTTCCTTGTTCTCGAACGGATAGTGATGCTGTGCAAACGGCATCGCTCCGGAGTCAAACCAGCAGTCGATAACCTCCGGTACACGGTGCATGGTCTTACCGCAGTCCGGACAGGTAAATGTCACCTCATCGATATATGGACGGTGCAGCTCTACCTTTGCTGCTTCCGGATCGCCGCTTCTGTCGGCCAGCTCCTGACGGCTTCCGATGGCTTCCATATGGCCGCAGCCTTCGCACTCCCATACATTTAACGGAGTACCCCAGTAACGGTTTCTGGATACGCCCCAGTCCTGCAGGTTGTTAAGCCAGTCTCCAAAACGTCCCTTTCCGATGGACTCCGGAATCCAGTTGATGGTGTTGTTGTTGCGGATCATGTCTTCCTTCACCGCCGTCATCTTGATGAACCAGGACTCTCTCGCATAGTAGATCAGCGGTGTGTCACATCTCCAGCAGAACGGATAATCATGCTCGAACTTCGGCGCGTCAAAGAGCAGTCCCTTCGCGTCCAGGTCTTTTAAGATCATCGGGTCCGCGTCTTTTACAAATGTACCGGCATAATCGGTCTCTTCCGTCATCTCGCCCTTGCCGTTTACGAACTGTACGAACGGCAGATCGTATTTTCTGCCCACCTTGGAGTCGTCCTCACCGAAGGCCGGCGCGATATGAACGATACCGGTACCGTCGGACATGGTAACATAGTCGTCACAGGTCACATAGAATCCTTTTTTGTGCTGTTTATCAGCAGCAACGCCCGCTGCGGCAAAGAGAGGTTCGTATTCCTTGCGTTCCAGATCCGTTCCCTTCATGGTCTCAAGAACTTCGTACGCCTTCTCACCTTCTTCGGCCAGCTTGCCGAGCACCTTGTCAAGAAGGGCTTTTGCCATATAGTAGGTATAGCCGTCGGCAGCTTTTACCTTGCAGTAATCCTCCTCCGGGTTCACACAGAGCGCCACGTTGGACGGCAGGGTCCATGGCGTGGTGGTCCATGCCAGGAAGTAAGCGTCCTCGCCCACCACCTTGAAACGTACCACAGCGGAGCGCTCCTTGACAGCCTTATAGCCCTGCGCCACCTCGTGGGAGGACAGCGGGGTTCCACATCTTGGACAGTACGGAACGATCTTAAATCCTTTATAAAGAAGGCCCTTGTCCCAGATGGTCTTTAACGCCCACCACTCGGACTCGATAAAATCGTCGTGATAGGTAACATACGGATTATCCATATCCGCCCAGAAACCGACGGTCCCTGAAAAGTCTTCCCACATTCCTTTGTACTTCCAGACGGATTCTTTACATTTGCTGATGAACGGGTCCAGACCGTACTCCTCGATCTGTTCCTTGCCGTCCAGGCCCAGAAGCTTCTCGACCTCCAGCTCCACCGGCAGACCATGGGTATCCCAGCCGGCCTTTCTCGGCACCATGTATCCTTTCATGGTGCGGTACCGCGGGATCATGTCCTTGATGACACGGGTCAGCACGTGGCCGATGTGCGGCTTGCCGTTGGCGGTTGGCGGTCCGTCATAAAATGTGTAGGTCGGACAGCCCTCTCTCTGTTCCATACTTTTCTTGAAAATGTCATGGTCCTTCCAGAACTTCGCAGTCTCTTTTTCCCGTTCCACGAAGTTCAGATTCGTTGAAACTTTCTTATACATTTTTTCCTCCTGTCACTGATGTTTCCGTGAAATAAAAAAAGCTCCCATCCGTAACAGGATGAAAGCACACGCGTTTCACTATACCACCTTTACATACTATCATATGTCTCTCTTATAACGGTGAGATTCCGTCGTCGCTTACTAAAACCCTTCAGCGGCGCAACTCAGGAGTGATGTTCGGCAATCTCTTACTGGCAGCGGGTTCGCACTGTCCCCGCCTCACTGGGAGCGTTCGGAAATGCTTACTGTCTCCGTCTTTGTTTTTTACTTTTTTGACACTTGTATCATCATATACTACTTGCGCAAAAATGTCAATTATAAATCGGTGGCGTTTTTCATAATATTATGGTAAAATAGCAGACAAACCTTGTGTTAAATGCATAGAAGCATCTGCCATAAGGGAATACTACACTTTATTATAGAAAGAAACCGACTGATTTCTTCTTAAATACCATGACGGAAAGGAGTCCACATGATTAGAAAATTCATTGTTTCTTTTCTTTGTGTTGTGTTTATCGCGGGAGTTATTTTCTCCGGTTTTCTGTTTCTCTATTTTGCAATCCCAAGCCAGCAGGCAATGAGCTCCATCAGCCTTCCTTCCACCGTGGAAGATTCAGAAGAGACGGAGAACGCCTCTACAGAGGAGGAACAAAACAGCGAGGACATTTACGTGGCCGATGTACATCAGTCTCTGACCCTGAGGGATGGACCAAGCAGTGATTCTGATGAGATTGCCAGCCTGACACCTATGACACATCTGAGATTGATCGAGTTTGTGGAAGATACAGATTACGCACTGGTAGAAGTGCAGACCGGCGAATACGAAAGCTACAGAGGATATGTAAACAACGAATACATCACCCGTCTGGGTGAATCGACGATTCGTGTCGGAACAGAGGAGTAAGATTATGTTTTCCAGCAACCTGACAATGATGACTGATTTATATGAGCTGACCATGATGCAGGGTTATTTTTTGAACGGCAATAACGATACGGTTGTGTTTGATATGTTCTACCGCACCAATCCAAGCGGCAGCGCCTACGCCATCACCTGCGGTCTGGCTCAGGTCATTGACTATGTAAAGAACTTGAGTTTTTCTTATGACGATATTGATTATCTGAGAAGCCTGCACATCTTTCGCGAGGATTTTCTGTCCTATCTCGCAGGCTTCCATTTCAGCGGCGACATTTATGCCATACCAGAAGGCACCGTTGTCTTCCCGAAGGAACCGCTCATCAAGGTCATCGCCCCGATCATGGAGGCGCAGCTGGTGGAGACGGCGATCTTAAATATCGTCAATCACCAGAGTCTCATCGCCACAAAAGCGTCCCGGGTCGATTATGCTGCCGGCGGCGGAGTAATGGAATTCGGTCTTCGCAGAGCCCAGGGACCGGACGCCGGAACTCTCGGAGCAAGGGCGGCTGTCATCGGCGGCTGTACCGGCACGTCAAATGTACTGGCCGGCGAGCTGTTCGGCATCCCGGTGCAGGGTACTCACGCCCATGCATGGATCATGAGTTTTCCAGATGAATACACCGCCTTCAAGACCTACGCCGACATGTATCCGAACGCCTGCATTCTTCTGGTGGACACCTATGATACGCTGAAGTCCGGCGTACCGAACGCCATCCGCGTCTTTAAAGAGATGCGCGAACAGGGTATCCATTCCAAATTCTACGGCATACGTCTGGACAGCGGCGACCTGGCGTACCTGTCCAAGAAGGCGAGAAAGATGCTGGATGACGCCGGCTTTACCGATGCGGTCATCTCTGCCTCCAGCGATCTGGACGAGTATCTGATCGACAGCCTGCGGACTCAGGGCGCCGCCATCACTTCCTGGGGTGTGGGAACAAACCTGATCACCTCCGCGGATAATCCGGCCTTCGGCGGCGTATACAAGCTGGCTGCCATCAAGAAGCCGGGTGAGGAAGAGTTTACCGCCAAGATCAAAATCTCCGAGAACCCGGAGAAAATCACCAATCCGGGCAACAAAACCATCTTCCGTATCTATGACAAAGAAACCCGGAAGATCAAGGCGGATTTGATTTGTCTGGCAGGAGAGACCTACGACGTCTCCCAGGATCTGAAGATCTTCGACCCGATCTCCACCTGGAAGAAGTCCACCATACCGGGCGGAACCTATCACATGCGGGAACTTCTGGTTCCGGTCTTCCTGAACGGCCAATGCGTATATGAATCTCCGGATACCATGAGCATTAAGAGTGTCTGCCAGGAAGAATTAAATACCTTATGGGATGAAAACCGCAGATTGATGAATCCTCAGACCGTATACGTAGATTTATCCCAGCCGCTCTTTGATCTGAAGCGCCGGCTGCTTGAAAACGAAAAATAATAATATTACGAAAAAAGTGGCAGCCATCGACTGGCCGCCACTTTTTCTGGCTTTATACATGTATTTGCGAGAGCGGCCCCGAATGCCGCTCCCATTTTGGAGAAGGTATTTTGTTACGTTATTAGCAACAAAATCTATAATGTATTGGGGGGGTTACGTCTATTATAATAGCATCTGTTTCTCCTGAAGTGTGCATAAACTTTATTTATTTCCTTTGGTTTTTTTATGCATTTTGTCAAAATACATGTCAAAGTTTTCCAAACTATCTGACAATAAGAATGATTACTATATGTCAGCATCCGGCGCTTCACATCCGGCAGCCGGCCAATATTTTACGCACGAAAAAAGGATGGCAATTCCGAACGCCATCCTTTTTTGGAGAAGGTATTTTTGTTACTTATTGGGTGTAGCAAAAACTATATAATGTATTGGGGGGGGTTACGTCTATTATAATAGCATTCCCTATTAAATAAGTGTGCACAAAAAAATATTTTTTTAACAAAAAAATTTGTGCATGATAGAGTGTTTTCGACACGGATTGGTCATATTATCTGAATTTCTATCGTTTTCCGCTGCATTTCTCACGTTTTTGCCACAATTCTATTGATTTTACCCTGTTTTTACGTTTCTTTACAACAATATTTTATCAGAAATATTGTGCAAAAAGTCAAAAACGCAAAAATTTATGACTTTAAATTAACAAGAAAAACATTTTACATCATACAAAAAAACAGGGCGGACTACTGAAATTGATTCAGCGCGGCCGCCCCGTTCTGTTATTATACTTGCGCGCCCTGTATCGGCGCATTTTCACGGTTCTCAAAGAGTGCCTCAAACTCTTCGCGGTTGATTCTCTCTTTTTCAATGAGAAGAGCTGCACAGGCATGCAGCACATCCATATGCTCAAGGATGATCCGCTTTGCGTCTGCATAGCAGTCATCTACCAGTTTCTTCACTTCTCTGTCAATCTGGCTCGCCACTTCTTCACTGAAGCTTCTGGAATGTCCCAGATCTCTTCCCAGGAAGACCTCGTCGCTGTTTTCCTCATAGTTGATAAAGCCCAGATTCTCGGACATGCCGTACTGCGTGATCATGGCTCTGGCTGTGGCCGTGACACTCTTGATATCCTGAGACGCCCCCGTGGTCACATCATTAAAGATCAGCTCCTCAGCGATCCTTCCGCCCATACCTACTTTGATATCCTGAATCATCTTGCTCTTAGTATTGAACACGTTATCATTCTCCGGCAGCGGCATGGTATATCCAGCCGCGCCGACTCCTGTCGGGATAATGGAAACTGTGTAAACCGGTCCCACATCCGGAAGCACGTGGAACAAAATAGCGTGGCCGGATTCATGATAAGCCGTGATCTTTTTCTCCAGCTCCGGAATCAGACGGCTTTTCTTTTCCGTGCCGATCCCCACTTTGATGAACGCCTTCTGCACATCTTCCATCTTGATAAAACGACGGTCATGCCTTGCCGCAAGAATCGCCGCCTCATTCATCAGGTTCTCCAGGTCTGCTCCGGAAAATCCCGGCGTCGTTCTGGCAATCTGATGCAGATCCACATCCTGCGCCAGCGGCTTACCCTGAATATGCACCCGGAGAATCTCTTCTCTTCCTTTCACATCCGGGCGGCCCACCGCCACCTTGCGGTCAAACCGACCCGGACGCAGAATCGCCGGATCCAGAATATCCACCCGGTTGGTGGCCGCCATGACAATGATTCCTTCATTGACGCCAAAGCCGTCCATCTCCACCAGCAGCTGATTTAAGGTCTGCTCTCTCTCGTCGTGGCCGCCGCCAAGGCCCGTGCCTCTTCTTCTCGCCACGGCGTCGATCTCATCAATGAAGATGATACACGGCGAATTTCTCTTTGCTTCTTCAAACAGGTCTCTCACTCTGGAAGCGCCGACGCCGACGAACATCTCCACAAAGTCAGAACCGGAAATGCTGAAAAACGGCACGTCAGCCTCTCCTGCCACTGCTTTGGCAAGGAGAGTTTTTCCGGTACCCGGAGGGCCCACCAGAAGAACACCTTTCGGGATTCTGGCTCCCACCTCAATGAACTTGCCCGGATTCTTCAGGAAATCCACAATTTCCTTCAGTTCCTCCTTCTCTTCCTGGAGTCCCGCCACCTGATTAAACTGCACTTTCTTTACATGCGGATCCTGCATCTTCGCGCGGCTTTTTCCGAAATTCATCATTTTTCCATTGCCGCCGCTGCCTGCAGCCCGTCCCAGCATCAGAAACATAAACACAAACATGACGATCATCAGCAGGGCATACGGCAGAATCCCTGTCAGAAGCCCGCCGGCACGGTTTACATTTGACACCACATAGGTGACATTGTACTGTTTCGCATCGGTAATGACTTCATTAACGTCTGTGACATGCAGAGATTCTTCTTCCCCTCCGACAAAGTTCACGTTAACTGTTCCCGTAGGGACTTCTTCATTCTGCATGATTTCTATGGATTGAATCTCTCCCTCCGACAGATCCTGCTCAAACTGAGTATAAGTGTATACATTATCGCTGGAAGCCAGATTCCGCTGCATGTAATAACTTACAAAAGAATAGATCAGCAGCATCACAATCAGAAAAACGAGAAAATTTTTAAAGTTCTTATTCAATGACTGCTCCTTTCCTCTCCGGCTCTGCCTCCGCATTATCGGCGGCGTCCGGTTCTACAACTCCGATAAATGGAAGATTTCTGTATTTCTGCGCGTAATCAAGACCATAGCCCACAACAAATTCATCCGGAATATCAAAGCCCAGATAATCAATCTGTACTTCCACTTCCCGGCGGTCCGGCTTGTTCAGCAGCGCGCACAGACGGATACTGGCCGGATTTCTCTGTTTTAAGACAGGGATTAAATAATGCAGCGTGCGCCCGGAGTCAATAATATCTTCCACAATAACCACTTCTTTTCCTTCCATGGAATCGTCCAGGTCTTTCTTGATACGGACAATTCCCGAGCTGCTGGTGGCATTGCCATAACTGGAAACCTGCATGAAGTCCAGGGAAACCGGTACGGTGATATGCTTTGCCAGCTCACAGGCAAAAAACACGCCTCCCTTCAGAATACAGATTAAATGTACTTCTTTTCCCGCATAGTCTGCGCTGATTCGTTCGCCCAGCTCTTTAATCTTATCGTTTACTTTTTCTTCCGGTATCAGCACACTGATCTTATCGGCCATTGTTATCCTCCATTTCTCATTTCACACTGTTACTTTTTATAATTTTATCTTCTGCCCGGACGACAAGCACCGTTTTGGTATCCGGTTCCACTCTGTACGCTTCGCTGATTCTTCCTCCCAGCACCCACAGCACATGGGAGCCTTCTGTCAAAAGAATCTTCGCATCCCGCTCCCCGGCAGGAATCTTTTCATCTATGAAATAGCGTCTCAGAGATTTATGCCGTCCCCCTTTGTCTACAACAAAATAATCGCCGGTTTTACGGCTCCTTAAACAAAGAGTACTTTTTATTCTATCATAAGCAAAGTATTTCACACAATCATTTTTTTCGATATCACCGCCATGAAATTCTTCCAGGCGAAAAGAAATATGCCCTCCGCCGGGAAAATCTATCTCATAAGAACCTTCCCTCTCCAGACGTTCCATATCTACCCGCTGCGGCCGAACTGCTTCTTCTTCCGCCTTCTGCCGTGCATCTTTTCTGGATTGCAGATACGCTTCCCTGCGCAGCAGCGCAACTCCCTCACATTTTCTCTCTGCCGTAAGCCCAAAAGGCAATTCCAGATATTTTCCCGGCCTTTTGCCGAAAAGTCCTGCCACCTGTTCAACATGTACCGCAGAGATATCCCTCTGTCCTCCCGCCATGGCGGCGATCATGCGCCGCACGGTCTCGGACAGCTCTGCCGGGTGCATCAGCGCCGCCGCTTCCAAGGGCAGCAAACAGCAATCTTCTTTCCAGAGCACATTTTCTTCATAAATCTTCTGAAACGCCGGCTCGAGATAATCCATGATCTCCGCCGCCTGCCGGGAAATATGCGCCAGATGCTCCACCGCCGCCGGATTCACCCGCCGCATATCGGGCAGCAGACGGTGCCGGATGAAATTACGACTGTAGGCGTCATCCATATTTGTGCTGTCTTCCACATATTCTTGTCCAAGATCATTTAAAATGGCGCAGATTTTTTCCCTTGTCAGGCACAGAAGCGGACGGATAATATTTCCGGTCACCGGACGAATCCCCGCAAGCCCTCTCAGACTGGTTCCCCTCGCCATACGGAAGAGCACAGTTTCCGCCAGATCATTTTTATGATGGGCGACGGCGATCTTATTGCATCCCCATTTTCCGGCGAACATATCAAAGCAGTCATAGCGCGCCAGCCGTCCCGCCTCTTCCAGAGAGCAGCGCCGCCGCGCGCTTTCTTCTGCCACATCTCTTTTTACCGCTGCAAAAGGAATCTGCCAGTATTCACAGAACCTTCCGGCAAATCTTTCATCTCTCTCTGCCTCACTGCCGCGGAGTTGATGATTTACATGTACCGCTGCTATCTTAATATGTATTTTTTTCTGCGCCCACAGAAGATACCGCAGCAGACATACGGAGTCCGCCCCGCCGGATAGTCCCGCCAAAACATAATCCCCGTCCTCCAGCATGTGATTTTCTTTTACAAATCCATGAACTTCTTCCCACATCGTTTATCCTTTTCCTCTATTTTTTGAGCAGGCCGGCTTCGGGCCGGACGTCTTTCTCACAGATTCCTGCTCTTTTGCCGTACAGTTTCCCACACAGCCGCCACCAGCACCGTACGGTCGTCGTCATGACCGTCTTCCGGAACCGGCGCCGCCCGCATCAATTCATCGGCAAACCGCTGGGCGTTGGTCGTTTTGATATTCTGTAATATTGTTTCCATACGGGGTACATCGTCAGATATAGTCTCAAAATCCAGCATCCCGTCAGAGAGCATAATTACCATATCCCCATCATACAGCTTTCGACGGCAAATTTCAAACCTCTGTTCTGCGAGACATCCCGGCGGCAGACTGGATGCGGTGATGCGTTCCACGGTTTTTTTGTGCCGGATAAAAGTTGCCGTTCCTCCTGCTTTTAATGTCTTTAAAGTCCCTGTCTGCAGCGAAACCACCGCCGCATCCAGAGTCGCATATTCCGCCTTTTCTTTTGTCAGCAAAATGTTGTGAAGGATTTCCAGTGCGTACTCTTCATGGATTCCCGCTTCCAGCATAGCCTCAAACGTCTCTATGAGTTTCCGGCTGTCATTGTAGGCGGGTTCTCCCACCCCCATCCCGTCGGAAAGCAGCATTACCGCCCGTTTTCTGTTATAGTTGGCAAAAGAAAACGTATCTCCGCAGACAGTCTCTCCCTTTTTACTGCGGCGGCAGATTCCAAACACAACCTGAAAACTTCCTTCTTCCACCAGTGAAAGCCTGTTTCTGCCGGAACGCACCCAGGATCCTGTTCCGATATTACAAAATTCCTTTCCATATACTGAAGAGAGCGCCTGAAGCACTCCCGTTATTTTCCGGGAACCGACGATGGGCCGCAGACTCAGCGTCACATTTAGAAGCCCGCTTTCATCGGTCATCTCCTGTCCCTCCAGGAAACGGAACCCTCTGCGCAACAGAGCAAGGCTCAGTTTTCTTTTTTTCTCCCCTTTCAGCGTTGTTCCGGCAGACAACAGTCTCCGGCATTCCTGCATCAGCATGTATTGAGAGATCATCTGTTTATGCATTATCTGCCGAAGGCTGCTCATCCTCCGCTCCCAGCACCGGTTCTGATAGAGCATCCGGAACAGCCACGCCATTTCTTCCATAAAAGGCTGGAAATAGACGCACTGCTTCCGGAATTCATTGGAAGCCATTCTGCCGTCCACCCGGCTTTCCCGGGCCGCCTTCCCAAGAATAGAGGAAATCTCAGCCAGCGTTTTCTCCCTTTTTCCGCCAAAACATTCCCTGTATTTCGGGCATCTCCTGCAGACATCTTCTGTCAAAGCCGTATATATAAATTCTGTCCCTTTCCGGGATACCATCTCCTGCCGCTCCTCCGGGCATTCCGACAGACGCAGCAGCTCCCTCAGAGAATCCTCAAACATCTGAAGCCGATGATATACCTCGCCTTCCAGGGAAAGCTCTCTCATCTTTTCTTTCATAATCCACCCCCACATCTTCTATGCTATTATATAGAGAGGCAGCGGATTCGTTTGTCAAAATGTGTCAGGGAATTTACAGAAAAAGAAAAAAGGCCCTTTCGGGCCTCCTGAAAAGAAGTAGCGGGAACTGGATTTGAACCAGCGACACCACGGGTATGAACCGTGTGCTCTAGCCAACTGAGCTATCCCGCCGCACTCAACGAGCGATATAATACCACAGAAAGAAATCTGTGTCAACTATATTTTACTTATTTTTTATTATTTTTTTATTCTTCCGCGCTGCCGGCGGATCCGGCGTCTCCCGTCTCCTCTTCTGCCGCACCGGTAGTCTCCCCTGCATCGCCATTTTCTGACTGCTGCAAAGAATATTCATCCCTGTCGATCATACCCAGACGTTCTCTGGCCATCTTCTCCTTAAACTCCGGGGAGTCCATATTGGTCCGTTCTTCCTCCAGCGTCTTATTTGTCTCCTCGATCTCCCGGATCTCTGTGCTCAGTTCTTCTATAGTTTCTTCATACCGGGCAGCCCTCCTGTTCAGATTCTGATAACCAAATGCGGCGGCAACCAGAATGATAACAGCGAAAATGAGTACTGTTACAGATTTTTTTGTAAAAAAGCGTTTTCGGAATCTCTCATTAAACTGTTTGCTATTTTTTCTTTTCTTTTTCATCTGCCCACCTGTCTCCAAGCTGCATTTTACCCTCCTCAAGACAGCATGAGCTGACGGACGGCAAAAGTGCTTTCCCTTACTTCCTGCTCCTCACTATTCTAACGGTTCTGACCAATTTTTTCAATCTCTTTGAAATAGAATTCACAATTATTTTTACAGGGAGAAACAAAATACCAGCAGCCTTTCCCAGTAAAAAAGCCGCCGCGCCCACTATCAGCTCCATTATTTTTTCCACCGGCGCACTCAGCACAAAAAAATATGCAACAGCTCCCGCGAACAAGCCCAAAAGTACATAGAACCGGATACGTCCCTGATTATATATCTGAAACAGAAGAAAAAGCCCCGCCGCCGCACTGAGACAAAATACCACATCCTCCATGTGCACCGTCCGGTTCCGGTGAGATACCTTTTTACGGACGGCGCGAAAAAAATCATACCACACTCCAAGTATGACTCCATAAAGCATGCTGATTAAAAAAAGCGACGACTGCTGAACGATAATTTCCGCCATACGACACCTCCCTCCGCATTGAACCGCGCGGTTTTCAACGGAACAGCCGTCTCATGATACCTCCTTTTTCTCCCTTTGCCGGGCCGCTGTCGGAATAAATAAAACTATCCACGATACCTTCAATCTCCACCTCCCCTTTTTCTACGGTGAGTTTAGTCACATGCAGATCTTCGCCGTGAACCATCAGCATTCCCTGCTCGGTATCCAGAATAATTTCATTGGGATCAAAAGAGATGACTTCCCGCACTCCGCTGATGATTCCGCTGTTCCGGTTAAACAATGATATTTTATGGTTTTTCATGATACGCTCTTCCATGTATCCTCCATTTTCCTGAAACTGCATTTAAAAAATTCTCCTGTCTGACGCGCCGCATCAATTTCCTTTTCTTCCATTTTTATGCGGCCCGGCGCCATGTCATGCATGGCGCCGCAAAGTTTAAACATACCGTCAGAAAGTTTTAAATATATGTTCTTGACAAATAAAGCAGAAACCGTTATAACTATGGAAGTAAGTAGACTCTATGCGGATTTTACAACAAAAATACCGCCTGAATTCTACACTTTTTTTATTATCCAAAGTGTCAGTTTCGGGTGTGAATATCAGGAGGAATCATTATGAATAAAACAGAATTAGTCGCAGCAATCGCCGAGAGAACAGAATTGACAAAAAAGGACGCGGATAACGCATTAAAAGCATTTATTGATGTTGTTGGAGATGAGCTCAGCAAGGGTGAAAAAGTACAGCTCGCCGGATTCGGCACATTTGAAGTTGCAGAACGTGCAGAGCGCGAGGGTATCAACCCAAGAACCAAAGAAACCATCACAATCCCTGCTTCCAAATCTCCGAAATTCAAAGCTATGAAGGCATTAAAGGAGAAAGTGAACAACTAATGAGACTTGATAAGTTTCTGAAGGTTTCCCGCCTGATCAAACGACGCACCATCGCGAACGAAGCATGCGACGCGGGGCGGGTACTGGTCAACGGCAAAGCTGCCAAGGCCAGCCTCAACGTAAAAAGCGGAGATATCCTGGAGATCCAATTCGGCAACAAGAGCGTTAAGGCCGAGATTCTGGACGTGAAGGATACCGCCAAGAAAGAGGAAGCCAAAGAATTATTTCGATATTTATAAAGTTACTAAAAGGACAGGCCGCCGTACCGGAATTTCTGTACAGCGGGCTGTCCTTTTGTTTTTATAGTCTCTTTTGTTTTTAACTTTCTATACTTTCCTTCTTTTTATAGTCCGCATCTCTTTACACATTGACCTGACGGCCCAGAAACTCTGCGGCAATGGCCGCCACCTTTCTTTCCAGTTCCCCCAGCTTCCGCCCCGGTTCCTTCGCCTGCAGAAATACTGCTCCCAGAATCTCTCCGCCGCTGCGGATGACGGAAAATATCTGATCCCCGCCTGCTTCCATTCCTTCCGCTACCGGAATAAACCGTTTTCTCTCCGAAGCCGGAAGCTGTTCGTCCCTGTCATCAAGTATCCTTTCCAGACGTTCGCTGATGGCCTGTCCTTTCAAACCTCTTCCCGCACCTCCGGCCGCAGCAATAACTTTCTCCCTGTCTGTAATAATAGCCCGGGCGCCGGTCTGCTGCACCATACACTCCGCGTATTCTTCAGCAAGAGAGGAAAATTCGGAAAAAGGGAGATACTTTTTCAGGATAATGCCTCCCTCCTGATCCGTATAGATCTCCAGCGGCATTCCTTCCTTCACCTTGAGAGTCTTTCTTATCTCCTTCGGGATTACAATTCTGCCTAAATCATCAATTCTGCGTACAATCCCCGTCGCTTTCATAATTCATATACCTCCATCGTAGTCTATTCTTCCCGGTCCGCCGGCCCGGGCTGCTTTCCGGCCGACAGGCTCAGGCAGTTCTGGTTCTGATTTTTATAGCTTTCACCAAAAATAGTATGAGCCGATGCAGGTATTTTATACTAAAAGATTTTGCGCGGCAGGCAGCGTGTCATTCCTGCGGCTTAACCGCCTTATAATTATCAACGCACAATGACGCGTCATAATATATTTTATCTGCGGATACAAGACGCGCTTTTCCATTTTCTGCCTTTACTACATTTACCGTGCAATTATAAGGAACATGCCCCTGCCAGAAATCCAGCGGATCAGCATATAACGGATTCAGCATGGCGCGCATGGCACATCCGTGAGTAGAGATAAGTATCGTCTTATCCTGATAATCCGGCTTATGTATGAGCTCCCGCAGAAACTCTCCCGTCCGTTCACAAACTTCCGCCACACTGTCGCCGTCCGGAGAACCTTCATATTTAAGGGCGTCCGTATAAAACAAATTGAAATTCTCGTCCGGAATGGCAAAGTTTTCAGCTCTGCAGCCAAGACCTTCCCAGCTTCCCCAGTCAATTTCCCTGAGTCTGTCATCCTCCAGCACCGGGATCGTCCGGCCGAAATATTTACCGGAAGGCGCCGTTACCAATTCCCCGGTCTCCCGCGCCCGCTGCAGCGGGCTGGTGATCACCAGATCAAAAGGCACCTCTCTCAGCGCTTCTCCGGTGATACGGGCAAGCTGTCTCCCGTTTTCATTGAGAGGGATGTCCGCGCTTCCCTGCAGCCGTCCGATATTGTTCCAGTCTGTTTCTCCATGACGTATGATATAAAGCAGCATCTAATTTTATCTCCTTTTTACTTTGCGGATATATTCTGCAAATTTTTTCATCGTGTTTAAATTTTACCATGTTAATTTTATAATATAGTTTTCTGCAAAGTCAACATTTTTATCCTTCCCGGAACAGGGCGCATTCCTTCTATCACAGCTTGCAAATTTCTCTTCTTTCCCTTACAATAACACCTGAAAGCCATTATAAAAAGGGGTTATGTCATGTTTTGTCACAAATTTTCACATCGGGATATTTCTGTCCCCGTTTTGGCAGCACGTCTGCCCGGAGGCAGATTCTCTATATTCCTTATATGTTTATTGATCGTATGTAGTATTTTTGCGGCAGGATGCAGTTCGGGCTCTTCAGCCGGCAGCACGAAAGCGGCAGATGACACGGCAGTTCTCACGCCCGCCGTGCGGATTCCCACAGCGGACGGCACGGAAACCATCGGAAACGAAACTGTCACCGTTGATATCTCCAACACATCCAATGGCTACATCATGGCATCCTATCACGGAACTGCCGCTCAGGTAAATATTCAGCTCACAGGACCGGACGGCGTTACGTATCTCTATTTTATCAGCGAAAAAGATACGTACACTGCCATGCCTCTGTCTTCCGGAGACGGCTCTTATATTATTGATATTTACGAACAGATGGACGGAGATATGTACAGCAATATCATGTCCGACGTTATTGAAGTAACGCTACAGAATGAATTTCTTCCGTTTTTATATTCTAATCAGTTTGTATACTTTACCGCGGAAACCCGCGCCGTCGAAAAAGGAAACGAATTGGCGCAGGGCTGCGATACCGATCTGGATGTGACAGCCGCAGTCTATAATTATGTGGTTGACAACACAGAATATGACTATGAGAAGGCCGCCTCCGTTACTTCCCCTTACTATCCGGACGTGGACGAGACTCTTGATACAAGAAAAGGAATCTGTTTTGATTATTCCGCGCTCATGTGCACCATGCTCCGCACACAGGGGATTCCCTGCAAACTCAACATCGGTTACGCGGGCGACATTTATCATGCCTGGATCAGCGTTTATCTGAAATCTGTCGGCTGGGTGGATAATCTGATTCAATTTGACGGTAAAAACTGGAGCATGATGGATCCAACTATGGCTTCCACCGGCGGCGATTCCTACGATCCGTCCCAGGAGCAGTACACTGTCATGTTTCAGCGGTAGATTTACTGCCGTTCCTTTTTATTATTGCAAAAAAATATTGTTTAGACTAAAATGAAGGCTGAATTATTTTATTTTTACGCATGCAAAAACTAAAAAACATTTTAAGAAATGAGGTTTCCTACGATGCATCTAAAAAGCCAAAAACCGCCTGTCGCAGGCCGTGTAAAATCACAAAAGCAAAAAATATTTGAATATTTTTGTATTTATACTCTCGTTTTTATTTTTATTGCATTCATTGTACTGCTTCCATTCCTGGAGGAAGAATATTGCCTCATATGGAAAGTAGACGGTATGCCGCAATACTTATTATGGCTTAAGTACACCGGCGAATATATCCGCGACGCAATCGTGCAGTTTTTCCACGGGAATTTTACTCTGCCCATGTATGATTTTTCCATTGGCATGGGCGGGGATGTGAGAGGTTTCGTAAAAACAGATCCGATAAACCTGCTTGCCTCTCTTCTGTTTAACGATGAATATTCCTGGCAGCTTTACAGTTTACTGACCATCTTCAAAATATTTCTGGTTGGTCTTTCTTTCTCCTGCTACGGATTTTATATGAAACAGAAGCGTTACAATATACTGGCCGGCGCTGTCATCTACACCTTTAGTTCTTATACCTTTTATCAGATACAGCGGCATCCGCAGTTTTATATGGGCATCGTCTTCCTGCCTCTCCTCTGCATCGGACTGGAACAGATCATGCAGAAAAGGAAACTGCTCTTTTATACATTGATGGTAGCCATTTCCCTGATGGCGAGCTACTATTTTCTTTTTATTAATACACTTTTGATGGGCATTTACGTCCTGATACGAATCGGCGCTGTCTATGATACCCACAGAATTCGTAATTTTTTCCAGGTTCTGTGGCGCATCATCGTCAGTTACCTGTTGGGATGCGGCATGTCCGCCGTCTTTTTTGCGTCGTCCATCGCAAGCTTCTTTTTATCCGCCAGAACAGACAGCGGAGAGAACGCCGCATCGGCCGTGGGAAGCTATATTTCTTACGGGACGACTCGTATTGTCCGGCTGTTCTTGTCTCTGGTCGCACCGGTCCGGGACGCCGGTTATCTCACGACAATTTCCGTGAGCGTATTAGTTATCCCGGTGCTGCTGCTGCTCTTTACCCGGAAAATAAGACAGAAGCTTTCTTTAAAAATAAGTGTTCTTCTGGGCATTTTATTTTTGATGATTCCTGCTTTCGGATTTATTTTCTCCGGTTTCAGCGCCATCAACAACCGCTGGAGCTTTGGGTTCGTCTTCGTGCTGGCCATCGTTTTCATGTCAGAATTTGATCATTTGCGGCAGATGACCAGAAAACAGTATTTACTTTTTGTCGGCTTTATCATCCTTTATGGCATCTGCTGGCTTGTATTGGAAGCGGATAACGAGGCCTACCGGTTTGCTTTTCTTCTGCTTGCCGGCGCCGCAGTACTTCTGGGAATTCTGCAGATCAGCCCGAAAAAAATACCGCTGACGGCACAGAAAGCCGGCATGATTCTGATTCTGGCCGTATCCGTAGCGTTAAACGGTTATTATACTAACTCGGCTTCTTTTGGCAACCTGGTCGATCAGTTCCAAAACCGCCATACGGCCAACCATTATTTTACCTCCTGCCGTTATCAGTATCTCACAAATATTTCCGACGACAGTTTTTACCGCACCGATACGGATATGATGTACAACAATTACAATAACACCGCCGTAGCGCTTGATTACAACGGCATCTCGCTGTACAGCAGCACCATCGGTTCCAACACTATCCGCTATTTCACGGAGTCCGAAAGCGTTGGAATCAGCGCCATAAACCGGACGCTTTCTCTGGATGGCAGAACCAGCCAGGAAGCGCTTGCCTGTGTGAAATATTTTATCACCACAGAAGGCACGACCCGATCTGTTCCTTACGGGTTTGTTCTTGATAAGGAACTTTCCGACCAGACCGAGGACTACGATATTTATGTTAATCAGTATCCTCTCTCCATCGGCTACGGCTACAGCAGCGTGATCAGCCGCTCTGAATATGAAAATCTGTCAGCTCTGGAAAAACAGCAGGTTCAGATGAAGAGCGCCGTTCTCTCCGATGAAGATATGGATGACTTCTCATCCCTTTCAGACAGCAGCTGGGACGGATCGGAAATCTCTGAAGGCGATATCGCAATCACCGGCATGGATAAGGGGATTTCTGGAGAAAACAATACCTACCATGTAAAAAAGAAAGGGAAGTTCAAGACCATTGTGGCTGACGGAAAAGAAACGGAGATTGATGTTTCCCCGAAACTCCATTTTCAAACCACCTCAAAGGCGGGGTGCGAAGTTTATCTTTGGTTTAAGAATCTCACCACTGACCGTGCCAAGCGGATTGACGTCAATGTATACACCGACGGTCTTGCCAAGAAGGCCATCGTCCGAAGCGACAAAGATACTTACAGTCTGGGTGTCAATGACTATCTGATCAATCTGGGCTATTACGATTCTGAAGAAACGATTGAAGGAGAGCTCAGTTTCACGAGAAAAGGAAACTATAGTTTTGACGCCATAGAGATTTATTATGTTTCCATGGATTCTTACGAGGAGGATATTGCCGCTCTGAATGACAAAGGACTGAAAGATGTTTCTTTATCCGCAAATACCATAAGCGGAACTGTAACAGCTGACCAGGAACAGATCATGACATTTTCTGTTCCGTACCATATCGGTTGGAAAGCTTATGTTGATGGCAGAGAAACTGAAATATATAATGTAAATACCCTTTACTCGGGAATAAAGATCACGCCCGGAACTCACACTGTCACTCTGGAATATACCTCGCCGGGAACTACGGCAGGCGGTATCATCTCCGCCGTATGCACGCTTCTGTTCCTGTCCGCGGTAATCATCCAGCTGCAAAAAAAACGTCGCGCACTTAACCATATGGAACAGTGATTATTATGTACATTCCCTTTGAAATTTGCTATAATACCCTCAGTTATCGATGATAAAGAAAAGAAGGATTGCATATGATTAATTTTAATATTCCGCCCTGCGCCGATAAGGCTTCCGAGTACATGGCACAGGCAATCAAAAATCACAAGATCAGCGGAGACGGCGCATTTACCGCTCTCTGCAGCCGCTGGATAGAAGAACATACCGGTACGGCAAAGGCACTCCTCACCACCTCCTGCACCCATGCCACGGAGATGGCTGCGCTTCTGGCTGATATACAGCCGGGCGACGAGGTGATCATGCCTTCCTATACTTTTGTTTCCACTGCCGATGCTTTTGTTCTCCGCGGCGCAACCGCCGTTTTTGTGGATATCCGCCCGGACACCATGAACATCGACGAAACTAAAATAGAAGACGCCATCACCGAAAAGACAAAGGCCATCGTTCCGGTTCACTATGCCGGCGTTGCCTGCGAGATGGATACCATCATGGACATTGCCAATCGCCATCATCTCCTCGTTATCGAGGACGCCGCTCAGGGCGTCATGTCCGATTACAAGGGACAGGCTCTCGGCAGTATTGGCGATTACGGCTGTTTCAGTTTTCACGAAACAAAGAATTACAGTATGGGAGAAGGCGGCAGTCTTCTCATTAAAGATCCTGGCAATGTGGAGATGGCCGAAATCATCCGTGAGAAAGGCACCAACCGGAGTAAATTTTTCCGTGGACAGATTGATAAATATACTTGGGTGGAAGCTGGTTCTTCTTACCTGCCGAGCGATCTGAACGCCGCCTATCTGTGGGCGCAGCTGGAGATTGCAGACGATATCTACGCAGACCGTATGGCCACCTGGAATCTGTACAACGAGACCCTGGCTCCGCTGAAGGAGGCCGGCTGCATTGAACTTCCGTTTATACCGGAAGGCTGTACGCACAACGCCCACATGTTCTACATCAAGGCAAAAGATCTGGAGGAGCGTTCTTCCCTTATCCGTTTTCTGAAGGAAAATGATATATCAACGGTCTTCCATTACATTCCTCTTCATGATGCGCCTGCCGGAAAGAAATATGGGCGGTTCCACGGAGAAGACAGATACACGACCAGAGAGAGCGAGCGCCTGCTGCGTCTTCCTCTTTACTATGGTCTTGAGAGAGAGAAAGTATTGACAGTCTGCCGCAAGATTGAAGAATTCTACAAAAAATAGCGTATTCTTTTGGGTATGATTGCCCCGCAGGAGCGTTTTCGCCACAGACCGGCGCAAACGCTCTTTGCTCAAATCAGAAACGGCAGCAGGAGAAAAAATATGCTACATTCCATTATTATACCTTGTTATAAATCCTCACGAACGATTCGTAAAGTCGTGGAGATGACCGCGGAGGAACTGAATAATCTCAATATCTCCGAATACGAATTTGTTCTTGTGGATGATTATTCCCCGGACGGAGGAGCTACTCTTGACGAGCTCAGAGCCCTGGCCCGGGATTATTCTTTCGTGAAGGTCATCTCCCTGGCCAAAAATGCCGGCCAGCACAACGCCGTTATGGCGGGTCTGAATTACGCTTCCGGCGATCTTCTGATCGCCATGGACGACGACATGCAGACTCACCCGTCCCAGCTGAAATATCTGCTGGCGGAGATTGATAAAGGCTACGATATCGTTTACGGCTATTATCCGGAGAAAAAACATTCCATCTTCCGGAACTTCGGAAGCTTCGTGAATTACATCACCGTCCGGATCCTCATCGGCAAACCGAAGGATATGAGGACTTCCAGCTACTGGGTCATCCGGCGCTTTGTGAGGGACTATGTCGTTCAGTACAAGAGCCCGTACACCCATCTGCAGGGACTGTTCCTGCGGACTACCCGGAACATCAGCTGTATTCCGATCAAACATTTTGACCGGGAGGTCGGCGAGTCGGGCTATACATTTAAAAAGCTGATCCAGCTTTGGTCCAACATCATGGGCTACTCGGTCATCCCTCTGCGGATGGCTACCTACTGCGGATATTTTTTCTCGATGCTCAGCATCCTCGGAGCTGTCATCGTCGTCATCCGCAAGCTTTTGAACCCGTCCATGGCCATCGGCTGGCCTTCCATGATGTGCGCCATCTGCTTTTTCTCAGGAATCATCATGCTGTTCATGGGATTGATCGGGGAATATCTGGGACGGATGTTCCTGGGCATGAACCGGCAGCCGCAGTTTGTTGTCAAAAAAGTATATGAACATTCAGACACTGAAAATAATACAAACAATCAACCTTTACAGGAGGAAAAATCGTGACTAAAATAATGATATTGGGGGCCGGCATCTACCAGGTTCCCCTGATTGAAACTGCAAAGAAAATGGGATTATACACCATTGTGGTCAGCATACCCGGTAATTACCCCGGATTCGCCCTCGCTGACAAGGTGTATTATGAAAACACTGTAGACGAAGACAAAATCCTTGCCATCGCCAAAAAAGAGCGTATCAAGGGTATTGTCACAGCTGGCACTGACGTCTGCATGAAAACTGTCGGCAGGGTTTGTGACGCCATGGGACTGAACGGCCTTTCCTATGAGGCTTCCAAGGTCGCCGTGGACAAAATGCTGATGAAGAGCAGATATGAGGAGTACGGCGTCCGCACCGCCCGCTTCCGCCAGGTATCCTTCGATGATACCGACATCAAAAAGACGGTCCAGGAGCTGGAATTTCCGCTGATCTTCAAATCTGTGGATTCTTCCGGAAGCCGCGGCATCATCCGCGTGGACTCCTTCGAGGAATTTGATTCCGCCATACAGTACGTCCGGGAGAATACCCGCAAGGATTACTTCCTGGTGGAAGAATTTATCGAGGGAGAGGAGTTCGGCGCTCAGGCATTCGCCTACGACGGCAACGTGTCCTTCATTCTTCCTCACGGAGATTACGTTTATCAGGGAGACACCGGCGTTCCGATCGGACATTATGCGCCGTATAATCTCAGCGAGGAAGTCATCGAGGACGCCAAGATGCAGCTCAGAAGGGCTGTGAAGGCCATGGGACTTGACAACTGCGCCATCAACGCGGACTTTATCCTGAAAAACGGCAAAACCTACGTACTTGAGATCGGCGGCCGCTGCGGCGCCACCTGTCTTGCCGAGCTGGTCTCCATCTATTACGGCTTTGACTATTATGAAAAGATTCTGCGGACCGCCCTGGACGAGGACCCGGACTTCTCTTTCAAAAAGCCACGTACCCCAAACGCCAGTCACCTGCTCATGAGTCCGAAGGACGGCGTCATCAAGTCCATCGAGAACCTCAACGGACCGAACGACAACATCTGCGATGTACAGTTTGATTATAAGCCGGGGGACAAGGTTCACAAGTTCCACGTGGGACCGGACCGTATCGGACATATCATCACCAAGGGCGAAACCCTTGAGGCAGCCCAGGAGCTGCTCTTCAATGCTATGGATAATATTAAGATTGAAGTGGAATAAATAGTTAAATCGAAATAAATGTGGTATGATCACAACAGCAAAAAGCCTTCTGTCGAACTCAACCGACAGAAGGCTTTTTATGATATATAGCAATTATATATTCTTGTTTTTTATTTTTTCTTCTTGATCATCTTCAGCACGGCCTTCATCTGTGGATAGAAGACTTTAAGAGCCGCCAAAGCAACCGCCGCGATCACTGCGTAGCGGACGAACCACGGCACATTATAAAGCCCCATAGTGGCCAGATTGACGGCCAGATAGATGAGGGCAATCTTAACGGTCTTGCCGAGCGGCACGATGACCATCCCGGTGATCTTATGTTCCAGGATTCCCTGCATCAGAAGAAGTACAAAATAACTGATCGCCATCATATAGGCAGCAGCCATATATCCAAAAAGGGTGATGCCGACATAGCTGATGATCAGATTAAATATCATGGAACCGATGGTCCCCATGGCCACATACTGGGTTCTTTTATAATAATTCTGCACAGCAGAGTAACTGTAGCTGTAGAAGCGGAACAGGGTTCCGGTCACAAGAGGAGCTACCAGCCATATGGCAGCCCGATACCGTTCGCCTCCAAGAATAAAGATCTCTTCCGGAGCCAGCACCACAAGAAGCCAGGACAGAAGGCCGAACATGTGCATGACGATGGTCCACGGTTTCTCCACTTCATCCGCCTCTTCTCTGGCAATCTTCTCATAGAGCCACGGAATCCAGGCATTCCAGACAGAATCTTCCAGAATCCACACCACGTAAGAGATGGTCATGCCGATGGAAAAAATGCCGGCGGCGGTGGCCCCCACAATCTTTCCGATGAGTATTCGGTCCGACTGGTTCATGATCTGTACCGACAGAGCCTCCGGAATCAGCGGCAAACTGAATTTCAAGCCGTATTTCCAGTATTTTAAATTAACAAACTTCTTTCCCTGCCACCACAGGATAAGGGCGATGAGCGCTCCGCCGATGATCTGCGGCAAATAATATCCGATGATCCGCCGGTGTACCAGCTGATCCAGAAGTCCCTGCACCCGTCCATGATAAATAAGTACGATAGAAAGGATCGTTCCGGGTATGATGGTCAGTACCGTCGCCGCCGTGCTGAACTTATACCGCATGACCTGCTTGTCTCTTCTCTGAATATAAAGCATGCTGGTGTAAGTGAACACATACAGAAACATCATGTAAAACATCAGATCGTCCATATCACAGAAAGCCATCACCTGTTCTTTAAATATCATGCAGATACCGAAGAAAATGGCAATGGAGATGTAGGACAGAGTATGCACGCTGGACACGTAGCCGTTGTAATCGTCTGGAAAATCGTGTTTTGCCACGTCCACGCTGCGCCACAGGCAAAGCGACATAATCGTGTACGCAATGAGCAGCCAGGACTCATAGGTGGTCACAATACCGTACTGCGCTTCCGAGAGCAGTCTGGAGTAAATCGGCGTCACGATAAAATTAAATCCCCTGGCCAGCAGCTGTGCCAGAATAAAAAAGAAGCCTGACGTGAAGGCCATTTTATTTAAGGACGCACTCTTATTCTGCTTTCTTTTATTTCCCCGCTCAATCATGGAGGCAGGAATCTCCTGCCCCCCTGATTTTCTTCCGTTTTGTTCAGACATTCTTGTTTCCCTCCAATATGTCAGGCATCCTTTACCTTGCACACGATCATGCGCAGTTTGCCGTTCTCATCGGGCGGGATGGAATCCATCCACTCATATTCAATCTCAAACGGATGCTTGAACTTCGCGTTAAGCTTCGCCGTGAGCTGCTCCTCCACTTCCTTTTCACTGAGGGAGGATACCTCTTTGTTCTGTACGCACTGGATATGGATCTTAGAATAAGATTCCTGGATGAACCGGATCTGGAAAATGTCCTCGCAGTGGGCGATGATCGGGGCAATCTCAAAAAACGTGGTGACTTCTCCGGTCTCGTAGCGGAAGAAATCGTTCATCCGTCCCTGCACGCTGGTGATAAAGCGAACGCCATTCCGCATCTCGCAGGTACCTCTGTCGCCGATGGCGTAATTGATCAGCGGCAGGTCTGTCTTATACAGAGGCGTCACCACAATGTTTCCTTCCTTTGCCGGGCGGTTCTTCTCATCGTAGATGTTTACCACAAAGGAATCGTTGTGAACCACATACTCGGTACTGTCAAACAGACGCACCATGGCGGCTCCCGTTTCCGCTGTACCGTAAGAATCAATGATTCCAGGACCCAGAATCTCCGCAAAAAGCTTTCTCGCAGTATCATCTATCTTCTCGCCGGTCGGGCAGTAGAACTTCGGCTTCGCCAGCTCCACATGATTCTTCTTACAATAAAGGCAGATACGCATGAACTCGCTTTTATTCATATAAAGGAAATCCGGCCGGTAGGCGTTGATCTGTTTTACGATCTCCGGCTCCGGATCATACTGCGCCACAAATCCCCTTCTCAAAATTCCGAAATGCTGCAGAAAGGTATCGCTGCCTCCGGTGACACTGTGGGCGCTCTTCCGGCTCATGGTCTTGCCCACAAACGGATTGTAGCCGGCGGTCATCATAACACGGAACCAGTTGGCCATATTGTACGCCTTCTCCTTCGGGGAGACCAGCAGCATCAGCGGCACACCTGAGGAACCGCTGGTCGTATCATGAAACCAGTTTTCATACTTTGGATTCTTTGCCTCCTCGTTCATCCACGCCCGAAGCTCATCCTTGGTAAGGAGCGGAAGCTTTGACAAATCGTCGCCCGTCCGGATATCCTCCGGCTTCACCCCCGCCTTGTCAAACCGTTCCTTATAAAACGGAATCCTATACGCCTTTTTCACAAGCTTTCTCACCCGTCTGTCCTGGGTTCGCATAACCCCGGTAAAATCCTTCGGGATCTTCGTTTTCATCTTAAATAAATCAAAGAAAAGCAGTACGTTTACCAGCTTTCTCTCTATCTTCTCAAACATAATAACCTCTCTCTTCCTGCGTACTTTTCGTTTATTCATTCCACAAACCGGATCCTTTCCGGCCTTCTTCACTGCTTCCGGGCGTTTCCCGGACATCTTCACCCATTGTAAACAACCTGACTGTATTTGTCAATGAAACACGCGGAAAGAATCCCCGTTCCCGCCGCAGAGACTTTTACCTTGCAGAAAAAGTAACAAGATTACCCTGGGTCAAAAAACAGGCGCCCTGCGTGGCCAGAGCGCCTGTCTTTATAAGATAGGTTTGATAACATCAATTATTTCACAACAATCTTAATTGTTCTGTAACCTTTAGCGAAGTTATCTGTACCTTTAATCTTAACACGGATCTTGTAAGTACCTTTCTTGATACCCTTCATCAGAGTAACAACGCCTTTTTTACTTACTTTAACCCATTTTTTAGCTTTTTTGCCTTTAACTTTAAAGCTCTTAACTTTTCCTTCAGATTTAACTTTCAGTTTAATCTTTTTGGATTTTTTCTTTAATTTTTTCGCTTTGAAGCCTTTAGCAAGTTTCTTTTCTGTCTTTTTGTTCAGTTTATAAACTGGTTTTTCAGCTTTTGCGATTGTGTAAGCGATTGTAGCTTCTCCGTCGTATAAACCGATACCTTTAATTGTTAAGGTGTAGCTTCCCAGCGCTGTAGGTTCGCTTCCAACCAGAACGAAGTCTGTTCCTTCAACTAACTCTTTGCCGTTAACGGTAATTTTCAGAGTCTCATCTTTTCCTGTATACTGAGAAGAAATAGTATATTTCTGTCCAGCGATAGAAGTTTTAACAGGTGAAGATGTTGCAGCGAATGCTGTGGATGGAACCATCAGAGCTACAGTCATAGCTACAGCCATAGCTTTTTTCATGTTAAACATATTTTTGTTCCTCCTTGTTATACCAAATAAACAGTCCGCTTAGCCACGTTGCCAACTGATTATTTGTCAAAATGTATTTATAATTAGCATCTTCCGCCACGGGAACGCAATTTATCCATCCCCGGCAGAACATGTAATTACCAAAAACTCTGTCCGGGCCGGCAGCTGTCAGCTGTCTCCTTTTTCTGAGGTATGCCCGCCATAATAATCACTGTAGTAGTTACCATATTTTCCATAATATTTTTGATAAGCTCTGCTCTTTGTCTCCACACGATTCAAAACCATGCCCAGAAGACGGCAGCGCACCCGCTCAAGCTGCTGAACGGACTGTTTTACCAGCCGGCGCGAAGTCATGCCGCTGCGCACCACCAGGATAGCTCCGTCGCAGAGAGAAGCGATCAGAGCTCCATCCGCCACACTGTCCAGAGGCGGCGAATCAATGATCACATACCGGTAATCTTCCGCCAGCCGGTCCAGAAGTTCACCCATTCTGGGATCTTCCAGCAGCGCGGACGGATTCTCCAGAAGATTGGAGACCGGCACAATGTATCCGTTACTGATATTTGTCTCATAAACCACATTCTGATACTCGGAAAGACCGGACAAATAATAATCAAGGCCCTGAATCTCTCCCTCACTCTTGAATTCCAGACGATCCTTTAAGACCGATTTGCGCAAATCCAAATCCACCAATACGGTAGGGAAACCAGCTTCCGCAAGCATTTTCCACAGATGTACAGACACTGTACTTTTACCCTCGTTTGGAACACTGCTGATAACCAGTATTTTTTTTGTATTTTTTCCACAAAACTTAATATTGACACGCAGACGGTTCATAGCCTCTTCTACGGCATAGGGCAAAGCCCGAATATTCATATCAATCTGTTTCATGCCCGTTTATCCTTCCTGAATTTCTTTTTATTTCTCATATTATCTTCTTTTTCTTCCCGCTTTTCCATATCCTCGAAAATATCACTGTCCGGAATCGAAGTCAGCGGCACCACTCCAAAGTACTTCTCCATATCCTCAGCGGTGCGGACGGTGTCATCCATCAGGTAACGCACAGTCAGATATGCACAGTAAAGGAGGGCTCCCAGAAGAGCGCCGATCATCGTATATCTTGCATAGCTCGGAGCTGCCTTCTCATCAGGAAGCTGCGCCTGCTGCGCAATATTCGGCGGATTGGTGCTCATGGTTTCCGGCAGATATTCTACGGAAACTTCCGCCAGCTTGTTGGCGATATTCATGGCTTCCACAGGATCGGTACTGGTAGCCGTCACATTCAAAATACGTGTATCCTGAGGATTCTCCAGCGTAATCATCTCTGCCAGTTCCTCAGTTTCCATATCCAAATTCAGTTCATCGATAACCTGATCGAGCACCGGATAACTGAGCATCAACTGTTCATAATCGGAAGTCAGCGATGTTCCGATATTCAAATCTGTCAAATCTACCACCGAATCATTGGAAGCAGACACAACATACATCTTTGCCACCGCCTGATAAGTAGGCCGGATGCAGAAAAAGGAAAATGCGTTCAGCAGCACAGCCCCCACCAGCAGGCAGAGGATAATATAATGTATCTTATCCAGCAGCACATAGGCCAGATCCAGTAAATCTATCTCCATCTCATCATCTGTATCGGCCACAGGCAGCGCCGTCAGAGTATGTGAGTCTTTTACCACCTCAAGCTCCGTTCCTGTATCCGTTGTTTTCCTGTTTGCAAGTCCCATCTTTTTTCTCCTGTCCTCTTTTTGCTTTATTATTATTCTCTATTCCTCTTCCGCTCTGTCGTAAAACAGCTGTATCACGACATCTGCAAGACTGTTTTCATCCACGGTAAATTCATTAAAGCCGGTCTCCCCTTCGCCGTTGGTTCCCTTGATCTCAGGAGCTGTCTGCTCCTCGGCATTGATGAGATCTGCCGCCAGATTGATAAAATCATTACGAGAAAGGCTCGTTACCATGTACGGCTCCAGAGCGTCATAGATGTCCAGAGCAAATGCACTGTCCTCCTGGCACTTCTGAATGAGCATGGACTTCAGCGCAGACAGGTACTGTGACTGCCTTCTCATCCGACCCTCATTGGAACCGTCCCCCACGTTCATTCTGCCGCGGACGTAATGCATGGCCTGCTCATCGGTGAGAGTCACGGTCTCACCCATTCTGAGCGTCGGATCCTCTTTTGAAAAGTCATCTTCAATAGTGACGGTCACTCCGCCCACCAGATGATTGAGTACCTCTATGGAATCCATATTCAGAGAGGCATAGCCGTCTATAGGCTGATCATACAGCAGTCCTGATACCGCGTCCGCCGTATTTTCACAGCTCATCTCCATGCCGTCGCCCGTAGCATGCGCCAGGGAAATCTGCATATATGTGGTTGCCAGATAGGTGCCGTCGTCGTCCAGAGAGTTCACATCTGTCATGGTATCCCGGTTTATCGGCAGTCTGGTGTACGTATTATTTGTCTCATCTATCACCAGAAGCTGCAGCGTATCGCACTGGCCGGTACCGTCATATTCTTCCGAAGCCTCTGCTTCTCCCTGAGCATCCAGCCCCATGAAAAGATAGGTTTTGATATTCTTTTTCGGAGTACATCGTACGCCGTTTATCTCCACGATCTCTTCCTGCGGCTGCGGCTCCACTGCCGCCTGCTGCGTCTCATCTGTCTTCACTTCCTGATTATCAATGGTTCTGGATGCGATTCCCGCGGCTGCCGCGATCACGACGACCGCAATGAAAAGCGGAAGCAGTTTCCGCAGCACTTTGCCCTTATCCATCGTTGTCCTTCCGTTTTTATCCTCATTCATGGCTTCTGCTTTCCTCCTGCATCACTGCATGATACTCTGAAGGAACGCCGCTCCGCCCTCCGGGTACATCCTCTCACAAATCATCAATGCAACAAGCATCACAAACAAAACAGCACATATAATATATGTAATCTTCTCAGACATCTGTATTTCCTCCTATTCGAAGCAGTCTGCTTCCTCTGTCATCCATCGCATTTATAAATGCTTTTCCAAGCTTTTTCTCCAATACCGCCCTGCCCTTTCCCAGATTAGGCTCCCGGCTCTCCACTCTGTGGCAGTCGCTGCCCAGAAAATGCGCCTGCCCTCTCTCAAACATCTTGAGCAGCGGCCGGCGTCTCCGCCAGCCAAGAAGACTCTCCGCATTGATCTGTACGTAAAGAGGCATCTCCAGCAGTTCTTCTATCCACTTTTTATTCTCCGGCATCCCCATGTACCGCTCCAGATGAGCAAGAATCACCTGAAAATTCCTTTTGCTGACCAGTTCTTCCACTTCCCGTATGTCCGACCGTCTCCAGGCGGTAAACGGCATCTCCAGCAGAAGCACCCGGCTTCCCTCAATGGTCAAATCCTCCAGCCTGTCCGCCCGGCTCATGCCGGAGAAGAAAGCGACTTCCGCGCCAAGCCTGAGTTCCGGTCCGAAATCTTTCTTTACTTCCATCAATCTCTCAAAAGATCTTCGTCTTCTTGCCAGAAAATCTTCTATCCTGTGCCTTGAGGCATAAAAATGTGATGTTGCCAGCATGACATCCACACCTTGTTCCGACGCCATCCTCAACATCGTCATCGTCATCTCTGTACTTTTGCTTCCGTCGTCAATGCCCGGAAGAATATGGGAATGAAAATCAATCACTGACACAATTGCATCCTACCTTTCTCATTCCATCCTGTATCTGTATCCTGTCATCAATTTTATTACAGTCATATTACAGTTTCGAAAAATCGCTAATCTATTTTACAATTTTTTAATGCAAAATACAAGTTATATGACATAAAAAGCAGGAATTCTGTCATTTATTTCACTTTTTTGTGTATTTCCCGCCTTTACAGGAGCACCATACTCCACAACGGAGTCGTGATCAGCGAGGCTGCTGTCGAAAAAACGACAAGCTTTACAGCAAATTCTGAATCTCCGTTGTACTGTGCAGCCAGAATAGTCGTGGTCGCCCCCGCCGGCATAGCCGCCAGAAGTACGCTTACGCCCATCACCAGACTGTCCATATGCAGAAGACGGCACGGCACCCAGACAATAAACGGAATAATGACCAGACGGAGCACTGTATAAAACAAAATATCTTTATCCAGAAGAGTCCTCGGATCCGCATCGGCCAGGATCATTCCTATGACCATCATGGATATGGCCGTATTACAATTTCCCACAGCCGAAATCACATCATTGGCAAAGACCGGAGGCCGTAATCCGGTGAGCATAAGGAACAGTCCGATCATGCAGGCAAGAATGCAGGGATGCGTCAGCACTTTTTTCAGCAGCGCTTTTTTGCCTGGCGCCTCCGTAAAGACTGTGATGCCTTCCGACCACATCATCACCCGCTGAGGAATCAGATACACAGACGCAAGCGTCAGCCCCATGGAACCGAACACTCCCTCTGCCAGCGGATTCCCCATAAAACCCGCATTGGAGCATATTGTTCCATACCGCAGGCATTTCCTTCGTCCTTCCGTGGTATTTTTAAACAGCAGATGTCCCAGAATCACACAACCGGCCTGTATCAGCAGAGAAACCACAAAAATATTCGCAAAATCTGCGGCAATGTCTGTGGAAAAGTCCACCATAAAGGATTCTATGATATTACAGGGCAAAATCAGGTTGACGACCAGGTCCGTCAGATTCTTCTGCCCTACAGCTCCCACCATCCCGATCTTCTTCACGGCCAGTCCGATGGCGATCAGGGAAAAAATCATCAGCTGCAAATCTATTAGTTCTTCCATAATATATCTCTTCCTGTTCCACTCCTTTCGCCACTATCCATGTATGAAAAGGTCTGCCGGCACTACGGACAGATCGAATATGCTCTTCCGGCGGCGGCGCCTTTATATTTGTTCTGAACCAAATTCCCCACTATCATAACACATTCTGTATTGTTTGTAACCCATTTCTTATGTTATAATTTTTACCAGAACGGTTAAAAAAGGAAAGGAGACAGCCTGTTGAATCTTAAAAAAATTAACAAAAAAACCATCGCGGACCTTGCCTTTTTCCTTGAACGAATCATGTCCGCCATCGTTTTTATCGCTATTATTGTCGCTATCATCTCCTTATGGGAGCCATTTCTGCACTTCTGGGAACACAGAGCGCAGCACGGAGCATTCCTTGAGTTTCTCGATATTGTTTTCAGCATTGTTATCGGCATAGAGTTTTTCAAGCTCCTGTGCAAACCAGGCAAAGAAACGCTGCTTGAAGTACTGATGTTTGTTGTCGCACGGCACATGATCATCGAAGAGACAAGCACCATGGAGAATCTGACCTCCATCATAACCATCGGCCTGCTGTTTGTGATCGATCGCTTTTTGTTGAGCAATCCGGATTCTCCCGGCCACTCCACCGGGGACGGCGGAACTTCTGTTTTCCACAGCAGCACCCCGGATGAAAAAAATAATACATAAATATGCAAAAGTATTGGATTACCTTCATTAATCCTTATAACTTTTATTGTTTTAAAATAAAAAATATTAATAAATATAGATTTTTTGAGGCACACTTCATTGTATAAAATTCGTTTTAAAGATAAAATTTTTGTATATTATGTCGAGTACAGGAGGTTTTCCTTTGAATAATTACAAACATTTTTACGAATTTCTCAGGCTTCAGATACATTCTTATCGTTCTCGCCATTCGTTTACACAAGAACGGATGGCTGAGATTCTTCACATATCCGCCAGATCCTATTTTGATCAGGAACATGGCAAATACGGTTTTTCTTCACCCACTTTTGCTTTTTTTCTTTTGAATCTCTCTGAGGAAGAGGTTCTGCGCCTTTTAAAAGATGCCCGAACAGTTCTTGAAGGGAGGAATGAAAATGATATCCGCTGATATACCTTATTCTCCTGCGGCTATCCGTCGGCTTCTCTTAAAGCTTGGCGCCACGCCGCGGTACATTGGCTTCGAGTATGTGCTTCACGCCATTGTTCTTTCTCTTGAAAACAGCCAGTATCTGCTGTCTGTGACCAAAGAGCTTTATCCTGATGTTGCCAAAAAATATCATACTACTATCTATTCTGTGGAGCGGGATATCCGCACAGTCATCACGATTATATGGAAGAGAAACCCGGTTTTGCTGAATCAGATCGCAGGCTATCCGCTGGATAAGAAACCGGCGGTCGGTGAATTTATCGCCATTATGCGAGAGTATCTTCTATACCATATGGAGGCGATACACACCCCATATCCGGAAGAGTCATCTCTGTACAGCAGAAATAGCATCTGACACCGCCTTCGTGAAAATGTCCCTCCTTTTCCACTCGTCAGAATCTTATAAAAATGACATCCATGAGCTCACCGGCAGCACTTCCGGATAAGATGATATCTCATGGATGTCATTTTTACAAATGTTATTTCTTTTTCGTTATAATTCCAAAATACAAAAACATGGGATACAGATACGAGGCTCCGAACACACCCAGTTTTTTCGGCCCGCTGACCTCGCTGAGCTCCAGAGCTCTTTTCAGCGCCACATCCACAGTTGCGCGTGTTATGGTCTTTTCTTTTCTGCTGATCTTTATCTCATGTCCTTTTACCGTGTATCGGAACTCGCAATTTCTGACAGTGAAAAACGGATAATTCTGAAACGCTATAACCATCTCCCAGACTGCTTCGCTGGCTGCGGCAAAATCATCCGCCGCCTCCCGGAGCCTTCGCTGCTGTCTTTTAAGAATCTCTTCCATAACAATAAACTCTCCATTCCGTACAGCTGCTCCGGCTACACTTCCCGCTACCTCTCGTTCATCGGAATAAACGCTCTGTGGTGTCCCACATATTTGTACGCCGGGCGAATGATCTTACCGGCGTTGATCAGCTCTTCCAGACGGTGCGCGCTCCACCCCGGCATACGGGCAATGGCAAAAAGCGGCGTAAACAGTTCCTGCGGGATGCCAAGCATTGTATAGACAAAACCGCTGTAGAAATCTACGTTGGCGCAGACCGGTTTAAACATCTTTCTGTGAACCGGTATGAGTCTCCTGGCTGTTTTCTCCACCAGATCATAGAGCGCGAACTCTTCCATTTTTCCCTTCTCCTCTGCCAGAAAGCGGGCGTATTTTTTCAGGATAACTTCCCGTGGATCAGACAACGTGTAAACCGCATGACCCATACCATAAATCAATCCTGTACGGTCGAACGCTTTTTTATCAAGAATCTTCTGCAGATATTCGGCAATTTCCGACTCACTGGTCCAGTCCTTCACATTTTCTTTAATGTTATCAAACATTTTCTGCGCTTTCAGGTTGGCGCCGCCGTGCCGCGGCCCTTTCAGAGACCCAATGGACGCCGCCACCGACGAGTACGTATCTGTTCCTGATGAGGATACAACTCTCGTCGTGAAAGAAGAGTTATTGCCTCCTCCATGCTCAGCGTGAAGAATCAGCGCAATGTCCAGTACTCTGGCTTCCAGCTCGGTATATTTTCTGTCCGGACGCAGCATAAGAAGAATATTCTCCGCCAGGGACAGTCCCCGTTCCGGATTGCGGATAAACAATGTTTCATCCAGACGGAAATGCCGGTATGCATGATAAGAGTATACCGCAATAAGAGGCAGTTTTGCAATCAAATCCATGGATTGGCGCAAAACATTTCGCGGGGAAATGTTTTCCGGATCATCATCATATGTATACAAAGTCAGAACACATCGCTGCATGGCATTCATAATATTCTGGTTGGACGCCTTCATGATGACATCTCTGACAAATCTGCTGCTCAGGCTTTCCAGCTCAAACATGACATCCTGAAAACGTTCCATCTCTTTTTGATCCGGCAGCTTTCCGAACAACAACAGATAAATGGTCTCTTCAAACCCATATTTTCTTCCTTCCATGCCATTGACTAAATCATAAATGTCAACTCCCTGATAATACAGATGACCGTCGGAAGGAATCTGACGCCCGTCAATGAAATCATAGGCACAGATATCGGAAATCTCCGTCAGCCCTGTAAGCACGCCTTTACCGGTGGAATCACGCAATCCTCTCTTCACATCATATTCCAGATACAAATTCGGATCGATTCTATGGCTGTGCATCAATTCTTCTTCCAGAATGTTCATATCGAGCTTCAGCTCTTCTATGTCTTCCATCCTCATGTTCTCCTGTTTTGGCATATATATCCCTCCTGATCTTATTATTATATTACATAATAATGAATAATAATTCAAGACATTTTTCATTTTTCGGCGTTTTATTCACAGATAGCCTATTATTATTCATGTTTTCTGCATTTTTTTATACTTTTCTTTCAGTATTCTTTCTCATACGCCCAGGAAACACAAGAAATCCGTTTGACCGCCGCTACGGGAACGGAATACAGCAGAACAATTCAAACACGCCCTCTTTCTGACCGATCTCCATATTCCCCCCGTATCTCCGCACACTCTTCTCAATGCTGCGAAGACCGTATCCATGATTTTTCCGGTCCGCCTTTGTGGTTGACGGAAAGACAGAATACTCCATCCTGGAACTCTTCCCGCAGGGGTTGCTTATTTTAATCGCCAGCATTCCTTTGCCCGCCCGGCTTTCCAGAGAAATCTGCCGCATTTTCTCCGGCAGTCCCTCACAGGCTTCCGCAGCATTATCCAGGGCGTTGGCGTAGATCGCACAGATATCTGCCTTCTCAAAAGGCAGCTCCTCCGGAATATCCAGTTTCATTTCACAAGAAATATTCTGCTGCTGCAGCATGCCTTCTTTCACAGACAACACCGCATTGACCGTGGAATCTCCACAGTAATTTAAAGTCCTTGACAAAGCGCTGTTATCCAGGAGCTCACGAATATATTTATCTCTCTCTCCTTCCGGAAGCGCAGCGAGCGCCTGCAGGTGATTGGCCATATCATGGCGGAGTCTCCGTATCTCGAAATGCTGTTGCTCCATGGTCTCATAATATTTCTGATTCATCTGAGCAAACATAGCTTCCTGTTCCAGTTTCCTCTGGCGCATCAGAACACGGATAGCCCAAAGCAGCCCCACAAACGCAAGGATTGACAGACAAAGCACAGCAAAATGCAGCCGCAGATCAACGTTTCCCGGTTCCCACCGTTCTCTGGAAAGCAGAACAACTCCAAGCACGCTCCCCACTGGCACAATGGTCAGAAGAAGAATCAAACGCCACATTTCCGGCGTCAGATCGTCATCTTTCTCCGGCGCAGCCAGCCAGGTTATAATATAAAACAAAAATGCAAATATCACTCTCGGCAGCATAAAATCATCCGAATGATTACGGATAAAATTATCTACAATGGCGTTCCATGCAAACACTGTACTGCCTAAAAGCAGTCCCATACAGATCTTCTTCCATCCGCTGCCGCAGCAGCAAACCCATATAATAAGAAGAAGCGCAAGAAATGTCGGCGGGAGATTCGCCAGATCGCCGATATAAACCACCGTGCCGCCGGCCAAAAATCCCATGACCGCCAGCAGCCCATAACTCCACCAGCATTTTTTTATCCGGAACAGATTCCTCACTGATCCCACAATAAAAATAACAATTACGATCATTCCCAGCCATTGCCAGAATGTCGGCATCAAAACCAGATCATGCAAATAAGATACCGCTGTCTCCATCCCACGTCACTCCTTCAGCATGGCTTTTGCCAGCTTCACTGCCGCTGACTCCCGCAAAGAGCGGCTCACCGGAAGCGTTCTCTCACCAATCTCCACAGAAGAGCCTCCGATGTGACTCACCGCGTCGGCATGAACCAGATAGCGCTGATGAATCCGCACAAAATCTTCTCCCAGACGCGCTTCCACCGCATCCAGTTTGTCATAAAAAGCATACTCTCCGCCTGCAGTCACCAAAGTCACCTTTCTTCTGTCACTATAAAAATATAAGATGTTCTTATGCGAAAACCGATACGTTCCTTCCGTGTTCTTCACCACAAAGCTCCTCTCATCTTCCCGGTACATTTTCTCCCTCACCCGTTTAAGAACCGCTGCCAGCCGTTCCTCCTGCACAGGCTTCATCAGATAATCGAGGGCTCCCACACGATATCCGTCAAACACATAATCGGCATAGCCTGTCACGAACACGATAAGCAGCGTCTCCTCAAACTCCCGGATCTGCTCCGCCGTCTCCATCCCGTTCATGCCTTCCATCTCCACATCCAGAAACAGCAGGTCAATCTCTCCCGGGTGGCTGCGAAGCCAGTTCACGGCACTCTTTCCCGACGAGAAATCATAGACCACTTCCTCGCTGCCCTCCCGCAGCAGTTTCGAAAGCTGCATCCACAGCGCATCCCGGGCACGTACTTCGTCATCACAGATGGCTATTCTGAGCATGGGTCTCCCTCCCTTCCTTCACATTTTCTTTCTTATTATCAGTATATCTTCTCCCACAGATGCTGTCAAACCACCCGAGAGGGGTCCCCAACCAAAAAGATTCCAAACTTTACATCCCAGATGCCATTCTTTACATTTTCTGCAGAACCTTGCCCGCGTTTTGACTTTGTCTACAATTATGATTTTTTATATTTTGAAAATAAATATCCTTGATTATGATTTTAAGCTGTGCTATAGTAAAAACACAAAGGGAACAGCTGCCCGCAAAGGGGTTGGCCTCATATATAGGTAGAAAAATCACCCTTATTTTTGGGTCAATGTATAGAGGGTGATTTTTCTACGCTTATCTTAATGCTGACAAATCACATATATGTACGTCAACAGGGATATAATGAACATACCAAATTGGATTAAATCATTGAAATCAAAATGGTTTTTCATCCGTATCACCCCCCGTTCTTATGTAGAATGGAGGTCAACCACCCGGAAACACAGCTGTTCCAAATCTATGGTAACATTTCTTTTATATTTTTACAATATATTTTTATTTTTAAAAATATATTTCTTTTGTTCAGCAATTATTTCCTACATTTTTGTATAACACTCTATGATACTCGAATGCCCTAAACAATTCTTTACATCCCACATACCATTCTTTACATTTTCTGCAAGACCCTTCCAAACTTTTCATCAGAGCTTCCATTCTTGTCACGGCAAATTCTGCCGGGATTTTTTTGTGCTATATTGAGGCCAGCAACACATAGAAATCAGAAAGGATGGATACATATGTTATACGTTAAGGATCTTCACAAATCTTACATGGTAGGCAAAAAGGAGTACCCTGTGCTGAAAGGCATCAATTTTCAGATTGCAAAAGGGGAATTCGTGGCAGTGATGGGACCGTCCGGCTCAGGAAAGAGCACTCTTCTAAACTGCATTTCCTGCTATATCCCTTTTGATAAAGGCGAGATCACCCTGGGCGGCATAGATCTGACCAACCTCAATGAGACAGAGCTTGCAAAAGTGAGAAATGAAAAACTGGGCTTTGTGTTTCAGGATTTCATGCTGCTGGACGGTCTCAGCGTCCGTGAAAATATCCTTGTTCCCCGGATCATTCGGGGAAAGGTGGACGCAGAAGCTGAACGGCTCGCCGACCGCCTGATTTCTCTTTTTGGCATTGAACACATTAAAAATAAATATCCGGCGGAGATTTCCGGAGGGGAAAAGCAGCGGACAGCCGTCGCCAGAAGCCTCATCAACGACCCTTATGTGATTCTGGCCGACGAGCCCACGGGCAACCTGGACAGTAAATCAAGCCGGACGGTCATCGAGTCTTTCGAACACGCCAAAGAGCAGATGAACGCCACCATATTTATGGTGACCCACGACAGTTTTGCCGCATCATTCTGTGATCGGGTAATTCTCCTGAAGGACGGCACAGTTTTCAGGCAGCTGGAAAAGGCTGGAAACCGCAGCGATTTTCAGGATATGCTGCTGGAAGCTATTAAGGAAATGAGTGAATAAAAAAGAAAGTGGTGATCTATTATGAAAACTGAGAAATCCAATAACATAAATAACAGGGAATACCAAAGAACGCGCTCTGGCAGCGCAGCCTCGCAAAGCAGCAACATTTCCTCCATGCAGGCCATGGAACGCAAGCTCCAGAAAGCCGACCGGAAGCAGGCGTCCCTGTACCTGTTCTGCAACTTCATCTCTCTGATGCTGATTTCCGCCTACTCTGCCATGATGTTCTCTCCGACGGTTCTGGACATTTTGCCGGAGGGCGGCGACAGCCGAAAACAGATGTATGCCATTTTTGCGCTGTCATTATTTGGCTGCGTGGTATTCACCATCTATGCGGCCAGCCTGTTTTTTCGTAAAAAATCAAGGCAGCTGGGCATTCTCATGGCTCTCGGCGCTTCCCGCAAGCGTCTGACGCCGGGACTGTTCGGCGAGGTCTTTGCTTTAAGCGCCTCCTCCTCGATTCTGGGAATCATCGCCGGATTTCCTTTTGTCTGGCTTCTCTGGAACGGGTTCCGGCTTTTCCTGGTGGACAGCGAAGAAATGGCGCTGCACTTTGACTTCCGGTGTCTTCTGGTATCCATACTTTTCCTTCTCATCGTCATTGCATTTTCCTGTCTGACCGCATGGCGCTATCTGAAGAAAACAAACATCATTGATGTGGTGCAGGAGGAACATAAAAACGAGCCGGTCAGAGAACTTGGAAGCTGGTGCGGCCCGGCAGGCATCATCATTCTTTTTGCCGGCGCCATCATCGGCTACGGGGCTCCCGGCGCCTATATGAACATTTTTTCCGCTTACCCGCCGGAATGGATCAATCTTCTGTATGCGCCAGTCTTTGTGGGACTCTACATGATCATGCTGCACACTGTCGTCCACGGCTGGGGCCGCCGGAAAAAACATCCATACAAAAATATCATTGCCCGGAGCATGATGAAGTTTCAGGGCAGACAGACCGTAAACAATCTTCTGGTCAGCACCGTACTCATCGCCGGCGGCTGCTTCGGAATCTTTTATATTCCGATTTTCTCCACCGCCTCCATCCTGGAAACCAGCAGCCGGGATTATGATTATTTTTTCTACAGCCGGGCGGACCAGGATGTTCCGGACAGATCGGAGATCGAGCAGCTGGCTTCCGGCTACGACCTGAATCTCACTGACTGGCAGGAGCACGCTTATATCAGTCTTGGTGTTGACGGGCAGACGCGAGTTGAGGAAGGACGCAGTTTCCATTATGAATATATGCCTCTTCTGAGCGAATGTAAGGTTATGTCCGAAGAGACTTACAATCAGATATCCGGTGACGACATCGATGTACTGCCGGGCACCTGTTATGGCACTACCTCCACCAGCCAGAAGGATTCCTTCTGGATTAACTCCGGCGTCACAAAGTTTACCAACATGTGCACCATGGAAAGTTTTGATACTCATTTTGAAGGCTTTCTGCAGTACGACCTCATAGCAGGAGAGAGCTCCAGCTTTTATGTGGTGGACAATGCCGATTTTGCCGCCCTGTCGCAGGATCTCACCGACGACTGGAAAGGAAACATGCTCCTGTTTAACGCGGACGGAGAGGATAATTACGAATTTGCCAGACAGCTCTACCTGAACTTCGTCCATTCATTCGACTCCGAGTGCGAGATCATCAGCTCTTACGACCGGGTACAGAAATACGTGGACGAGCAGAACGGTCAGGTCTACTGGGGCGACACCGACGAGATGACTAAAATCAGCTACGACAAACCGGACTCCACCGACTTCCGCATGTACTGGAGTTATATGCCGAAGATCCGCATCATGGATCAGAACGAGTTCCTTCAGAGTTTTGCCGTATTCCTGATGATGTTCCTTTTTATCGCCATCATCTGTTTCACAGCCGCGCTCATCATCTGCTACACGCGCTGCCAGACCATCGCCCTGAACAACCGCTATGTTTTTGACGACCTGCGTCGGCTTGGCGCCTCCCCGAAATTCCTGGCTCAGGAGGTCAAAAACCAGTGCGGCAAAGTATTCACCGTTCCGTCTATCGTCGGCATGACCGTTATGTTCCTGCTCTACATTATGATCATGTACGCCAATGACGGCACCCTCACCTCACCTGAAATCATCGGACTGGGAGTATGCTTCTGTGTTCTCCTTATGATCAGTATCTTCATCTATGGCGTTTACTTCAAAACGATACATAAGATACAGCGGCAGCTGGGGATTTGTTGAGATGGAACTGCGGGTTCCGATAAAATCTGAGGATACAGGCACAGGCGGGATTTACGACGCTGTATATTTGTAAATTTCCGGATGATTTCACCAAAAAAAGAGCATTTTCATGCTCTTTTTAAAAAGGTCAGAAAAAACACACCTGATGCCAGAAGCACGATCATCGGCCCGGTGGCAATATCCGTATAATAGGAAAGTATCAATCCAGCTACGCCGCAGACCACGGCGATCAGCACGGAAAACAGATGGTATGTCCGCATATTTCTTGCCAGATTTCTGGCTGCTGCCGCAGGCAGGATCAGCAGGGCGTTGATGATCAGCAGCCCCACCCACTGGATGGACAACATAACAATAATTGCCAGCAGTATAACAAACAGGTTATCATACAGGCGTACGGAGACACCTTTACTTTGGGCCAGAGACGGATTGATACTGACAAAGTGCAGGCGGTTAAAGCAAAACAGCCAGAAAATCACCGTCAGCCCAAAGGCGATAAGCAGTCCCAGAAGCTCCGTCCGTGTAATACTTAAAATATCTCCGATGAGCAAAGAATTATATCGGGAGAAGTTTCCTCCCATGGACAGCACCGCCAGTCCCACGGCGAGACCACAGGAAGCGAACACGCTGATGACCGTCTCCGCTCCCGCCTTGCCCCGGTACTTGATCCAGTTTAAAAGCAGGGCGAATAAAATACCGAAAAGAATCATGGACAGAGTGGTATCGGTCATGCCTAGTATCACTCCAAGGGCGATTCCTGTAATGGCGGAATGGCCGAGAGCGTCAGAAAAGAACGCCATCTTATTGTTTACGATCATTGTCCCCAGCAGTCCGAACAGAGGGGTGATCAGCAGCACTGCCGCCAGTGCATTTTTCATAAATTCATATTCAAACATGGTTATCCCTCCTCTGTTTCAGTCCGGCGTCCGGACAGCGCTGCCGCCGACGGGGCAAACAGCGGATGCTCCGCGTATCCGAATGTCTTCTGAAAGGCTTCGGTCCGGTACACCTGCGCCGGCGTTCCCTCCGCCTCCACGGTTTTATCAAGCAAAATGACCCTGTCAGAATATTCGTAGACAAAATCCAGATCGTGGCTGATCATCAGAATGGATATATCGTATTTCCCTTTCAGCTCGTCCAGAAGCTCATAAAAGAGCGTCGTACCGTTGCGGTCAATGCCGGAAATAGGCTCATCCAGCAGCAGCAGATTCGGCATCGGGCAGGTCGCCACAGAAAGCAGTACCCGCTGCAACTCTCCGCCGGACAGATCGCCCAGACACTGGTCGATAAGCTCCTCCGCCTGGAACCGCGACAGCTCTTGTCTTACCCTCTCATAGGTCTTTTTATCTTTCATAAGCCACACCGGACGGCGGCTGATACAGGATGCAAAAAAATCAAATACGGTGGTCGGCGTATTCTTATCAAAAGCAAGATGCTGCGGCACATAGCCGATCTTCATGCGGCTTCTTTTGCCGCTGCGCATATCCTCAAAAATAATCCTTCCTTTATAAGGAATCTCTCCCAGCAGAGCTTTCATGAGCGTCGACTTGCCTGCGCCGTTTTTGCCGATGATCGTCAGCATCTCTCCGCAATACAGATGAAAATTCACGTCCTCTAAAATATGATTATTATCCAGAGTGACGTCCACATGTTCAATTCTCGTGCAGTGATTTCCGCACATCTTCGGTTTAATTCGCCGCATTTCTTAATTCCTCCAGATTCTTTCTCATACTGTCAAGCCATGCGTCCTTGGCATACTGCCCGCTGACGCAGGAATCCAGCTGATGCACGTCCATTCCGGTTTCTCCTGCCAGCAGATTCGATATCCGTCCCGAATACTGGCTGTCCGAGAGGATCATCCCGTCGCCCGCCTCCTGTACGGTGTCAATGAGCATCCGGATTTCCCTGGCAGAAAATCCGCTGTCCTTCTCCACATCGATGGTCTCAAGTACCGGAAATCCAAAGGTGTCCGCCAGATAAGCAAAGCTCTCGTGGAGGAGCACACAGCCTTTTTTCGGCGCTATACCGTTCAGATCCTCATATTCCGTCAGCAGCGCATCGATTTTTTCTTCGTATTCTATCCGGTTTTGATCGTACTGTTCCCTGTGTTCCGGATCCATTTGTCCAAGTTCCGAGGAAATGTACGAAAGCTCCTGTTTGTAAAGCTCCGGATTCAGCCAGGTATGCGGATTCACCTCTCCGCCTTCATTCTCCTCTTCATGCGCGTGGGCATGGCCTTCGTGGGCGTGCGCTTCTCCGGGCAGAAGCTGTTCCTCTTCCAGTCCGTTGAGAGCGTATAAAATCGTAAGAGACGGGTACGTATCCAGCACATCCGACAGGAAATCCTCCATTCCGCCGCCGTTGGCGAGAAACACATCGGCGCCCTCCAGACGCACCAGATCTCCCGGCCTCAGCTGATAGTCGTGCAGACAGCCGGTCTGCGGCTCCGCCATGTTGGCAATCTCCACGCCATCCACGCCGTCGGTAAGATTCATTACCATAATATATAAAGGATAAAATGAAGTGACGATACGGAAGGTGTCGTCGCTGGCCTTCTGGCCGGCTTCTGTCCCTGCCTCCGGCGATACTCCGGTTCCCGGCGCTCCGGCACTCCTGCAGCCGGCCAGAAAGCCGGTGCAAAGGCAGAGCAGCAGAAATGCGGCCAGGAGAACGTTTCCTCTTCCCCGTCTGTTTTTACTCCGTAAACTGTATTTATTCATGAATGTCCTTTTCCTTCCACATCCGGCGCAGCCGGCTCACCGTCTCACAGAGTGGCAGACCGACAACATTATAATAATCTCCGTGGATGCCGGAGATAAATACGGCCGCCTTGCCCTGGATTCCGTAAGCGCCCGCCTTATCCATCGGTTCACCGGTAGACACATACCACCGGATCTCCTCGTCAGACATCTTCCGCATGGTCACATCGGTACACACGTAAAACTTCTCCTCCGCCGCAAGACGGCCGTCCACCAGCAGAAGAAGGGAAACTCCGGTATATACCTGATGGGTTCTGCCGGAAAGAGAACGGAGCATCTCCACAGCTCCCTCTTCTCCATCCGGTTTACCGAGGACTCTGCCGTCAACGGCCACCACCGTGTCGGCTCCGATGATGGTGTACATTTCCTGCCCGGGAGCGGCTGCGCCAGCGCCGGTGGTTTTGATGGCGGCACCATCAGCGTAGTCGGCGGCGTGACATGCGGTGCCGCTTTCTCCTGCCATATGCTGCTTTGCCACAGCTCCGGCCTTCCGGTGGGACAGCTCTTCCACCAGAGTCCCCGGAGAATCCGCCTGTATATTTTCATCAGCATCGCTGACCTCTATTACAAAATCATATCCGGCCTGCGCCAGAAGTTCTTTCCTTCTGGGAGAGCCGGATGCCAGAATAATCTTCATTATAATAAACTCTCCTTTGCATAACTTATGATGATACCAGACAGCCATTCTTCAGTCCTGTCTTTGTACCATCATAAGCGATAAACAAAAAAGAATCAATAAATTTTTTTAGTAGCGCCGGGTCACATTAATACCCTGCGGGTCATCTTAGTACCAGCGGGTCATCGGCAGATCATTGTTCACATCGTTGGTAAACAGAATCTGGTGCAAGTCGATGATACCGTTCATAAAAGTTGCCGCACAGGCGCACAGGTACAGCTCCCACATACGTGTAAAGCGGTCGCCGAACATCTCCACAACCTCTGCCTTATGTTCCTGGAAGTTTTTGTTCCAGCACAGAAGGGTCTTGTTATAATGCCGGCGCAGGCTTTCCACGTCCAGCGTGTAGAAACGATGGTCGCCGGCGATATTGATAATCTCCCGCAGTGACGGAATCACGCCGCCCGGGAAAATGTATTTCTTAATCCATGCGTCGCCCGGATGCTCCTGCAGGGCGCTGATATAATGAAGGAGGAAGAGTCCGCCCGGATTCATCACTTCTTTAACGCATCGCATGAATAGATCGTAGTTATCCCGTCCCACATGCTCCAGCATGCCGACGCTGACAACGCGGTCAAACTTCATACCGCTCTTCGGCAGATCCCGGTAGTCCATCAGTTCCACTTTCAGACGGCCTTCCAGACCCTCTTCCACAATTCTTTCCTCAAATTTTTTCTTCTGCTCTTTGCTCAGCGTAATACCGACGCCTTTGATGCCATATTTCTTAGCGGCTTCAATAAGAAGGAATCCCCAGCCGCATCCGATATCCAGCAGCGTCATGTCTTTCTGCAGATACAGCTTCTCCAGAATACGGTCCACCTTATTTACCTGGGCCTGATACAGCGTATCATCCGGATTCTTAAAATATCCGCAGGAATAGCTCATGGTCTCATCCAGCCACAGCTTGTAGAAATCATTTCCGATGTCATAATGGGAAGAAACTTCTTTGGACTGATTTGCTTTGCTCAGAGAAGAAAAAATGAGCTTTTTCAGAGACTTTTTGTCGGTGGAAAACTTACCCATCTGTCCCATAAACATATTGAGGGCATGAAAGAGGTCTCCCTCGATCTCCAGATCCCTGTCCATGTACGCCTCACCCAGGGCAATGGAGGTGCTGGTCATAAGATCCTTCATGGAAGGAACCTTATGAAAAATGACGGAGAATTCCGGTTTGCCTTCACCAATCTGCGTCTCCTCATCGCCAATCCTGATAGTGAATGGATGATCGTCAAACTTCTGCATAAAGGTTACAAATGCTTTTTCTTCAAGATTCATACTGTCACTCCTGTTCTTTTCATACAATTTTCAAAACGCTTCCTATCTGCATGTCCAAAACTACGGTAATTCTTCGTTTTTATTATCGTTTGTAAAGACCAACAGAATAACACTCATTATTCTAGCACAAATAGAGCAAAAATGCTCCTACTTTTTTCTGCAGAACTGAAAATGAAATATTTTTTCAAAATCCTTCTTTTTTTGTCTGATTGCGACATCCGAGGGACGAGGGGCAGACTTCCACAGACCACCGGCGGGACAGCTTCTGCTCCTCACGCAGCGGCGGGCCGGAGACAGCACAGCTGCCCCGGCCCGCCAGGATTACTCTTTATTCAAGATTACTCTTTATTTTTGTAACCACCCGGATTGCTCCGCGCTTCGCGCTCCCGCACTCCTCCCCACATTCGCATTCCCGCTCTTCCGAGCTTCATGCTCATGTGGGGGCGGCCCTCTAAAACACGCATCTGCTTTCGTGTAAGCACGAGCAGACGCATGTTTTGATGGCCTGGTGGTTATAAATTCGTATACCCCATAAGGGATAAGTCGACTTCTCTTGCGCAGTCGCGTCCTTCCCGGATGGCCCACACCACCAGGGACTGGCCGCGGTGCATGTCGCCGGCGGTAAAGACTTTATCCACGTTGGTTTTGTAGGAACCGGCTTCTGTCTTTACGTTGCTGCGCTCGTTGGTGTCCACGCCGAAGGCTTTGGTCACATAGGACTGGCTTCCCAGGAAGCCTGCGGCGATCAGAACCAGGTCCACCGGAACTTCGTATTCGCTGCCGGCCACTTCGGCCATGATGTTCCGTCCCGCCTTCTTGTCAAATTTGCTCTCAAGTTTTACAAGCTTCGCCTTGCATACCTCGCCTTTTTCGTTGGCGATAAATTCTTTTACCGTAGTCTGGTAGACGCGCGGGTCTTTGCCGAAGACGGCGATAGATTCTTCCTGGCCGTAGTCGGTCTTGCAGACTCTCGGCCACTCCGGCCAAGGGTTGTTCGGCTGTCTCTCATCCGGCAGTTTCGGCATCATCTCCAGCTGGAGCATGCTCTTGCAGCCCAGGCGGATGGAGGTTCCGACGCAGTCGTTTCCGGTGTCGCCGCCGCCGATGACCATGACGTTTTTATTTTTGGCGTCGATATATTTCTTGTCGGCAAAGTTGGAGTTCAGCAGGCTTTTGGTGGTGGCGGTCAGATAGTCCACCGCAAAGTAAATACCCTTGCTCTTTCTGCCCGGCACCTTGATGTCCCGCGGGTCGGAGGCGCCGCAGCAAAGAACGATAGCGTCATATTCTTCTTTCAGCTCCTCGGCCTTGATATCCACACCCACATTGACGTTGGTCTTGAAAATGACGCCCTCTTCTTTCATGACATCTACTTTCCGCTCAATGTAGATCTTCTCCAGCTTCATATTCGGGATTCCGTACATCAGCAGACCGCCCGGACGGTCGGAACGCTCGTAAACCGTCACGGAATGTCCGCGCATGTTCAGATAATGGGCCACGGACAGTCCAGACGGTCCGGAGCCCACCACGGCAACCTTCTTGCCGGTGCACACTGCCGGAGGTTCCGGTCTGGCAAGTCCCCGCTCATAGGCCCTCTCGATGATGCTCAGCTCTTTTTCCTTGATATTGATCGGATCCCCGTTCAGGTTGCAGGTACATCCCACTTCGCAGGGAGCCGGACACACCCGCCCGGTAAATTCCGGGAACGGATTTGTTTTCCTCAGTCGCTGATACGCCTCATCCCAGTTGCCCGTGTAAGTCGCATCGTTCCATTCCGGAATCAGATTATTGAGCGGGCAGCCGGTCACCATACCGTTGATCAGAATTCCCGACTGGCAGAACGGCACGCCGCAGTTCATACATCTTGCTCCCTGTATCTCCTGTTCTTTCCGGGACAGAGGGGTGTGAAATTCGTTGAAATGTCTGATTCTCTTTGACGGTGCTTCCGCGCTGCTTTCTTTTCTTTCATATTCCAAAAATCCAGTTGGCTTTCCCACAGTTCTCCCCTCCTATCCTCTTTTTATCTCATAAAATGCTTCAATCTGCGCCTGTTCCGCACTCAATCCCTTGCCTTCCAGCTCGGAGATCTTCTGCAGTACTTTCTTGTAATCATGCGGAATGATCTTCTTGAATTTCGGCAGATATTCGCTGAAGTTATTCAGAATCTCTTTTCCTTTTTCGGAGTTGGTATATGCCACATGATCTGTGATCATGTCTTTAATCTCCATAACATCGTATTTGGATACGATCGGCTCGGAAGAAACCATCTCTCTGTTGAGGCGCAGGTACAGATCGCTGTCCTCATCCAGTACGTAGGCCACGCCGCCGCTCATACCGGCCGCGAAGTTCTTGCCGGTCTTGCCGATGATCAGAACCTTACCGCCCGTCATATACTCGCAACCGTGGTCGCCCACGCCTTCCACGACAGCCGTAGCTCCGGAGTTGCGGACGCAGAAACGTTCTCCCGCCACACCGTTGATGTAGGCCTGGCCGCTGGTCGCGCCGTACAGCGCCACATTTCCTATGATAATATTCTCGTCGGCCTTGAAACGGATTCCCTTCGGAGGATACACAATCAGTTTTCCGCCGGACAGTCCCTTGCCGAAGTAGTCGTTGCTGTCGCCGATGAGCTCCAGCGTCAGTCCCTTCGGAATAAATGCTCCGAAACTCTGACCGCCGGCTCCGGTACACTGCACAGTAAATGTATCGTCGTCCAGAGTATCCTGGTATTTCTTTGTGATCTCGGCTCCGAACATAGTTCCCAGCGCTCTGTCGGTATTTCCCACATCAATGGAAATGCTTCTCTTTTGCTTTTTATCCAATGCTGTCTTTAATTTATTGAGAAGGATCTTCGCATCCACGGTTTTTTCCAGCTCGAAATTATATTCATTCTTCTTGCTGTAGCAGATCGGATGGGTCTTATCCAGATACGGATTATCCAGAATATTGGATAAATCCAGATGGTATTTCTCCTGTGCTTCCGGACGTTCTCTCAACAGATCGGTCCGGCCAACCAGCTCATCCACAGTGCGCACGCCCAGCTTGGCCATGTACTCCCGCAGCTCCTGCGCGATAAACATCATGTAATTTACCACGTACTCCGGTTTTCCTTTGAAACGTTTTCTCAGTTCCGGATTCTGCGTTGCCACACCCACCGGACAGGTATCCAGATTGCAGACACGCATCATGACGCATCCCATGGTGATCAGCGGGCCGGTGGCAAAACCGAATTCCTCTGCGCCGAGGGCCGCCGCGATGGCGACGTCTCTTCCGCTCATGAGCTTTCCGTCGGTCTCGATGATGACCTTGTTTCGCAGGTCGTTTTGAATCAGCGTCTGATGGGTCTCCGCCAGGCCAAGCTCCCACGGAAGCCCTGCATTGTAGATGGAGTTTCTAGGAGCCGCTCCCGTACCGCCGTCATAACCGGAGATAAGGATAACCTGCGCGCCTGCTTTGGCAACGCCGGCGGCTACCGTGCCGACGCCGGCCTCGGACACCAGTTTCACGGAAATCCGGGCGTCCTTGTTGGCATTTTTTAAGTCGTAAATCAGCTGCGCCAGATCCTCGATACTGTAAATATCATGGTGCGGAGGCGGAGAGATCAGTCCCACGCCCGGCGTGGAGTGTCTGGTCTTGGCTACCCACGGGTAAACCTTTGCGCCCGGCAGATGTCCGCCTTCGCCCGGCTTCGCGCCCTGAGCCATCTTGATCTGGATCTCCTGGGCGCTGACCAGATAGCGGCTGGTCACCCCGAAACGTCCGGACGCCACCTGCTTGATGGCGGAACATTTATTCAGTCCGTCCGGTCCGATAGTCAGTCTCTCGAGATCCTCGCCGCCCTCGCCGGTGTTGGATTTACCGTGTATCTGATTCATGGCGATAGCCAGCGTCTCATGGGCTTCCTTGGAGATGGAGCCGTAGCTCATGGCCCCGGTCTTAAACCGCTTCACAATGGATTCTACCGGTTCTACCTCTTCGATTGGAATACCTTTTTCCGGATAGTTGAAATCAATGAGTCCACGGAGGGTGATCGGCGCGGTTTCTTTATTGATCATGGACGTATACTGCTTAAACATTTCATAATTTCCCGTCCATGTGGCCGTCTGCAGTGTGTGGATAGTCAGCGGATTGTACAAATGTTCTTCCTTGCCGCTTCTGTACTGATGGCTTCCCTCGCTGTCGAGCGTCAGATCATTGGTCAGTCCCAGCACATCAAAGGCTTTGGAATGATGAACGTCCACATCCTCCGCAATATCCTCCAGAGTGATTCCTTCCACCCGGCTCACAGTGTTGGTAAAGTATTTATCAATAACGTCTTTGCTTATGCCCACCGCCTCAAAGATCTGAGAGCCCTGATAGGACTGCAGAGTAGAGATACCCATCTTGGAGGCGATCTTTACGATACCGTGCAGTACGGCGTTATTATAATCGTCCACAGCTGCGTAATAATCTTTTTTCAGCAGGCCGTCCTGGATGAGCTTCTTGATGCCGAACTGTGCCATGTAAGGGTTGATGGCGCAGGCGCCGTAACCAAGCAGGGTGGCAAAATGATGTACTTCTCTCGGCTCGCCGCTCTCCAGAATAATCTTCACTGACGTACTTTTCTTCGTCTGAATCAGGTGCTGATGCACAGCGGATACCGCCAGCAGGGACGGAATCGCCACGTGGTTTTCGTCCACGCCCCGGTCAGTCAGTATAACAACCGTCGCGCCGTTTTTGTGGGCCTGATCCACAGCGATACAGAGACGCTGGATAGCCTTTTCCAGATTGGTTCCTTTATAATAGGTGATCGGCACATCCTTTGTCACGATATTATGAATCTTCGCGTAACGGATCTTCAACAGGTCCGTGTTGGTAAGAATCGGATTATTTACCTTTAATACCCGGCAGTTTTCTGCTTTTTCCTCGAGAATATTTCCCTCATCGCCAATGTAGATGGCAGTAGAGGTGACGATTTCTTCCCGCAGCGCGTCAATAGGCGGATTAGTCACCTGGGCAAACATCTGTTTAAAGTAATTAAACAGCGGCTGATGCATTTTGGAAAGCACCGGGAGCGGAGAATCGATACCCATGGCTCCGATGGCTTCATTTCCATTTAACGCCATCGGCAGGATTGCCGTTTTCAAATCCTCGTAAGTATAGCCGAAGGCTTTCATCAGACGGTTGTTTTCTGTGTAATCATACTCTTCCACAGCCACATTCGGAATCTTCAGGTCTCTAAGCTGCACCAGATTATCGGACAGCCATTCGCCGTAAGGCTGCTTTTTCACATAAGAATCTTTTAAGACTTCATCATCGATGAGCTCTCCTTTTACCGTGTCAACCAGAAGCATTTTGCCCGGATGAAGCCGTTCCTTTTTTACAATGTGCGTGATGTCAAAATCCACCACACCGACTTCCGAAGAGAGAATCAGCTGATCATCATCTGTGATATAGTATCTGGATGGGCGAAGACCGTTCCTGTCGAGCACCGCTCCCATGATATCTCCGTCGGAGAAAAGGATTGACGCCGGGCCGTCCCACGGCTCCATCATCGTGGCGTAATACTGATAAAAGTCTCTCTTTTCCCGGCTCATGCTCTCGTCGTTCTGCCACGGCTCCGGTATGGTGATCATTACCGCCAGCGGCAAAGGCATCCCGCTCATCACCAGGAATTCCAGCGTATTGTCAAGACGCGCCGAGTCGGAACCATTCGGGTCCACCACCGGCGTCAGCTTGATCATCTCATCCTTCAGATAATCGGATTCCATCTTTTCCTCGCGGGCAAGCATCTTGTCGGCGTTGCCTCGGATGGTGTTAATCTCTCCGTTATGGACGATATACCGGTACGGATGTGCTTTCTCCCAGCTCGGCACTGTGTTGGTGGAGAAACGGGAATGTACCAGAGCGATGGCGGATTCATAATCCGGATCGTGAAGATCCGCATAGAAATTGCGGAGCTGTCCCACCAGGAACATTCCTTTATATACAATCGTCCGGCTGCTCAGGGAAACCACGTAGGAGAAATCATTGGACTGCTCATACACTCTTCTCACGATGTAGAGGCGGCGGTCAAAGTCCACTCCCCGCGGCACATCAAACGGCCTCTTCACAAACCCCTGCATAATATACGGCATGCAGTCTTTTGCCTTCTTTCCGAGAATCTCCGGCTGCACCGGAACTTCTCTCCAGCCCAGGAAGTTTAAGCCTTCTTTTTCCACGATGATCTCAAACATCTTCTTGGCACGGTTTCTTTTCAATTCATCCTGCGGCATGAAAAACATACCCACGCCGTAGTCTCTCTCCTGTCCAATAAAAATGCCGAGGGAATCGCAGGCTTTCTTAAAAAACTTATGGGATATCTGTACTAAGATTCCTACTCCATCACCTGTTTTACCCTCGGCGTCTTTGCCGGCTCTATGTTCAAGATTTTCAACAATTTTCAATGCGTTGGATACTGTCGCATGGCTCTTGATTCCCTTGATATTCACCACGGCACCAATACCGCAGTTATCATGCTCAAAGGAGGAATCATACAGGCCCTGCTGCACTCTCTCCTGATGATACATGCTCTCACCCTTTCTCTTATATGATTTGGATATGATATTCTTTTTCATCTGTCTTGCAGTTATCATCTTACCGTATTTCCGGTTGTTTGTAAACATAAACATTTCAAGTTATTGTCTAATAATTAGTTTTTAATTTTAAATCATATTAATTTTCTGATAATTATGATTTTTATCTCATTTTAATTTCATATTTTTCGTATTTTTCTCTTAGAACTCCAGTTGATTTCACTCAAAAAAATCAAATCTTTTTATTAAGGAAGCGTTGTATCCCCGCCCATTTCTATTTATACATACAATTAACACAATTCAAAACGAATGTATAGTAATTTCTTCCTTCATGTAGATTATTATGGGCGAGGATACGATTTCACTTTTAAAAAAATGTTTTCAGCACGTCCAGCAACTCTTCCTCGCTCTCCACGATGTAATCGGGTTTATGCCGGATGATGGATGTATCGTTATGGTGGCGGTTCAGGAGAATGGCATGCCATCCGGCCGCTCCGGCACCTTCTATGTCATTTTCAATGGAATCCCCAATGTACCAGGTTTCTTCCCGGTTCAGATGAAGGGCATCTTCCACTGCCCGGAAAGTGCGCACATCAGGTTTGAAGTAGCCGACTGCATCGGAGACAAAGATTCTGTCGTCGGAGAACCAGCGTTCCAGTCCCATGCCCCGGATTTTTTCCATCTGATGGTTTGTCTCACCGTTGGTGAGGATTGCCAGAGAAACGCCCCGCTCTTTCAGCAGGTTCAGGATTCGCTCCATGGTTTTGGAAATGTCCAGATGCTGCTGATGTTTCCGGTAAACGTGCTGGAATTCCAGCGCCTCTTCTTCTGTAATCTCAAAGCCAAAGTCTCTCATGGCGTGCTGCATGCGGTATACGCCTGCACCGTCCACGGTCATGGTTCCCGCCATAACCTGGTCAAAGACCCGGTCGCTGTGGATACGGGATGCGGTGTACAGTTCATACATATCTATATCATATTTATCCTGCCATATTTCCTTAAAAGCCCGCTCGAAGGGCTGTGTCATATTGTACAGGGTTTCGTCCACGTCAAATATCACATTCATATTCTATCCCATTTCTCTTTATTCATCTCAGAAAAAGACTCCCAAAGGAAGTATTCCCCATGGGAGTCTTTTGTACATTTACTATGACGGGAAACAGAGAGAGCGAACTCTCTCTGCTTCCACAATACCTTAGGATGCGGTGCATCCGGTATTTTTATTTGTAAAGCTCTACCATTCTTGTCAGTTTCTCGTAACGAGCTTTTGCAGCCTCTTCGGAATCTTTGAAGAGTTTCTCCGCTCTTTCCGGGAATGGTTTTACCAGACGGGTGTAACGTGCTTCGTTGTTCAGGAAATCCTGATAGGAGCCGTCGCCTTCTTTGGATGTCAGGGTAAATGGATTCTTTCCTTCTGCTTTCTTGGATGGGTCGAAGGAGAAGAGGTTCCAGTAACCAGCCTTAACAGCTTTCTTCATCTCATCCTGGCAGTGGTTCATTCCGCCCTTAGCGATTCCGTGAAGCTCACATGGAGCGTATCCGATGATTAAGGATGGTCCGTCGTAAGCCTCTGCCTCTACGAGACATTTAACAGCCTGGTTAGGGTTAGCGCCCAGAGCGATCTGTGCTACGTATACGTAACCGTAAGTCATAGCGATCTCTGCAAGGCTCTTCTTGCTTACTTCTTTACCAGCTGCAGCGAACTGACAAACCTCACCGATGTTGGAAGCCTTGGAAGCCTGTCCACCTGTGTTGGAGTACATCTCTGTATCGAATACCATTACGTTTACGTTCTCGCCGGAAGCAAGTACATGGTCAAGTCCGCCGAAACCGATATCGTATGCCCATCCGTCACCACCGAAGATCCAGATGGATTTCTTGGAGAGATACTGTTTCTTCTCAAGAACTTCTGCAGCATCCGGGCATCCGGCAGCGGCAGCTTTCTCCAGCTCTGCGATCAGGACTTTTGTATCAGCCATGTTCTCTCTGGTGTTCTCTTTTGTCTCCATGAACTTGTTAAATGCAGCTTTGAACTCGTCAGTTGCTTTATCGGAAGCAGCCATCTTCTGTAATTTAGCGATAGCCTGTTCACGTAAAGTCTTCTGTCCAAGGTACATACCGAAACCATGCTCTGCGTTATCCTCAAATAAGGAGTTAGCCCAGGCAGGTCCCTGCTGAGAATCTTTATTTACAGTATATGGACAAGTTGCAGCAGGTCCGCCCCAGATGGAGGAACATCCTGTTGCATTACTGATGTACATCTGCTCACCGAATAACTGAGTGATCAGACGAGCGTAGGATGTCTCTGCACATCCTGCACAGGAGCCGGAGAACTCAAGCAGCGGCTGATTGAACTGGGAACCTTTGACTGTTGTGTCTGCAGGTGCGCCCGGTTTCTTGCCAACGCTTGCTACCAGGTAATCGAATACCGGCTGCTGATCTGCCTGAGATTCCTGAGGAACCATCTGGATAGCTGCTGTCGGGCAGACAGTGATACACTCGCCGCATCCCATACAGTCTAACGGAGATACGCTCATTGTATATTTGTATTCGCTTGCTTTTGGTTTGGTATCTGCAACCTTCATGTTTGCAGGTGCAGCTTTGATCTCGTCTTCACTTACCATGAACGGACGGATAGTAGCGTGGGAACATACAAACGCACACTGGTTACACTGAATACATTTCTCAGCATCCCATTCAGGAACTGTTACGGCTGTACCACGTTTCTCGTATGCGGAAGCTCCCAGCTCGAACTGGCCGTCTGCGATATCCTTGAATGCGGATACAGGCAGGTTGTCGCCATCCATAAGTCCGATAGGGTTCATCAGCTCTTCTACCATCTTAACTGTTGCCGGACGGCCTTCCAGTTTCGGTGCCGGAGCGTCTGCTTCTGGGTTGGACCAGGAAGCCGGGATCTCTACTTTGTGAAGAGCGTCTACACCAGCGTCGATTGCTTTGTAGTTCATCTCAACAACAGCGTCACCCTTCTTGCTGTAGGACTTCTTAGCAGCAGCTTTCATGTAATCAACTGCTTCTTCGATTGGCATAAGGTTAGCCAGTTTGAAGAATGCGGACTGAAGGATCGTGTTGGTACGTTTGCCCATACCGATCTCAATCGCTTTGTCGATAGCGTTGATGGTGTATAACTGAATGTTGTTGTCTGCAATGTATTTCTTGGATTCTGCAGGCATATGTTTATCTAATTCTTCGTCGCTCCACTGGCAGTTGATCATGAAGATTCCGCCTGGTTTTACGTCCTGAACCATCTTGTAGCCTTTTACAACGTAGGATGGGTTATGACATGCAACGAAGTCAGCCTGGTTGATGTAATACGGGCTCTTAATTGGGTTGTCACCAAAACGAAGGTGAGAAATTGTGATACCACCTGTCTTCTTGGAGTCATACTGGAAGTAAGCCTGGATGTATTTATCTGTGTGGTCACCGATGATCTTAGTGGAGTTCTTGTTAGCACCAACAGTACCGTCTCCGCCAAGACCCCAGAACTTACATTCTACTGTACCAGGAGCAGATGTGATCGGAGCAGGTTTAACCTCCGGCAGGGACAGGTTTGTAACGTCGTCCACGATACCGATTGTGAAACGAGGCTTCGGATCATCTTTCTTAAGCTCTGTATATACAGCAAATACGGATGAAGGAGGTGTATCTTTGGAACCTAATCCGTAACGTCCGCCTGTGAGAACGATGTCGTTAAGACCAGCTTCACGAAGAGTAGCAGCAACGTCCAGGTACAGAGGCTCGCCTAAAGCGCCTGGCTCTTTTGTACGGTCAAGAACTGCGATCTTCTTCACTGTCTCAGGAAGTACCTTCAGTAATGAGGAGGATACCCATGGACGATATAAACGAACTTTAATTAAACCAACTTTTTCGCCGGCTTTTGTCAGATAATCGATAACTTCTTCTGCTACGTCACAGATGGAGCCCATTGCGATGATCACGCGGTCTGCATCCGGAGCACCATAGTAGTTGAATAAATCGTAATCTGTTCCTAATTTTTCATTGATCTTTGCCATGTATTTTTCTACAACAGCCGGTAAAGCGTCATAAACGGAGTTACATGCCTCACGATGCTGGAAGAAAACGTCGCCGTTCTCGTGGGAACCGCGCATAGCAGGTTTCTCTGGGTTCAGTGCATGCTCACGGAACTCTTTTACTGCGTCCATGTTGCACATTTCTTTCAAATCAGCGTAATCCCATTTTTCAATCTTCTGGATCTCGTGGGAAGTACGGAAACCATCGAAGAAGTTAATAAACGGAACTTTGCCCTCAAGAGCAGCAAGATGTGCTACAGGACTTAAGTCCATAACTTCCTGTGGGTTGGACTCAGCCAGCATAGCAAAACCGGTCTGACGGCATGCATATACGTCGCTGTGGTCACCGAAGATGTTCAGGGACTGTGTGGAAACAGTACGTGCGGAAACATCAAATACACATGGAAGCTGTTCAGCAGCAATCTTGTACATATTAGGGATCATCAGCAGAAGACCCTGAGATGCTGTAAATGTTGTGGTAAGAGCGCCGGCTGCCAGAGAACCGTGTACAGCACCTGCTGCACCTGCCTCGGACTGCATTTCATTGACGATTACCTGATGACCAAAAATGTTCTCCTGTCCGGCAGCTGCCCACTGATCGATGGAGTCAGCCATTGGACTGGATGGTGTGATAGGATAGATAGCTGCAACTTCGGTATAGGCATAAGCTACGTGAGCAGCAGCGGTATTTCCATCCATGGACTGTTTTGCTCTAGGCATTGAAATTTCCTCCTTAATAAGTTAAAGATATGGTTTATAATTCGACATAATATTATCATTTTTTTTAGAATCTGTAAAGCGAAATCGCCCATGTTTGTATACAAATACAAGATTGTACCCTAAAAAATGACAATCTGCCAAATGTTGCCCTTGACATAGCGCTTCCGCCGTGCGCCATGCGGGATTTCAGCCTTTTCCCGGCGCTGTCGGATGCATAAAATTCCCTGTGGGCAGTCGACTTCTCTGCCAGATTATCCGCCGCCGCATCATCCTTTCCACAGCAGCGAAAAAACAAAAAAGAATAACAAAAAAGTACTGTTCCTCTGTATAAAAAAGCAAATGTACCCAAAATAGGGAATATACTCTGTGACCACCCCGAAAATCTGCTCTTTCCGGACGATCAGGCGGTCTTCCCGGTCGTTGGCGTCCCCCTTGGTAATGTAGGCATTTTCCTGCACTTTATCCACAATGCGGTGGGTCACGCAGATGACCTGTCCACCATACGGGGCGTAGAAAGCCACAATATCCCCCGGCTCATACTCTTCCTCTTCTTTCACAAACAGAAGACTTCCCTTTTCAATGACGGGACTCATGCTGTCCGAGGTCTCGTAATAGATCTGCCGTCCCGCCAGAAACGCCACGCCGGACAGAAAAAACGTCCCGAAGAGCAGCCCCCATATCACACCCGTGAAAATCTTCACGATTCCACGGCAGATTACATAAAATCGATTCATAGTATATGATATGAGCCCCGGGTGCATAATATTACAAATGCTGCCAGCATTCCGCCGCAAAGACACGGACCGAAAGGAAACACATCCCGGCGGTCCGCCCTTTTAAATAGTAGCAGATACAATCCCCATATTCCACCGGCAAATATCCCCAGCACCGCTGCCAGCACATTTCCTTCCCACCCGAGGAACAGGCCGCCGGCGGCCATCAGCTTGATGTCTCCGCCGCCGAATCCTCCGGGCACCAGCAACGCCGCCAGCAGCATCGGCACGCTGACCACGAACATTCCCAGCACCCGCTCCGGCACGCCCGGCCCCGGCACCGTGAAAAACGCGCAGAGTCCTGTCACGAAAACCGCGGCGTTGAGCCGGTTGGGAATCCGCATGGTCTTCCAGTCCGTCCATGCAATGACGCCCAGCAGCGCAAAAAATGCAGCGATGGTCATCCAGCATAACAGTTTCGCTATATTTCTCTCCTCCTTTTAGATATTAGTGCTGCAATATCAATATTACAGACAAAACATTTTCCCGGCAGGTATCTCAGCGCCGGGTACTTTCCGCTTCTATTCATTCCATTATTTTCCCATTTTTCCCTTTCGCCAAAAAAGAAAACGGCCGTGCAGCTTACGCACGACCGTATCTTTGAAGTGAGGGGTACTTCATGTAGAAAATAAATTTCATGGGATTATTATACCATACTCGACAAATTAATCAATTGTTCTTTATGACTTTTCCATATATATTTTTTATTGCGCTGCATCCGGTGCCGCTGTGGTCTCCTGCGTCTGATCCGAGGAGGCCGACGGATTCTCCGTGGTGGCTGCTGCCGCCGCATGTTCCTCATAGGTCTCAAAATACAGGTTAGAGCCGTCATTTTTCACCTGGTCAGTCTGGAAATACAGATAATTATGCTCCGCCGGGTGCAGTACGCCGTCGATGGCTTCCAGGCTCGGGCTGCAGATTGGTCCCACCGGCAGACCGTCGTTCTTGTAAGTGTTGTACGGGGAATCAATCTCCAGATGATCGTAGAGCACCCGCTCCACGCCGTACATGCCTTCCGACATGGCGTACACCACCGTGGAATCAAACTGCAGACGCATATTCTGCGCCAGCCGGTTATTGATGACGCCGGCTACCATCGGATATTCTTCCGGCCGTTCGGTCTCCTTCTGCACCAGCGACGCCCGGATAAGCACTTCTTCCACACTCATGCCGAGATTTGCCGCCTCCTGCTGCCGCTGCTCGTCAAATTTATTCAGGAACTCATCAAGAATCTTCGCCACCAGCTCATCCCCGGTCATATCCTCCGAGAGGTAATAGGTGTCCGGGAAAATGTAACCTTCCAGCTGATAAAACACCTGATCCTCTGCCGGCAGCACATCCGCATACTGGAAGTTCGCCGCTGCATTTTTCACCGCGGTCAGAAACTCATCCTGACTCATAACTCCTTCGTTTTCCAGTTTTTCCGCAATCATCGGAATCGAATACCCTTCCGGTATGGTAAAGGACTGCTCTTCCTTCTGGGCGCCGCCGGTCACCAGCGCTGCGATCACATCATCCAGACACATGCCGTCGTTGAGCGCAAAGGTTCCGTAACGCAGCTTTCCTCTGTTGTCGGAAAAATATATCTTCATAAGAAATGCTGTCTCATACCGGATAACACCCGCATCTTTCAGCTCCTGAGCCACCTGCCTTGTGCTGCTGCCTTCCTCGATGGTCACCTCCACCGGGTTGCCCTCCGTTGATTCCGTCCGGGAATACTCCCGCCATATGGAGAATCCAAAGGTGAGCATCACCGCCAGCACCACTGCGCCTGCTCCCAGCAGAATCTTCTGCCACAGCCGCATTGGCTTTTTCTCCACCGCCTCGCCGACAGTCTCCACGATCGCGTCCTCCTCAGAGTCCTCAAAGCCTCCGGCGCCGTTCAAATCCCGAGAGCCGCCGCTCTTTCCGGAATGGCTTTCTTCAGGACGATCGGATTTTCCGGCCCCGGCAGCTCCATCCTCTCCATTTATCTCACTATCCGTCACCGGGTTCTTTCTGGAACGCCTGCGGCGTTTTATGCCGACGGATTTCTCCGTAACATTTTCCTCTGTCTCTGCCAGTTTTTCTGCTTCTGGTTCTTCTGTCCCCGCTGTTTCTGCTGTCTGCTCTGCTATTTCTGCTGCGCTGACATTCTCCTCTGTTCCCGCCGTTTTTTCTTCCGGCGACGTTCCAGCTCCTGTATCTTTCTTTTCCGGTTCCGGTTTAAACTTTATCTCCAAAATGTATCCCTCCATACGCGCCTGCATTCACTTTTCCCTGCAGGCAACAGGTTTATTCCTTATCGTCACCGCGGCTCGATGGCCGCCTGTTATTTCTTTTTTACCTTACCACATATCCCCCTGTCCGACAAGGCTGTTTTGACGTTTGCGCAGCTGTCCTTTTTTCTCTTCTTTCACAAGATATATTTGGTGCTTCCTGCTGCACCAATTCGCCGAATTATTCCACTGTCGACCATGTCTTTTAAAATCACCCTCGCCCGGCGCTGTTTCACTCCCAATAACTGACTGACTTCCGCAGAAGTTATCTCTTCTTTCTCGGCAATGGCATGATAAATTATTTTTTGTTGGTATGACATTTCCTTTATATTATTTGCCGATTCTTTTGAAGGATCCGGCACATCTCTGGCACTATCCGGCACTTTTTTCAATTTATCCGGCACTATCCGGCATCTTTTCCATACTGTCCGGTACTTTTTTCGAACCATTCAGTCTCTCTCCGGCACCGCCATGCTCCACATTCACAGAACGATAAAGATTAATTCTCAGCGCAATCTCCATATCCAGAAACTCAGGCTCTGACAAACCATATTCCTTCATCTCCTGCATCAGCCTTGGAATTCCGGTTCCCCAGCCTTCAATCAGATTCATATAAGAAAATGCATGAGCCAGGGCCCGGTTTCTAATTTGAGAATACCCTTCTTTCATGCGTCCAACGGTAACGCCCGGCATCAGTCCTCCCGGGGATGTAATTTCCAGTCTGTCATCATAAATTGCCACTTGCACATGGGACGTTTGCAGAAAACTACAATTTATGACCGCATTTATGATCAATTCCCGGATACTGTCCGGCGGCAGCTCATAGATATCTTTCCGATACACTCCCTCTATCTTTGCTCCCAGCCGAATATTTCTCAGCACAAATCGAAAAGATTCCTCCACCTGCTGCCAAAGCGGACCGCCATAATCCCTCTTATCCACAAAAACAGCACGGGTATTTCCTTTGAACATCCCGCATTGAATTTTTGAAAGAAAAGCATCCTGCCCTGTCAAAAATACATAGGCATTTGTAGGATGAATTCTGCCATCCTCTGTCTCCGACAGAATTCCCCAGCTCAGCAGGACATTTTTTGTGACATTTTTCACTGACTGCCGCTGTATATCATTTTTACAATTGGCAAGTGCTACTGCCTTCATATCTGCACATAATTTTTCAATATCTTCATCAGAAATATACAAATCGGAACGGACCACTGTATCATAAGAACGTCCTTCGGATTCATAGTACATTTCCTGTGTCATTATCCTGTCCGCTTTTCTGGAAGTACCGGAAATACTTTTATATATTTTATACTTTTTTCGGGACGTCTCACTTTATACTCCACGTTTTTAGATTCACCCGAAAGCAACTCCTCCACATTCTTATAATCTCCTTCCCATCTCAAATGTAGAAAATCCCTTACAACAAAATTGAGTTCGACAAAGTTGAATTTCCTGTCGTAGCCTATCTTGATTTTTTTACCTTACCACATATCCCCCTGTCATACAAGGCTGTTTTGGCGCTTGCGCAGGAATTGGAAATGCTATAGACTGATGGTAGTAAAACCTTGTTGAAATACCGTACATTTTCTTGCTGAAATGTTTCGGCCGCCTGCATTGGGGCAACCTAAAAATGCATCGGCCTACACTCCGCCGGGAAAGGAAACCGACATGCAAACACCTTTACATTTTATTCTCCAATTTGATATGAAATCGCCCTACAACAAGGCCTACCGCAGTGCGGCAGAGGCTTTGGCCTGTTCTCTTAGTGCTGGAGAGGCGGCAGGCAAAACGCCATGCACCACAATCGTTCTCTGCGACACCGACGAAGCCATCCGGCGACACCGGATAGTGGGGCTTCCGGTCATCGCTGTCTCTCACGACGGCAATTCTTCGGAGGAGTTGATGGGAACACCCTGGCTGATTCTGTCTCCGGAAGCGCTGACACGTGACTTTCTCTACGAAGTGTACTGCCGTCATTACGAACGTCCCATGTGGATTCTGGAGACGGAACGCTGTCGGCTTCGGGAGCTTTCCGCAGAAGACTTCGATGCTCTGCTGCTTCTTCAGAAAGAAAATGCACAGAATCCGGAGGGCTGTTTTTTCCCTGACGGCTGTGACAATCCGGAAGATTTTCTCTCGAATTATATCCGGCATCAGTATCCGTTTTTTGACTTTGGGTTATATGCAGTTTTAGAGAAAGGGACGGGGAATTTTATGGGAATTGCCGGGTTTACCGGAATTACTGAGATTGCCTCCGATGACATCTCTCTTTCCGCCGAGGTAAGCTATGCCCTGCTGCAAAAATATCAGCGTCGTGGGCTCGCCAAGGAAGTGCTTCTGGCACTGCTTTCCTACGGACGCAAAACGGGCGGATTCAGACAGTTTACTGCCCGGATCCGCCCGGATAATGTTGCTTCCGCGGCTCTCGCCAAAAAATGCGGTATTAGGATTTATCATATCTAAAGAAAATTCATATTAAATACTCTCGTTTTGTTTTAATCCATATGATTTAATTATTTCTTTTTAATATATTATATGTTATTAGTAGATTTTCGTCTTCATATGTGTTATTATAAACATGCTGTCGTACCTCCAGCAGAAAGGGGGTGAATTCATGGGAGACATTATTTCCTTGTTGTTTGTCACTGTCGCAGCGGATGTAATTAGCTATTACATACGCAAATGGCTGGACAGTGACAATTAGACAGCAAACAGCCTAAGCGGAATAGCTCGCCGTAAAGAGTGAGAAATCCCCCAGAGACGCCACTCTGAGGGATTTCGTTTCTTCATGGAAGCTAACTTTCCTTATTGCTTAGCTGATATTATAATATGCGATTCTGGCGAAAAAGTCAACACCTTTTCTAAATTGTCATCAACAAAACTTTTCTAAAACAATATTTACATTTTCCAGGCATTATATCAACAAATAAACATCGCATCTCCAAAGCTGAAGAACCGATACCGTTCTTTCACCGCCTCTTCATAGGCCGCCAGTACATTTTCTTTGCCGGCCAGGGCGGATACGAGCATGATCAGGGTCGATTCCGGCAGATGGAAGTTGGTGATGAGGCAGTCCAGTATTTTAAACTGGTAGCCCGGATAGATGAAGATCTCCGTCCATCCGCTGCACGGTTTCAGTCTGCCGTTTTCGTCGGCGGCGGACTCGATGGTCCGGCAGCTGGTGGTTCCCACGCAGATGACTCTTTTTCCGTTTTCTTTGGCGCGGTTGATTTTCTCCGCCGCCTCCTCGTCGATCATGTAGAACTCCGAGTGCATGTGATGGTTTTCCACATCGTCCACCTTCACCGGACGGAAAGTGCCCAGTCCCACATGGAGTGTTACTCTGGCGATATCGATGCCTTTTTCTTCGATGGTCTTCAGCAGTTCCGGCGTGAAATGCAGTCCCGCCGTAGGCGCTGCCGCTGAGCCGGAGTGGGTGGCGTAGACTGTGTTATATCTGTCCTTGTCTTTGAGCTGATGGGTGATATACGGCGGCAGAGGCATCTGTCCCAGCTGATCGAGAATCTCCTCAAAAATCCCCTCAAATTCAAACCGGATCAGACGGTTGCCCTCGTCGACGATATCCATTACCTCGCCCACCAGCAGGCCGCCGCCAAACTGAATCCGGGTGCCCGGCTTCGCCTTACGGCCGGGTTTTACGAGGGTCTCCCAGACGTCGCCAGTCTTTCTCTTTAACAAGAGAACCTCTATCTTCGCCCCGGTTCCTTCCCTTTCACCGATGAGCCGGGCCGGGATTACCTTTGTATCGTTGATGACAAGGCAGTCTCCCGGATTCAGATAGTCCACGATCTCCCGGAACACGTGATGGCTGACCGCCCCGGTTTCTTTGTCCAGTACCATGAGCCGGGAGTCTGACCGATTTTCCAGCGGGTCCTGGGCGATCAGCTCTTCCGGCAGGTCATAATAAAAATCACTTGTTTTCATATATTTATCCTGTCCTTTTCAATGAGCGAGCCCTGCATGGAATCCACACAAGGCTCTTTTTTATCTCAATACTGTTTTTACTGTGTTCTGAGCTCTGCGCCCATTCTCTTTCCGAGTTTCTTCATTACCTGGTTGGCAGTGTTTTCGATTTCTTGGGAAGTCAGCGTCTTCTCATCGGAACCGATAGTCAGGCGGATGGTCACAGACTTCTTGCCCTGCGGAATCTGTTTTCCTCTGTACTCATCCACGAAGGCTGCGTCTTTGACAAGGGCCGCTGCTTTCTTCTTGCCCATGATGGTATCGTAGATATCATGCCATACCGCATTGGAATCAAAGAGCATGGAGATATCGTAATCGGTCTCCGGATACTCTGCCAGGTGAACAAATGTATTGGTTCTGGATTTGAGCGGTTTCAGCTTGGTGGCATCCAGCTCGAAGAGCATCACGGAAAGATTCTTGATGCCGCACTCCATGGATACTTTCTTCGCCATCAGACCCATGTCACCAATTTTCTCATCGTCCAGATAAATGTTCAGCCATACCACGTTGTCAGCCCAGGACGGTTTCTCTTCTTTTCTGAACTCGTAGGCTTCCATGTGGGTGTAGCGAGGCATATTTTCCAACACGCCCTTCGCTTCTCTGAACAGGGTGTTGATATCCTTTTCGCTGCTGGCGAAGGCTGCGCCGATATGTCTGCGCTGTTCCGGAAGGGATTCCGTCGCATCGTAGACAGAAGTATAATTTCTGTCGAAAAATACCTGCGCCTCCTCAAAAATGGAGAAGGTATGGAAGTAACGTTCGTTCTTTGCCACTGCCTCACAGAGGTTTGGAAGCAGAGAACAGCGGATATAACTCAGATCCGGTGCCGGCGGTGTGGAAAGTTTCAGGATTCCGTCGGTATCCGGAAGTACCGCATGAACAAATGTATCATTCATCCAAGGGTAAGTGTACACCTCCTGCATACCGCAGCGCACTGCCAGATACTCTTTGATATTTCTCACAAGACTCTTGTCTTTCTGATTGATTGCCGCTGTAAACGTGGTGGCAAATGCAGTGGCTTCGAAGTTGTCGTAGCCGTACATTCTGGCAACCTCTTCCATCACGTCGTCCTTGATGGAAATGTCGCCGGTGGAACGCCAGGTCGGCGCAGTCACGTTCATGTTGTCGCCATCAATCTGTACGTCAAAGCCCAACTGTTCCAGCTTGCCCTGCATCTCAGCGTTGGTCAGATGTTTGCCCAGTCTCTTTTCCAGCCAGGACAGGTTCACGTCAATCTGCGCTCTCTCCAGTTTCTTTACATAGTTATCGCAGAATCCTGTCACCTTCAGTTCCGGATACAGTTCTTTGAAATACTGCATGGAGAGCGCCAGAGCCTGGTCACATCTCTCCGGATCGATGGCTTTCTCGTATCTGGAAGAAGCCTCTGTACGGGTATCATAACGGAGCGCTGTACGACGGATGCCGGTGGCTTCAAAGTTGGCAACCTCCAGAATCACGCGCGCTGTCTTCGGAAGGATAGAATCCTTTGCGCCGCCCATGACGCCGGCCAGGGCAACCGGGCCCTCGGAGTCTGTGATCACCAGGTCGTCAGCGCAAAGCTCGATCTCATTGTCATTTAACAGAAGCAGTTTCTCTCCTTCACCGGCATGCCTTACCACGATGTGGTCTGTGATATTGTCCGCATCAAAAGCGTGCGTCGGGTTACCGGTGGCAAGCATTACGTAGTTGGTAATATCAACCAGCGCGTTAATCGGACGCATGCCCACCTTCCAGATTCTGTTCTGCATTTTGTATGGTGACGGTTTTACGCCCACGCCGGACATTTCCACACCAATATATCTTGTACATCTGTCCGGATCATCGATCTCCACCTTGAAATCGGACTGCACATCGGTCTCGAACGGCTTGATCTCTTTAAGCGGCAGGTCGTAAAGCGCCGCGATCTCGCGGGCGATACCGTAGTGACCCCAGAGGTCCGGACGGTTTGTCATAGATTTATTGTCAATCTCAAGAAGTACATCGTTCATATCCAGAGCGTCTGCCAGCGGAGTACCTGCCGGAACTTCAAAAGCAGAAAGGTCGAGGATCTCCGCCTCCTGCTCTGCCGGGAACAGCTCGCCCAGTCCGATCTCATCGGACGCGCAGATCATACCGTAGGAGGCAACGCCGCGGAGCTTGGAATTCTTGATGACCACCGGCTCGCCCTCTCCGTGCCAGCGCACAACGGCGCCCGGGCAGGATACGGCAACGCGCATACCTTCTTTCAGGTTGATGCCGCCGCAGACGATATCTTTGATCTCGCCTCCGCCGATATCTACTTTACATACTCTTAATCTATCTGCATTGGGATGCGGCTCAATGGCCTCGATCACGCCGACGATCATATTGTCAAAACGCTCGGCAAGATATTCCACGTCCTCCACTTCCACGGTGGACATGGTCAGGTCATAGGCAAGTTTCTTTAAATCCGCATCTTCCGGAATCTTTACATAATCCTTAATCCATGATAATGATAATTTCATTTTCTCTCTCCTTATTTGAACTGTTTCAGGAATCTCAAGTCAGCGCTGTGGAACAGCCGCACGTCGTCCACGCCGTAACGCATCATAACGAGACGGTCCAGACCGATATTTACATAGAAACCGGTGTACTCGTCCGGGTCAAGTCCGGCTGCCCTAAGAACGTTCGGATGCGGTGATCCGCCCGGCATAACCTCGATCCATCCCACATGCTTACATACGCTGCATCCTTTTCCGCCGCAGACCTGGCACTGCATATCAATCTCAAATCCAGGCTCCACAAACGGGAAGAAACCGGAACGCATCCGCACCGGCACATGGGTACCGAAAACTTTGCTCAAAATACTCTGAATCATCACTTTACCGGAAGTAAATGTGATATCTTTATCCACGATCAGCGCCTCGTACTGGAAGAATGCTCTCTCGTGATGGGCATCCGTGGTCTCGTTACGGTATACACGTCCCGGATACACGAAACGGTACGGCGGCTTGTGGGTCTGCATATAGCGGACGCTTCCGCCGGTCAGATGCGGACGCAGGCAGAGCTTCTCGTTGGTGCTGCCGCTGTCATGTCCCTCAATCCAGTAAGTATCCATGCTCTCCCTTGCCGGATGGTTCGGCGGGAAATTCAGCTTATCAAAAGCGTACATTTCGCTGGTGATCTCGTCTTCCTCAAAAATCTCAAATCCCATGGAACGAAACGCGTCATTGAGGTCGTAGCACATCTGTGTGATCGGGTGAAGTCCGCCGGCAGACGGCAGGATACCCGGCACAGAACAGTCAAAATCCGGAGACACTTCCGAAGCCTTCAGCTTCAGCTCTGTTCTCTTCTCATCAATCAGTTCTGTGACCTCTTTCTTCGCCTGGTTCATAAGCTTGCCCATCTCCGGCCGCTGCGCCGGATCCAGCTTCGGCATCTCCTTCATCAAAAGACTCAAAGCGCCCTGTTTTCCGATGTAAGCGCTCTTTACGCTCTGCAGTTCGCCCTCGTTGGCCGCTTCTGCAATCTTGTTTTTCGCTTCTGATAAAATGCTGTTGATTTTATCTTTCATTCCTCTTTTCCTCCTGTTATACAACATCCAATCTTATGGCAAATATTCCAGGGACGACAAAAAGTCCCTCCCGACTCAACGAATCGAAAGGGACGAATTATATCCGCGGTACCACCCTGGTTCCTGATCATTATCAGACTCTCTATACGCTTAACGCGCGCCACGGCACTCCTTATCACTGTCTGCGCTCCCCGAAGTGCAGCTCCGGTGCGGAAATTCAAAACAAACTGGAGCTTGAAGGAACTTGCAGCCGGTGATTCCTTCTCTCTGTAAGACAGTCTGTCTCTACTGGGACGTACATCCGTGCGCTCCCTCCGGACTCCTCTCCAAGCTTACCTATGCCGACAAACGGCATACCGCCATACAGGACAGACCCATCACAGGGCACTCTCGCACAGAAAATGTACAGTCAACACCTTCATAGCCTTTATATCAGGTAACATAATACCCTAAAGGATATGGAAAAGTCAAGGAGGGAAATAAATTTCTTTGTATACTATACCGCTAAACCACTGCCTCCACCAGAGTCTTATCTCCCAGCCTGATTTCCTGCACACCAATTTTCTTTTTCTTATTAAAATTAAAGCTGAGCATATATCCTTTTTTCAGATGGAAATAATCCAGATACGAAAAAAGCTGTTCTTCGCCCCGCTCATTGTATGCATTTCCATGCCAGATTTTTAATTCGCAAATGTATTGCTGCGCATTATAATCAATCACCAAATCCATCCGTTCCCGATTTCTGGTCTGCGGCTCCACATAGCAGTTCCCCACCCCGTTTATGATTGGCTTTAAAAACAGCATAAAAAATCTTCTGCCTTCGTCTTCAATAAAGGTCTCTGCCCTGTCGCCGTAAAGATAATCAAAGGTTTCCACAAATTTTTCTAAAATTAATTTAACATTCAGATATCCATTAATCACAAATTGATTCTTTTGCCGGACTCCTTCTGCATAGATTTCATTGTCTTGCTCCATAGCATTTAAAAGAAATCTGTTATAAAGCCGCGTCTCAAATATCCGATTTGCAATCTGCACCGTGGAGTTCTCCACTTTAACAAATCCAAACATTCGAGCATTTCTGACTGCCACATCATCCGGGTCATAAGCAATCGCCTGCCCCTGAAAAAGCAGTTTTGAAATAACTGTCTCCAGCTCCGGAAACTGAATCAATTTATGAGTGAGCGAATCGAATAACGGGTTGTTTTCATCCAGGAGCATTTTTACTGCCGCCAAAACTCCCATCTTTGTCCATGCACTTTTTCTGTCCGGAAATGCATCGGTCTCCGGAAGTCGTTCATCCATAAAATAGCAGAGACGCGATACCAGATAAGGATATCCGGAAGTATAATCATACAGCAGATGTGCAACCCCGATGACATCCATTTCCATATGATAATCCTTTTCGTATTCTTTAAGCATCCCGCCAATTTCACCGGCAGAAAAACTCATATCTACAAGAAAATCTGCCGCGATATTCCACGGACTATTCTCCCGGTATTCCTCATCAGGGCGAAGTTTTCTCTGAACATTTCGGATGTCGTATACACTGGCAAGAATCACGGACTGAAATGTCGGTATCTCACCTCTGTCCAGAAATCCGGCCCTAAGCTGCGCCAGAAAATCAAGAAACACCTGATTATTGGTTGCCGTGTCCACTTCATCCACCAGAAGAACCAGTGGTTTTTCTGTACGCATACACCACTGTGTAAAACAGTCAAATATCTCCGCCATCTTAGGTGGACATGACCGTTTCTCTTCCAGCTCTTTCATAGCCTCTTTTATTCCTTCCGGCACTCCTTCCATAAAAGAAAGCTTTCGGCAAACTTCTCTGGCAAGTCCATTTACAAATGCAGCTTCATCAGAAAAATCTGATGCACTTAATCGCTGAAAATCAAGACTCAACACAGAATATTCTTTCCTCAGATAATCGCTCAACGCCCGCAGAAGCGTTGTTTTTCCATATTGGCGCGCCCGATTAATAGTAAAATACTTCCCGGCATCTATCATTTTTTTTATTTCATAAAGGCGAGGCTCAAGATTCACCATATAGTGTAACCTCGGATTACAGGCTCCGCTCACATTAAATGTTTTTGTCATCTGAACGCCGCTCCCCTCCTAATCATCCAGCCGGCAGCTCATATCATACCACTGCTCGCCGCCCCAGACTGAATCCGAGATTCCCTTGTTACGGAATCCCATTTTCTCGTACATTTTTATTTTTCCTTCCAGGCAGGTGAGCGTCACCTGACATCTTTCCTTCTCCTGCTCTCTCTGGAGATATCGATGCATCAGTTCTGTTGCAAGGCCCTGTCCCCGGTACTCCGGCAGCACATCAAGACCCAGCAGCATGATGTGCTTTCCGTCCGGCTCGTAGAGATCCGCGTCGATGAAAAACTCGTCCCGGAACCGGGTCTCGCTGGTGGCAAGACCGTTTAAGAATCCGGCAATTTTCCCTGTGTTCCTGTCCACCGCCACCAGAAACATCTCCGGCGCTTTCGCCACCCGCTCCAGCATCATCTTCCGGGAGCACGCCTCGTTGGGAGGGAAGCAGATTCGCTCAATCTCAGCGGTCTGCTCTCCCTCCTCCGGGAGAATGTCCCGGAATTCAAATTTATCGTGCAGCTTTTCATTTTTCATAATTTCATTTTGTATTGTTTCCATATGCCTGTACCGCTTAATAGGCCGCAAACTTTTTCTTGCTGCTGACTCTTTTCAGCTTGAAGGTCTGTCCGCCTGTGCTGATAAATCCATAATCAGAACCCGGTGTTCCTGATGTCTTTATTTTCACCGCATTCTTTTTAAACTTCATCACACCCGTTCCACTGTAACCCCATCCTGCTTCTTTGTAAGAAAATGTAACCGTATTACCTTTTCTCCTGCCCACGATTTTGTTAGTGGCTGATTCCCGGAACGGAAAGCTGCGGGCGTACTGAATCTGGAAGACAACCTTGTTCTTCTTAATCTTCCTGATCACTACTGTCCGGTAGGAATCCGCTCCGGCTCCCACAAAATGCTTCTCATAGGTTCCCGTACGCGGCGCGGCAAAAGCCGCCGTGGACGGCAGGATGAGAGCCGCCAGCAGGAAGGCAGTCAGCAGATACGTTCTCATGCGTTTCGTTGAATTTCTCATTTTTTTCATATTGTTCCCCTTTCTACTTTTTAAAACTTGTTCCATTCACACCTTACTCATATTCTATCCGGCCCTCCATCATGAGTATTTGTTCACCCATCCGAGACAGTTCGCCGAGAACCGCCCGGCGGCCGGCGGCGGTGCGGTGCCAGCCCTCCCGGGTAATGCCGTCGATAGCTGTGGGATGGACGAGAATCTCCACCTCCGGGAAGACCAGCGAGTAGTAAAAATGCGCCCGGCGGGCGTGGTGGGCCTTGCAGCAGAGGATGGCCCGCCGAGGCAGTCCTCCCCGCTCCCTGAGGAGCAGTTCCCGGGTCTTTTCGGCATTTTCCAGGGTGTAGGTGGCTTCCCGTTCCGGCAGAACAGCTTCGTCCGGGACGCCGTTTTGACGGAGGACTTCCGCCAGGAAGTCCGCTTCGCAGGCAAAGTCTGTGCCGTAGCGCTCCGCGCCTTTTGCCACTCCCTGAAAGCATCCGGCGGCTTTGGCATAGCGTCCCGACGGAATCAGCAAAGTTGCATAACCTTCCCGGTAAAGCCGGGCGGCTTCTTCCGTGTGTTCCGGCCGGGCACAGCCGGGAATAAAGATGACGTCCGCCGGCGCCAGTGCATTTTCCAGGAAAATGTAATTGGTGATGTCCCGTATTTCTTTTTTATCCAGATGGTACATGATTCTTCCTCCGTTTCATTTTTACTGCCATGCGCGCAGGTTATTTCCGCGGCTCCTCCTCCTTCTTTTTCGCAGCTTTATTCTTCCAGTTCTTCTTCTGCCCCATCCATTTATTTTTCCACCGCAATTTCTGATGATCTTTTTCGTACATCTCCCTCTCTCGTTTTCGCCGGATTGCCTGATAATTAGGCCGCAATGTACGTACCAGCAGATGATAATTCTTTTTATTTTCCAGAAAATAGTTGACTTCTGCGCCATAAAATACCATTGACATACAGAAATGCAGCCAAAGCAGCAAAATCATCATACCGGACAAGCTTCCGTAAATATAGGAAAAATTATTAAAATTACCAATATAAAAAGAGCAGCCCGCTGACACCGCAATCCATCCCACTGCAGCTACCAGAGCGCCCGGGAGCTGGCGTCCAAAACTGACGGTTTTCCTATTTGGCACAAAACGATACACAATCATAAACAAAAGGGTAAGAATCACAATGGTAAACATCGTTCTTTTATGGATAAAATATCCTGCCAGCGCTTCGAAAGCAGGGAAACGCCCGCAAATATAGTTGTACAGCACATTTCCAAACACCCACAGAAGCAGCATTGCGATAATCAGGATCGCAAATACGATAGTATAGAAAATACTGAAAATCCGAAGTACAATGTAATTTCTGTTCTCATCAATATCATAGACAGAATTCAGCCCGATTACAATGGAATAAACTCCCCGGGAAGACGACCAGAGAGCCGCGATGACAGAGAGCGTAAACACGGAGGCGCCCGTCTTCCGGTAAATTTCATTGACGATGGCCCGGATCAGCGATTCCCTCTCAAAAGAGATCACCTGTGTCAGTACGTTAATAATATCATCCTTGGAAAACGGCGCAATCTTGGTCAGCGTCAGAAAGAAGATCAAAAATGGAAACAATGACAACAGCATAAAGAATGCCGACATGGAGCCAAAAGCAGCCACATGATCGTCATTGCATTTCTTGATAAAATCCATCACCAGCGCATATAGATTTTTCACCCGTTTTGATATGCTCATCCTTTTCCCCTCAAAAATCTTCTGCGTTAAAAATAAGCCGCCTCATAAAAAATGAGACGGCTCTGAAAACGTTGGCCCAAAATGCCGTGTCCTGCGATTTTGAGTCCTAGCCTAAGCCAGGTGGGTAACCTCATTTGAATCTCTGACTTCCTCCGTTATAAAACAAGGCCTGCCATCCTTCCAAAGATTTGGTTTCCCAAAATCAAAAATGTAGGTTCAAAATAGCAGGGGTTCTCGAACATCCCAGGCTTCTTTACAAATACTATAACTTAATTATATACAAATTTCAAGAAAAAAATGTTGGCAGGTTTCCCCATATTTTTATTCCAGTATCAACCGGCCATTTTTCACATGGTAATCTCTGTTCCGGTGCCTCAGAAGAACTTTCTTCATATAACGAAGCAAATAGTCTTCCCCACGCTTTGCCAGCATAGTCAGCAGATATCTGGCAAGAAAATCGCTCTCCTTGTGAATAAGCATCATATCTTTTCCGTTCACATAATACTCCAGAGCGCTGCTGTCATTATAATCTTCTTTCATATAATTTTTACTGGCACAGATACGGTCGATCACCATCTCCGCCACATATTTTTTCGGCATCTTCATCCCCACCAGACCGCGGGGACTGATACTGTAATCAATCCAGTACTCAAAATGATGCTGATTTCTTCCTTTGTGATGCAGCCAGCCCCGGGAATACCCTTTAATCTCTTTCTCCCTGTTGATGGGACTCCGGTTTCCCTGATAATAAATAATACCCGGTATAAACTCTATGGGATGGTATTTCGACAGATCATGACAGATGCCCTGCCAGTATAACCCCACCTTAAAACAGGTTTTTGTCACTAACATTTTATGATGGTTGATTGTCCTTAAATGACCGAAAAAATCCATAACAAACCTCTTTCTTTATATGTCCGTCTTTTTTTCTAGTATATCATTTTTTTGATACTTTACAAACGTATTTTTTCGTGGTAGACTGCATGAGATAAGAGACAGTTCGTTTATACCATCCTGTCTATAAACAAAACCAGGACAGCATTTTCATATTTGACATTTCAAGTGCTGCCTTCTGGCAGTTCTTTTTTTATTTTACATTTGGAGGAATTTTACATGTACATTTTAGAAACCGAGCAGGCTTTTGATTCTGCACATTTTTTGAGCGGCTATGAAGGCAAATGCCGCAACCTCCATGGACATCGCTGGCGCATTGTGGCGCGGATTGCCGCAGATCATTTAAGCGAGGAACGCCAGACCAGAGACATGGTCATTGATTTTGGCGATTTCAAGGATGCCTTAAAGGAACTGACTGAAACACTGGATCACTGTCTGATCGTTGAGACAGGCTCACTCCGCCCAAAGACCATGGAAGCATTGCGTGAAGAAGAATTCCGTATTGTAGAACTTCCATTTTGCCCCACAGCCGAGCAGCTTTCCCGATATTTTTATATGCAATTGAAGGAACGCGCTTTTCCTGTATACAATGTCTCTGTTTACGAGACTCCTAACAACTGCGCCACCTATCAGGAGGCGTAGAACAGCAGCCGCCTGATCTCGCTACCTGCGGCAGAACGGAGAGAAAAATGAATGTGATTTACCCACTTGCAGAAAAATTTATCAGCATAAACGGAGAAGGTCCGAAAGCCGGTATGATGGCTGCTTTTCTCCGCATGAAAGGCTGTAATCTGTCCTGCAATTACTGCGATACCTCCTGGGCCAATGAATCGGACTGCCCGACGGAGCCGCTGACCGCCAGAGAGATTCTTCACTGGCTGAAAGAAAGCGGCACTGTAAATGTAACGCTGACCGGCGGAGAACCTCTGCTCATTCCCCACGTCTCAGAGCTCATCGAGGCTCTCGGCGAAGCAGGTTTTGCAGTGGAGATTGAAACCAACGGCAGCGTGCCTCTCGCCCCATTCTGCGAACTTTCTCATCGCCCGGCTTTTACCATGGATTACAAATGTCCGGACAGCGGTATGGAGGATTACATGCGGTTGGACAATTTTTCTCTGTTGACAAAAGACGATTCTGTGAAGTTTGTTGTCAGCAGCGAAAATGATTTGGCACGGGCAGAAGAAATCACCGCCGGATATCATCTTACAGAGCGGTGCCGCGTGTATTTAAGCGCTGTATTTGGACGGATTGAACCCCGGACAATCACCGAGTATATGATTCATCATCAGTGGAATGATGTCCGTCTTCAGCTTCAGATGCACAAATTTATCTGGCCTCCGCAGCAGCGGGGCGTTTAACGCAGTCTGTTCTGACTGCACCATGATTAAGGAGGAAATGCAATGGCAATCGATAAAGAAGCGATTCGGGAACATATCCGGGGAATTTTGATCGCTCTCGGTGATGACCCGGACCGGGAAGGACTGAAGGAAACCCCGGACCGGGTGGCAAGAATGTACGAAGAAGTCTTCGAGGGAATGAACTATTCCAATCACGAGATCGCCGAAATGTTCAACAAATCATTTCAGGACGATTTGTCGGTAGAACCGGACAGAAAAGATATCGTTCTTGTCCGGGATATCCCGATTTTCAGTTACTGCGAGCATCATATCGCTCTCATGTATGACATGCACATTTCCGTGGCATACATTCCAAACGGACGGGTTCTCGGACTGAGCAAAATTGCCCGCATCTGCGACATGGCGGCGAAACGCCTGCAGCTGCAGGAACGTATCGGCTCCGATGTGGCGGAAATTATGACTGAGGCCGCCGGCACCGCCGATGTAGCGGTCATCATCCATGGCACTCACAGCTGTATGAGCGCCCGGGGCATAAAAAAAGACGCCGCATCCACCGTAACCACCACCCTGCGGGGACGGTTTGAAACCGACGCAGTGCTTCAGAATCAGCTTTATATGATGCTGGCCGCAAAATAATCTTACTCCCGGCTCACGCATTTTAAATATACCGTATAACAGAAAGGAAATGCATCATGCAGGAATTGAAAAATAAAAAAGCCGCTGTCGTTGTATTCAGCGGCGGTCAGGACAGTACCACCTGTCTGTTCTGGGCTATCAAACGTTACGAAACAGTCATCGCACTGTCTTTTGATTATCATCAAAAACATGCTCTGGAACTGGAATGTGCCAAAAAGATCTGTCAGGATCATGGCATTGAACATCACATCATGGATATGAGCCTCTTAAATCAACTGGCTCCAAACTCACTGACCCGCAGCGACATTCCTGTAGATGAGGATGCCCCTTCCGAAGGAACGCCAAACTCATTCGTAGATGGCCGGAACCATCTGTTCTTATCCTATGCCGCTGTTTTTGCCAAACAGAGAGGAATCACCGATATTATTACCGGCGTATCTCAAAGTGATTTTTCCGGCTATCCGGATTGCCGGGACATTTTTATCAAATCATTGAATACCACCCTGTCCCTGGCAATGGATTATCCTTTTGACATCATCACTCCTTTGATGTGGCTTGACAAAAAAGAAACCTGGGCGCTGGCCGACGAGCTGGGCGTATTCGATATCATCCGCAATGAGACGCTCACCTGTTATAACGGCGTCATCGGAGACGGCTGCGGACACTGTCCTTCCTGCAAACTGCGCCGGAAAGGACTGGAAGAATATCTGGCATCCAAAAGCGTCCGGTAATCCCGGACATATAAAGGGAGCCGCTGCAAACACCCCATGCAGCGACTCCCTTTCTTTAGTTTTTATGTATCCTGCCGCACCCTCATAATATTTCTGCCCGGCCTGGACTTCTGACCGGCCTAGAGTTTCGCTCCCTCCAGACTACGTGAAAGGACATCTCTCATCGCCTCCAGAGCCTCTTTCTCATCCGACCCGCTGCAGACGCATAATATTTTATCCCCCTGACGAAAAGTACCGCTGATGAGATTGATAATGCTTTTGGCATTTACATCCATGTACTCCGTCTTAAAATGTATTTGCGATTCAAACTTATCCGCAAGATTGGCAATGATGTTCGCAGGCCCCAAATGAATCCCCTGCTCATTCATTACGGTCAACTCCGCCCGTACCATATAGTTAATACCCCTCCTCTATCCATACATAATGATATTTTATCACACTTCCATAGGGGTTTCAATCAACTTACGGGAAGTTTCCCGGCTAAGATTTTCTATTTTTTCTTCCTGCTTTCAGCTTAGTGCTTCTATGATTCTTTCCATTGTCAGCGCATCCGGCATCGGAGCTACCTGCGTGATTTCTTCCGCAATGCCGGTCACTCCAAAATGTCCCACATCAGCCGGAGCATCATAAAGCCCCGTCCGGAATCCATGTTTTTCCCAGGCAAGCCGCTGCACATCCTCATCCAGCAGCGCGTCTATGCCTGCTGTCCCCGTCTCGTCAAGAGCAATATACACATGGGAAGACCAGACGGTCGGCGTCGGATACAGCATCACTATATCTTCTTTTACCTGTTCCCATGTATCTGGATTTTCCACCGCAAACTCCAGAAGCTGACTTTCATAGCCGGCAATAAGAGGTTTCGCTCCCATACCTGTCTTTAAAAACTGATCAAAAATATCTGACGAGGAGCTCTCCATGTAGCCGAGCTTTTGGAAAATGCTCTGAAGCCGCGGAAGAATTGTATCTACTGTGCTCTCATCGGCTACCCCTCCGCACAGAGTATTTGCCAACAGTCCTGCAAACATATTTCCGGAGTTGGATTTTGTCGGATCTGTGGTTCCCACCGATACATTTCCATACAGCTGAGGAAGCCCTACATCCGCCCATGACCTGTCTGACTCGATACATTCCGTCAGCTTTGCCATATCCACATAATATACATCATCCGTTATCGCTGCTATGCCCTCCGCTGCCAGAGCGTCGGCCACCGCTTTTCTGGTATATAGTACAATAGGCGTGTTGAGTACAATTTCACTCTGCACCGGCTTCCCGTGGGCCTGCTCATAAAGCTCCAGCGCAGTCTGATTGGAAGGAAAGAGGAAATTTCTGCCCGTCAGGTCGGCCGAGATCATATCAATGGATCCGGCTCTGGCATAATCCATGGTCAGATGATACTTCTGTTCAAAAATCTGCTGTACCTCTTCATCTTCCAGCAGACCAATTTTCTCTCCACCGACAAAACCGCTGATTTCCGTGACCGTCTGTCTTCCGGAAAATAAAGCATAAGCAGCCGCAGCGATGATGACAATCGCCAGAATTCCAAGCCCCGCTAACTTTGTTTTCATTGTGCATCCTCCCTTTTTCTCCCGGTCTTTATCTGCAGTCCTTCTTCCATTTTTATGGTTTTCTCCAGAAGAGCGATATCTGTCTCCACATCCAGCAATTCCCCGGCCATCAGATGAGTGAACTGTTTTTCAAAGGCGTGATTGAGCACCGGCAGCGCCTCCGCCGTCCTGTGAAGAATTTCCGAAATCTCCTCTGTGTGAAGCCCCGTTTCCTGAAAATCAATGTACCGGCTCATAAGTTTCGCCGCCGTATCCAGATAATAGGTGAAAAAACGCCGGGCCTGCCGGATCTTGTCAGGATTCTCCTCCAGATAGTCAAGAATCCTCACGCCTGTTTTATGGAGCGCTTTCGCGTCAGAACGTACAGTATCGTCTGTGATAGCGCCTGCCGCCTCATTAAGTTCTGCCAGATCCCCGCGCGCCTCCCTGAGAAGCTCTTCCCTCTCGTCCTGTTCCAAAAAGACAGTCTCCTGCTTTCCGGTCAGCTTTCCCACCGGTTTGCTGAGCAGCAGAACGCCGGCGTAAACGCCCACACAAAGCAACGCGCTGACCAACAGACTCCAGTGCAACACCAGAAACAGTACAAGAAATGTCATGGCCGCTGCCACCACCGATACGATCACTCCTGGTATATCTCTCATTAATTATACCCCCTGACACTCCGGAATGCTTCCGTCAGATTCTCCCTGCCGTCGAACACGCGGGCGTTGGTATAATCGGCCAGCTGCTGCAGCTGCGTCTCATCGGCGTCGCCAAACATGATAGAAAATACCGGTACCTCCGCTCCCAATTCTTCATAAGCCTGCGTAAAGTCTTCAAAAGAACCGCCGGACTGCCCGTCGGTGAGAAGGATAATGGCCGGCGTATACTGGGACAAATCATATTCTTTCAACATAGAAAGTCCCTGTATGGCTGCTTTATACATATCTGTGCCGCCGCCCACCTCCTGCTTTCTCACTGTATCATAAAGATTTTCTATCTCACTGCCCGCACCCACTGCCGTGTAAGTATCAATAACACTCCCGCTGAACGGAATCAAAATATTCACCTCATCTTCCGACGCCTGGAGATAATTTTGCCGTGCATTCTCCTGAATCAGCAGCTGCTCCATGGCGTTCACCAGCTGTTCATTGCCTTCCCCTTCCATACTGCCCGAATAATCCAGACAATACACGCTTAACGACGGCTTCTTAAAATCCGTCTGATACATATTCAGACACTCCTGCAGAACGTCCGCTGCAGGCATTCGGATCGGCGACAGCACCCGGTCCGGCTGCAGCCCCCAGTCTGTGCGGAACACATCTCTATTTTCCTCAGATATCCCCGTATAGCCGGAACGGCGTCCCGTCCGCTGAATCTCATTCTGCGCCTCATCCGACAGCAGATATTCCTGCAGCTTCAAAAACATTTCTTCTTTTTTGTCATCACCCTGATCCACATAACCCAGCGGCGAATCGGCCAGAGACAGACCGTCATAAGGATAGACCACATAGAGCGGCTCCTCTCCCCGCTGTTCCAGCTCTTCATTGGCCTGTATCATCAGGCACTCATAGTTGACCATGGCATCATAGTTTCCTTCCAGAAACATATCCTTGAGCCAGTCGGAACTTCCGGAAGAACGATCCATACCAGAAAGCAGTTCCCGCATCTGTGTTTTCAGCTCCTCGCTCTGCAGATCTTCCGAGGTAATCACCTCCGGATTGCCCAGAAGGGCATAGAGAAAACCGATATAGGCGCTGGCGCCGGAATTGGACTGGGTAGCGCTGGTCATGCAGAAACGAAGCTTTCCGCTCTGAATGGCTGCCAGAAGATCCCCTACGGATACCTCACGGCCCACAAATCCCAGTTCCTCTGCAAGATTTTTCCGTATGCCGAAAACCACCGGAGAAATGGAAACAGATTCCGTATGCTGCACCCGATGTTTTGTATCCCCCATAGTCAGCCAGATGCTGCTGGCCGGCCACACGGCGTCATAATCGATCTCTTCGCCTTCCAGCAGCCGCATGATATCCAGTGATCCCTGATAACTCATTTGAATCTCTATGCCTTCCTGCTCTGCAAACTTCTCAAGAATCGGCTCCAGCTCCGCATTTTCGGAACCAGAAATAATTCTGAGAACAGAACTGCTGCTGCCAATCACACGATCTGCAGAATCACTCTGCCCGCTTCCCGGTCTGCATGAAGTCAGCAATACCAAAGAAATTATACTCACCAGAAGCAGCACCGCCATAGATTTTACCGCTTTCATTTCCATCCCTTTCCTTTCCTGCATACGCCCATTCGCTGTGTTTTCATCGCTCCCCCTCCTCCTCAGGATTGATGAAACACCCCCATTTTAACTGTTTTTTAACATAACTATACCTCTTTCATGTAAAATCCGGCATCTGTTTCAGGTGAGTTCTGTGTAAAGTTCTTTCATAATCAAGAATCCCTCCCGGTCAGACAGTTCTGTCAAAATTACTGTCCGATCCGGAAGGGATTCTCCTCTGCGTCAATCACCTATTGATCGATCACTAAATATCTATGCATTTTTTATGGCGATCACTTCCACCTCAATGAGCAGATCCTTCGGCAGTCTCGCTACTTCCACGCAGGAGCGTGCCGGAAACGCCCCGGTGAAATAGGACGCGTAGATTTCATTGACCGTGGCGAAGTCATCCATATTCTTGATAAAAACGGTAGTCTTCACCGCCTGATCCAGGCTGCTTCCGGCATCTTCCAGCAGACCTTTCAGATTCTCAAATACCCGCTTTGTCTGTTCTTCGATGGTCGCTCCCGCCTCTCCGGTCTTCGGGTCCACGCCGATGACGCCGGAGGTATAGATCATTCCATTAACCTCGATGGCCTGAGAATACGGCCCGATGGCCGCCGGTGATTTTTCTGTTGCGATTACTGTCTTATTCATGATTATCATCCTTTCTGCTTTCATTCATTTCTGTCCTAGTTGTTGTGCGGGTGCGGTCAACCGCTACTCCAGCACAAATTCCTGTCCCGGCGCTGTGATCTCCATAATCTGTCCGGTGAGATATTTCGCATCATTCTTCACTTTATATTCCCGGATCATGCGGTAATTGTTCCAGCAATGCATCGGGAAAATGTACCGGCTGCGCACCGTTTTGAGAAAATAGTCCATCCCCCACGTTCCGGCTTCTTCCTGCCGCGGATCGAGAACCACAAAAGCGCAGTCAAATTCTTTTCCGGCCAGATATGTCATCTCTTTCTGGAAAGCCTTCCGGTGCCACTCATTATCCTCGTCTGGTTCTCCCGGCCAGTGCCACCAGTGGAGGTCCCCCGCATGGTAGATACTCCGGCCGTCTGCCTCCACAAGAAATGCGACTCCCTCATCGGTGGAGAACAGCGTCTCCACATGGGCTCCGTCCACATCCAGGCTTTCATGGGGCGACATGAAATGTACATTTTCCGCTTTCGCCCAGCTCCGGGTACTGTCCTTTATATCGGAAGACAAAATGTACTGCACTTTTTCACATTTATTTTCCAACTTAAATATCGCGTCGGAAAAATGGTCTCTGTGTGCGTGCGAGGCAAATATATACAGTTCCTTTTTATATTCCATGAAAGGGATTTCTCCTTTCCAGTAGTCAAACAGCATATAGCTGCGCTCCGTCTCCACCAGGAAACCGCTGTGGTATAAATAGGTGACCTTGAACTTCTTCTCCATCTGTTCTCCTTTCCTGCCGCCTGCGCGGGCAACGAGCCTCTTTCAGGACAGCCCTTTAACCCTTCACATTCTCTTTTATGATCTCCTCCTTGAGATTCTCCCGGAAAACCCCTTCCCGTATCATGGCGATCTCCTGCCGGTACGGCGGATAAGAACGCTTCTTCGTTTCCGGGTCCGGAATATATGGCGTCTCCAGGATCTTCGGTATATCCTCAAAGTCTTTGTGGTAAATAACATTTCTCAGGCTGTCAAAGCCAATCGTACCAAAACCGAAGTTTTCATGCCGATCTTTGTGAGCGCCCAGAGGATTTTTGCTGTCGTTGACATGAAAAACCGCAATCTGGTCTTTGCCGATGATACGGTCGAACTCATCCATGACCTCGTCAAAATGATTCTGTACGTCATACCCGGCGTCATTGGTGTGGCACGTATCAAAGCAGACCCGCAGACGGTGGCTGTTTGTCACGCCGTCATAGATGCGGGCAATTTCCTCGAAGGTCCGTCCAATTTCCGTTCCTTTTCCCGCCATGGTCTCCAGGGCGATATTGACGCTGCCGTCCTTATCCAGCACTTCGTTGAGTCCTTTTATGATCTGCGCGATACCGGCGTCCACCCCCGCCCCCACATGGGCTCCGGGATGGAGAATCAATGTATGACAGCGCATCGCTTCCGTGCGCTCCAGCTCCAGCTGAAGAAATTCCACGGCCAGCTCATAAGTTTCCGGTTTTACCGTGTTGGCCAGATTAATGATATACGGAGCATGTACAACGAATTCTTCGATGCCATTTTCCTTCATCAGGGAAAGTCCCTCCTCGATGCGCAGCTCCTCGACAGGCTTTCTCCGGGTGTTCTGCGGAGCGCCCGTATATATCATAAATGTGTTGGCCCCGTAGGAAAGCGCCTCCTTCACGGAGCCCAGAAACATTTCTTTTCCGCTCATTCCTACATGGCTTCCAAGTTTTAACATAAAAACCTCCTGTACTTTTTCTTCTGGAAGATTATTCATTTGAATCACTGCTTCCCTGACGGAAAACAGCTTTCCATTCATTCTAACAGAACAGCGCGCTTTTTTCAATCGGCGAGTATCCGTCCCACCCGGAGAGTACCATCTCGCCCGGAGAGCATTTTCTTAAATGAGGATTCCAGCGGTATTCTCTATGCAACAAAAGAAGCCCCGGCGGTATTCCGCCGGGACCCCTCTTTTAAGGAAAGATTAATCGATAAGACCAATCCTGAACGTCTGTAATCGTTATGATTATTCGTCTTTTGCCCAACCGTAGGAGCACTGAACAGCTTTCTTCCAGCCTTTGAGCAGCTTAGCACGTGTTTCTTCGTCCATCTGAGGCTCGAATACTTTGTCGATTGCCCAGTTAGCGATAACGTCTTCTTTGCTGTTCCAGTATCCAACTGCCAGACCTGCCAGGTAAGCAGCACCCATAGCTGTTGTCTCAACACACTGTGGACGATGTACAGGAGCGTCGATGATATCTGCCTGGAACTGCATCAGGAAGTCGTTCTTACAAGCGCCGCCGTCAACCTTGAGGGCTGCCAGTTTAACGCCAACGTCTTTCTGCATAGCTTCCAGAATATCGTATGTCTGATATGCCAGGGACTCAACTGTAGCACGGATGATGTGTGCTTTGTTACATCCACGGGTCAGGCCTACGATACATCCACGAGCGTACTGATCCCAGTGAGGAGCTCCAAGTCCTGTAAATGCAGGAACTACGTAACATCCGTTAGTATCCGGAACCTTGTTACAGAAGAACTCGGAATCAGGAGCAGCGTCCACGATCTTAACTTCGTCACGCAGCCACTGGATAGCAGCACCAGCTACGAATACGGAACCTTCCAGAGCGTAGTTAACTTCGCCGTCAAGTCCCCATGCAACTGTGGTAACCATGCCGTTCTCGGACAGTTTCATCTCTTTACCAATGTTCATTAACAGGAATGTACCTGTACCATATGTATTCTTAGCTTCACCAGCGTTGAAACAGGTCTGTCCAAACAGAGCGGACTGCTGGTCACCTGCAGCACCTGCGATCGGGATTCTTCCCTGGAACAGGCTCTCTTCTGTCATGCCGTAAATCTCGCTGGATGGTTTCGGTGTAGGAAGCATGGATTTCGGAATCTCAAGAGCTTCAAGAATCTCATCATCCCACTGAAGAGTATTAATGTTAAACAGCATTGTTCTTGCTGCGTTGGAGTAATCTGTTACGTGAATCTTCTTGCCGGACAGGTTGTAGATCAACCATGTATCAACGGTACCGAACATTAACTGGCCAGCTTCAGCTTTTTCTCTTGCACCAGGAACATTTTCCAGGATCCAGTGAATCTTGGAGCCGGAGAAGTAAGCGTCGATAACAAGACCGGTCTTCTTCTGAATCATGTCAACCAGACCTCTTTCTTTTAAGGAGTCGCAGTATTCAGAAGTACGACGGCACTGCCAAACGATTGCATTATATACAGGAACGCCTGTCTCTCTATCCCAGACGATGGTTGTCTCACGCTGATTGGTAATACCGATACCAGCAATATCAGCAGCTCCAACGCCCAGCTGTTTCATTGCCTGTCTTGCAACGGATAACTGTGTATGCCAGATCTCTTTTGCGTCATGCTCTACCCAGCCTGGCTGTGGATAATACTGTGTGAATTCCTGCTGTGCTACGCTGCAGATTTCACCTTTTTCATTAAATAAGATACAACGATTACTTGTTGTTCCAGCGTCTAACGCCATCATGTACTTAGCCATAAAATTAAACCTCCTTAAAATTAATCCGTTTCAATTCCTACAGTCACTTGAAAAATATGACCTGTAGGTATATATTATCACAATTTTTCCAATCTGTATTTAGACAATTCGAGGTTTTTGTATGGATATATCGTCTTTTTGCATGATAAATGTGTAATTTTCTATGTTTTTTAAAGCATTTTTTATAATCATTTTACATTGAAAAAATATTTTTATTTCCTATATGTTTATAAATTGACTAAAAACCCGTTTCTTCCTATGAAAATTATACACACGACTGCTTTTTCTGATGACTTTTCCGCTCTCGCCGCCGATACCAGCTGACATATGAAACTATACCCATTCCCGCTGCCTGAGCGTCTCATACATGAGCACCGTGGCAGCCACGGCGGCGTTCAGAGACTCCACCTGACCTTTCATGGGAATCCGAATCCTGCCGTCCGCCCGGGCGGCAAGTTCTTCGGAGAGTCCATTGCCTTCGTTTCCGATGAAAAAGGCACAGCCGCCCCGGTAGTCCTGCCGGTAAAAGTCCTCGCCGTCCAGATGAGCGGCAAAGGTGCGGACGCCCGCCTCCTTCAGCCGGCACAGCACATCCTCAAAGTCATCCACGATCACAAACGGCATACGGAAGATGGCTCCCATGGTGGAACGGATGACCTTCGGGTTATACGGGTCCACCGACTCCCGGTTCATGATAATACCGCTCACCCCTGCGCCCTCGCTGGTGCGCAGGATGGTTCCCATATTGCCCGGATCCTGCAGGTTCTCCAGCAGAAACAGGCAGGGATTCTCATCCCTGGCAAGAATCTCCTCCAGCGGAGTCTCCTGCTTCTTTACCAGCGCCGTCACACCCTGCGGGGTTCTGGTGTCGGACAGATGCCGGCACACCGCGTCGCTGATCAGCTCGTAACGGCAGCCCGCAAGCCTGTCTCCGTATTTCTTCTCAAAACCTTCCGTCACATAGATTTCCAGCAGCCTCTCTTTCGGCACTTCGAAGAACATCCGCGGCCCCTCCACCAGAAAGCAGTCCTGCTGCCGGCGTGCCCTGGCACTGTTTTTCAGATTCATGATATTTTTTATTCTGCTATTTGATGTGCTTGATATCATATTTTTTCTCCATTATTATTCCGTTTGTCACTCATACATTCTCTTGATTATATAGAACAGCTTCCGTATCACTTCACTGACGCTTTCCTTGTAGTCGCTCTCCACCCACTCGAGGATATACTGCGTGATTCCGATGACGAGGAAATGCCGTACAAATTCATCGGATTCTTCATTTCGGTCTTTTATTATCCGGTTCGGCCAGTAGACATTGGTCATGCTCCGCATGATGACCGGGTAGATGGCCCGGCGCATGTAGCTGCTCTCCACATTTACCAGCATATTTTTTATGATGATCCTGTTATCCTTCATCCAGCACAGAGAGCGCTCCATGACAGCCTCCCAGGACTGCTCTTCGTTCACGCGGCTCTCCTGGGTCAGCTGGTATTCGAAGGCTCTCGTCATCAGATCATAAATGTTGTCAAAGTAATAATAAAAGGTCTGCCGGTTCACTCCGCATTGCTGCGCGATTTTCTGAATAGTAATCTTCGGAAACGGATACTTTCTGAGAAGCTCCATAAAGGCGATACACAGCAGGGTCTCCGTTTTTTTTCTCATATTTCTTCCTCCGCTCATACATAAGAAACTGCCGCGCTGACCTGTTTCCCAGTCTGCGCGGCAGCTTTCGCTTCTATCTCTCTATCCAAGAGTCAATGTAATCTGGGTGGTGGAATTTACCGTCACCCCGTCAACTTCCTTCACATGAAGTCTCAATGTATGATCTCCATCTTCCAGGTCTGTCACATCGATCCATGGCGTAAAATCAGTAATCTTCAAATCTTTCACCACGGATTCCGCTCCCTCAACCCGTATGACATATCTGTTTCCGCTGTCAAAAGAAACGTTTCGGTTTCCCCGGCCTCTCACGGTAATATCCGCCTCTGTAAATGTCAGGCGGCGCGTTATTCTCTGTTCTATGGTCGCCTGCACCTTTACGTCCTCTGTCTCATCGGCCAGTATCACGCCATCCGGCAGCAAATCTTCATCCAGCGTGATGGACTCTTCATAATTCTGTGTCAATCCCTCCACGGAAATGCTCGGCAGAGTGATAGAAGTTATATCTTCAAGGACATCATCCGGCGCCGCTATGAGAATCTGCTTTGGTTCATAATCAAAAGAAGTCATCTCATACCCGTCGGCAGGAATACCGGTAGTCTGCAGATTCACATCCACCATCTTTGTCTTCCAGAGCTGGACATCCACATCAATGGATGACGTATCCATCTGCACCTGAGTGCTGTCTATCACCTCATCATTATCATCATAAAGAACCGGATCCGCCGTGGTAGTCACATCGTTGCTGATTCCATCGATGTCCACCTCAGCCCGAATCTCCTTCGCGCTGGAAAGAAGATTCTCCGGGCCCGTTACTTTAACAAGATTCGGCGTTCCCGTCATACTTCCCACAGCATAGCCTTCTGCCGGGCTGCCTTCCAGTATGATATTGACCGGCACGCTGACGCTGACGACCGCATCTTTCTTAATCTTCATGGTATTGACATTTCCCAGAGTAATATCCAGCTGATTGGCATATTTCCTGGCAGTCACATCAATCGGAACAGCATCTACCTCTGACAATTTGGAAAAATCCGCCACTGCCTGAAAATCAGTAACTGACATCTCATTTAAAATACTCCGCTTGCCCTCCACAGTGATACTGACTTCCTCGCCTTCCACAACTTCATAGGCATATCCCAGATCTGTCAGCGCACTTTCATTGATGATCCTCACGGGAATCCCGCTGAATCTCTCCGTTCTGACCGGATCATTGATATTAGCTACCAAAATCCATATCAACACTGCAATAAGAACAGAAAGAACCTTCATCCCGGTATTGTTACTTATCAGATTTTTCAGATTTTTCGGATCTTTCATTACGCAACAGTCCTTTCCATTTCTTTAAAACATCCATACTTCCTGTCGGCTCCGGCCTCAGAAGATTCAGTCTCTCCTTCAGCTCTTCTCTGTCGAGACTGCGGTAAAGCTTGCCATCCTTCGCTACGGAAACTCCTCCGGTCTCCTCGGAAACCACGATAGTGGTGCTGTCAGACACCTCGCTGATACCTACCGCCGCCCGGTGCCTTGTTCCCAGCTCCTTCCCCAGCTCCATGCTGTCCGTCAGAGGAAGATAGCAGGTTGCCGAAACAATACGATTACCCCGGATGATCACCGCACCGTCATGAAGCGGCGTATTGTGCTCAAAAATATTGATCAGAAGCTGACTGCTCACGATTCCATCCACCGCGATTCCAGTTCTCTCGTACTCCCCGAGAGCCACTTTCTGCTCAATGACGATAAGCGCGCCGGTTTTGACTTTACTCATCTCAAAAACCGCCCGGACAATCTCTGTGATCCCCTTTTCTGTAAGGAAACTCTTTTGTGAGCCTTCCTCGTCGGAAGAAAAAATAAAATTGCGCAGAAAATTCTTCCTGCCCAGCTGCTCAAGAGCTCTCCGGAGCTCCGGCTGGAAAATAACAATCGCCGCCATAATTCCGACACTGAGCGAATTAGACAGCAGCCATGCAATGGTATCCAGCTGAAAAATCACCGCCATCAGAGCGAAGAGCAGCAGCACGATAATACCTTTGAACAGCGTCCACGCTCTGGTAAGCTGCAGCCATTTTATAATCTGATAGACAATCGCGCTGATAATGATAATCTCCACAATATCTGTGATACCGATTGTTGAAATGGAAAATCTGTATAAATATTTTTGTATTAAATCTAGAAATTGATCAAAACTCATTCATTCCGTCTCCAGTTTTCTGTTCTGTGTCCGTCTCTTCCGTCTCCGCCTGTTCCTCTTCCGGCGCCACAATGTCCGTCACGTTTCTCTCCTCCTGCGCCGCCTTGATCTTCGGTACCGCCTTGACAAAATAAATATACTCGTCATCTTCAAATGTAACCTTCTCTATTCTGGAAAAATCTCCGATTCCCTTGAAGAACTGCACCACCGTGGCCACTCCCATGGCCAGCACGATCTCCAGGAACACCCTCCATATCGTATAATCCAGCTCAAATATCAGCCGGCCGAAAAGGAGCAGCACCGCCAAAGATATATTGCCTATTATAATCGCAAACATCCAGGCCTTCTCATGAAACATCTGATAGAGTATTGCCGATACAAAGACCACCAGACAGAAGGTGACAAGAATCACCAGCAGCTTCCTGTCAATGACCATCAGACTGGCAATCCGGGACATGCCTATTCCGGGATCCAGATTCTCCGTTGTGGTCAGCAGCGCGCTGGCGTCCTTTGTATACAAACTGAAAAAATAAATCAGTATTCCCGCCGCCATAGGGAGAATCCCGCTGAATCCGGCAGTCATACCCAATAATACCGGAAGAAAATATTCCATTTTAAGGTAAAATAAAATCGGCGTCAATATGATAATAAACGCATGTCTTCCGTCCACCCGCACAAACAGCAAATAGCAGATCACAAAAAACAGCAGAAACACCGCAAAAATCTCTACCGACACCTGCCAAAGATTCAGCAAAATCAGACAGGCCGCAGAATAAAAACAAAAGGACAGCGGCAGAAACGCCTGAGCAGCAGATACGATCAGAAAAAGCCAGGGGCGGTTTACCGTCTCGTTGTACTGAAACATGCTCTGCACCAAACACAGCATGACAAGAGAAAAAAGCAGCTTCAGGGCAGGCTCTGCGTACTCAGAATGCTTTTGGTAAAAATACTTTATGTTTTCTTTTAAATATACTAACTGTGCCATACGCAACATCCTGTCTTTCTATTGTAATTCTTTTTCTTTATCCAGATACTTCTTCAAAGCGAAAAGATTCTTATCGTACTGCTTTACGCTCTCCATCATCCTTATGTACCGCCTTCGCTGAATCACAAAGGTAAGGATCAGATTAACGGCCATGACGACTCCATATACGACCAGCAGCTCTCTGAGAATATCATCGTAGGAAAAAGCCAGCCCTTCCGTCATGATATTGGAATAGTAACGCATCATATACAGAGACGCTCCAAGCCCGTAGGCCACTGTCACCGCAAAAAAGCTGCCCAGAAGCTTAAGGCTCAGGTATGACCTCATGCTGTACCGGTGCATTTTCAGTTCTTTTTTTGCTTTCTCCTTCTCATAGACTGCCAGTTTGGTCATCATACGGACCTTCGATACATCTATCATAAATTAATCCTTTCTGCAATCCGTCTCTTCTGATCCAGTCTTATTTATGTTAACATTTTCGCCGGAAAATATAAAAATACACTACTTTATCATTTATACTTAATAAGTATAACATGTTTATTCCAGGAATTACAATGATAATCTGAAAAACCATTACCCGTAAATGCGAAAAACTGCCGCCAAACAAAATATCAGAAATCTTCCCCTCTGATCTTCCATTTGTACGGCAGTTCTCTTTTCGCCATGTATGTTCCTGCACCGAAGAACTGCTCCCCGGATACTCTGCGGTCCGTCCTACATATCGCTTCTTGAGATCTCAAGAACTCTGTATTTGGATACGCCTTCTGCGCTCTCCACCTCAATCTCCTGTCCCAGCTTGGAACCTACCAGCGCCTTGCCCAGAGGAGATTCATTGGAAATAAGTCCCTTCATAATATCGGATTCCGTGGAGCCCACGATCCGGTACTCCAGCTCCTCGTCAAACTCTTCATCATAGAATCTGACGGTGCTTCCGATGCTGACCGTATCCTTATCAAAAGTTGATTCGTCGATAACCTCGGCATTTCTTATGATCTTTTCAAGCTCCTCTATCTTTGCTTCGATGGAACGCTGCTCATCCTTAGCTGCATCATACTCGGCATTTTCAGATAAGTCGCCCTGCTCTCTTGCCTCTTTAATCTTCTGTGCAATCTCTTTTCTTTTTACTACCTTCAAATCCTGGAGTTCATCTTCCAGAGCCTGCATTCCCTTACTTGTCAGGATATGTTTCTTACTCTCTACCATAGTTCTCATCTACACCTTTCTTAAAGTTGCTTACCTGTCAAAAGTCTCCTTCCGATCATAAAAAGGAGACTCCAGATAAGTCATGATTATAATGCAAATTAAAAATCTTGTCAACGCGGGGAATTTACAATTCCACGGCAAAATTCTTTCAGTTCCGGTATGATATACCGCGCCGGCACTCCCGCTGCAATCGCCCTCAATCTTCCGGGTAATATTCCCGCAGCAAATCTTCCAGCTGAGCGAGGGTCGTCACCTGATTGACCTCCTGGCGCAGCCTCGACGAGCCGCGAAGGCCCATGGTATACCAGGCGGCATGCTTGCGCATCTCGCGGATTCCCGTATATTCTCCTTTGTACTCCACGCAAAGCGCGGCGTGGCGAAGGAGCATGTCCACCCTCTCGCGGGCGGTCGGCTCCGGCGGCTGCGGTTCTCCGCGAAGGGCCGCCCGAATCTCCCGGAAAATCCATGGATTTCCCTTGCTTCCCCGGGCCACCATGATACCGTCGCAGCCGGTATGCTCCCGGATAGCCAGGGCGTCGGCACCGCTGTAAACATCGCCGTTGGCGATAACGGGAACGCTGACGACCTCCTTTACCTGCCGGATGGCGTCCCAGTCCGCCTTCCCGCTGTAATACTGTTCTCTGGTTCTGCCGTGGACCGTAAGAGCATCCGCGCCGCTTTCTTCGAGAGTCTTTGCAAACTCCACGGCATTTCTGTGTTCCTCGTCAAATCCCAGACGGAACTTCACAGTCACCGGAAGGGAAACAGCTTTTTTTACCTCTCTGACAATCCTCCCTGCCAGTTCCGGCTGTTTCATCAGAGCGGACCCTTCATGATTGTTCACGATCTTGGGTACCGGACAGCCCATGTTAATGTCGATGAAGGCAAATCCTCTGTCTTCTATCTTATGTGCCATCTCTCCCATTAATTCCGGTTCTGAACCAAAAATCTGCACGCCTACCGGCGCTTCCCTCTCATCAGTCAGAAGAAGGGGAATGGTATTCTTATTGCCATAATACAGCGCTTTCGCACTGATCATCTCCGTCACCGTCACATCACAGCCCTGCTCCCGGCACAGGAGCCGAAACGCCAGATCCGTAACTCCCGCCATGGGCCCAAGGATGACCGGAAATGTGCTGCCATAAATCTCTTCGACTCTATTTTTTCTGTTTATCATAAATAATCTGAAGTCCCTTCAACGTGAGGCTGGCGTCATAATAGTCGATACAATCGGTCTCCTCGGCAATCATCTTGCCAAGTCCGCCGGTTGCCACCACTTTTACATTTTCAAATCCGCTTTCTTCTATCATCTTGCGGATAATGTATTCGGTCTGTCCGATATAACCGAATACAAGTCCTGCCTGCATGCCGCTGACTGTCTCTTTGGTGAGAATAGATTCCGGTTTGCGGATCTCGATCTCCGGAAGCTTCGCCGCATACTGCCAGAGAGCGTTGGCGGAAGTACGTATTCCCGGAGAAATGACACAGCCGATAAACTCTCCGTCCGGCGTGATCAGATCGTATGTGGTCGCTGTTCCGAAGTCCACCACGATAACCGGACCGCCGTAAAGCTCATAACCAGCCACGGCGTCCACAATACGGTCCGCACCCGTCTCCTTCGGGTTGGCAGTTTTAATCTTAATGCCCGTCTTGATTCCCGCCCCCACGATGATCGGCTGGAGATTAAAATACTTGATAATCGCGCTGGTAAAGGAATGCATTACCGCCGGCACTACCGAGGCGATGATAACGTCATCCACATCCTCCCTGCAGTATCCTTTATACTGGATCGCCTGCAGAATAAACAGACCGTATTCATCTGAGGTACGGTTGATCTTTGTTCTCATACGAAAAGTATCGCAGAGTTTTTTCCCCTGGAATATACCAAAAGTAATGTCCGTATTTCCAATATCAATTCCAATTAACATTATGTTCCTCCTGTGTAACAGTTATTCCTGCTCTTGCTGCAGAAAAAATACTTTATAATACATTTCAAGACTCTCCAGCAATTCTCTTTTTTCCTGCTGGATCTGCTTGATTTTCAACACACTGCCGATCTCGTCAAAAAAATAATCGTCTTCTTTGCTCTCTGTGACCAGATTCAGGTTTCCCTCCTCATCGAACTCCAGACGGAGGATCCCTCCCACATCTTCTGTGTACAGAACACACAGAATCTTTAATTCATCTTTGATTGCTTTGGGAAGGGAATCAAACTCGGGATTAAAGTAAAAAAGCTGTTCGTACTGGCTGGCGCCGCACAATATTTTCTTATCCTCTAACATTTCTGCCTCCTATACATAGCCGTACAGTCCCCGGACGGAAACCTCGCCGCTGCAGATACATTCCATCTCTCCTGTCTCGCTGCGCACAAGCAGCTCGCCTTTCTCATTGATGCCCTCGGCCCGGCGGATGATCTCCTGTCCGTGGCGGATGATTCTGACCTCCCGGCCGATATTCACAAGCCTTCTCTCGTATTCCTCTTTGAAAGGCTCAAGATCCTGTACCTGAAGAAATGTACGGTACCGCTCAGAAAACTCTCGGATAAAGTCCGCAAGAAACGCGGCCCGCACCGTCTGTCTTCCGGTTTCGCCGTAAATGGACGTGGCGGTACCGGCAAGTTCCTCCGGGAACGATTCCCGGTTAATATTAAATCCAACTCCGATGACCACATAGGATATCTCATCCATCTCCAGTCCCATCTCCGTCAGAATGCCGCAAATCTTCCGGTCATGGAGAATCACATCGTTGGGCCATTTAATCTGGCAGAACTCTCCGCTGTGTTTCTCTGCTGCTGCGGCCGCGGAAAGCGCCGCCACCAGCGTGAGCATGGAGGCACGGTCCGGCGGAATCTCCGGCCGCAGAAGGATCGTACAGAAAATATCTTTGCCCTCCGGCGAGGACCAAACTCTGCCCCGCCTTCCCTTTCCTGCCGTCTGATTATCAGCCACAAAGAGCGTTCCGTCTCTCTCCCCGAGAACAGCCTTCCGTTTGGCCTCCTCATTGGTGGAATCCACCGATGGAAAACAGACGATCCGCCCCGGCCATTCATCTTCCGTCAGATACTCGCGAACAGCTTCCTCTGTCAGCAAATCCGGACTGCGTAAAAGCCGGTAGCCCTTCCGGGTCACCGACTCTATCTCATATCCTTCTTTTTTCAGTACGTTTATATACTTCCACACGGCAGTACGCGAGACGCCCAGACGCTCACAGAGAGCCTGTCCGGACACAAATCCGTTCTCCCGGCGGAGGATATGCAATATTTTATCTTTCATATTCATCTATCTTCCCAATGTCGCCACCATCACAGCCTTGATCGTGTGCATCCGGTTCTCCGCCTCATCAAAGACAACCGAATTCTCCGAGCGGAATACTTCATCCTCCACTTCCCGGATATCCAGTCCCAGGCGGTCCCGCATGTCTTTTGCCACCACCGTGTCAAAGTTATGGTATGCCGGCAAACAGTGCATGAACAGACACTTATCGTTGCCGGTATCCTCCATCATCTTCCGGGTGATCTTATACGGTGAAAGGGCTTTTACCCGCGCCGGATAAAGATCTTCCGACTCGCCCATGCTCACCCATACGTCTCCGTAAATCACATCGGCGCCTTTCACATCTTCCGGGTCATGGGAGATCTCAATGACCGCGCCGCTCTCCTCTGCCAGCTTCCGGGAAATCTTCAGCACATTTTCATCGCAGACCGTCTCCTCCGGTCCCACCGCCTTAAAGTGCATACCCATGATAGCGCAGCCGTACATCAGCGCGTACATCACATTGTCAGAAAGATCCCCCACGAAAGTCAGACACATCTCCTCCAGAGGCTTATCAATATGCTCCTCCATAGTAAGGAAATCCGCCAGCACCTGCGTCGGATGATCCGTATCGGTCAGTCCGTTCCACACCGGCACGCCCGAATACCTGGCAAGATCTTCCACGATATCCTGTCCGTATCCCCGGTACTCAATAGCGTCATACATGCGCCCGAATACCTTCGCCGTATCTTCGATGGTTTCCTTTTTGTTCATATGAGAATTAGACAGATAGGTCACATGGGCGCCCTCATCAGCGGCCGCCACCTCAAAAGAACAACGGGTTCTTGTGGAGGACTTGTCAAAGATGAGAACAATGTTCTTCCCCTTCAATTCTTCTCCCAGTACGCCGCTCTTCTTCTTGGCCTTGAGCTCGTGGGCCAGATCCAGCATATAGCGGATCTCTTCCTTATTAAAATCCAGTAACGTTAAAAAATTACGACCTTTTAAATCCATAGCAAATCCTCCCAAGACGCCTGCATCACCTGAAAACACGTCTTATCTAAACCTTTTTATCAAATTTTTACTGTAATGTCAAGCATTGATATTCCGGCAAAATATTCTCCTGAATACCGGTCGGTTAATGGGTGACATAATCGGCAATCAGATTGTAATCAAGCACCTTTTTACAGGTGTCGATCAGCGCATTGGCCCGGTCTGAATACTGCTGGCAGAGACTGATGTTCAGGTTCATCCTGCTGCCGTCCCGCAGATCCCACAGGCTGCCGCTCTCCACAGTGCTGTCCTTGCCGATACCGAACAGCATATTATTATCGCCGGTGATAAAGGAACCCTTGCCGATATAGGATATCTGCGCCACAAACCCCTCATCGGCGTTTAGCAGATCGTGTCCGAACACGAACGGCTGCCCCGTCTCCACATTCATCAGATTGGCGATGGTCGGCATGATATCCACCTGACCTCCCACGGTGTCAATGGTCTTTGCCTCTCCGAGTCCCGGAATGTGGATAATCAGCGGCACGTTAAGCATCTCGTCATAGTTGTATTCCCTTCCCAGAAACTGACTCATTTTGCTCTTCACAGCCGGCGTCTCCATATTCATACCCTGATGATCGCCGTAGATGACAATCATCGTATTCTCATAAAGGCCGGCGTCCTTCAGATACTGAACCAGATCTCCGAACGCCTCGTCAGTATAGCGGACTGTCTGAAGATAATTACCGAAGGTACTCCCTTTATCGCTCTCCTTCACCTCCAGAGTCGCCAGCGAAGGATCCAGCTCATAAGGGATGTGATTGGTCAGTGTGACCATGAAGCTGAAAAACGGCTCCCCCTTCTCCTTCAGAATATCCACCGCCTGCCGGAACATTTCCTTATCTGTCAGACCGAAGCCGGACACTTCCGTCATATCAAGCTCCTCCTGGGAATAAAAATGCTGAAAGCCCTGGGTCTTGTATGCCTCGTCCCGGTTCCAGAAGGTCTTCACATAACCATGGAACGCGTAAGCGCCGTATCCCTCTCCCCGCAGCATCCACGGAAGCCCCTGAAATGTATTGTCCACATACAGGCGGTAACACTCCCTCTCATCGTTGGGATACAATCCGTTGAGCGCCGCAAACTCCGCATCGCTGGTGTTCCCCACACCGGTGGTGGAATAAAAGTGGTTGAAGTAAACAGTATCTTCCTCCAGCATCGCATTGAGGTTCGGCGTCAACTCTTGCCCGTTATACTCCGCACCGATAACAAAGTCATTGAGCGATTCCGTCTGAATGAGGATCAGATTCATCCCCTCTGCCACACCTTTATAATCCTCGCCCGATGACTTGGGCACGATTTCCTCCATGGTGGCAAGAATCTCCTCCTCGTCCACCTGCCCTCTCTGCAGCTTGCCCACCACATTTACCAGAATGTCATTGGTATGATAGGTAAAAAACTCGATGTGATTGACCTTCTGCACCGAGCGCAGATTGTACGGGTTCCACCCATAGTAAAACCAGGCACAGGCCATCACTATCAGCAGCAGCGCGTGCGCCAGCACATAAGGCACAAACTTCCGCATGGACATGGCCGAAAGAGGTTCCCCGCTCTTCTGCCGCAGCCTGTAAAAATAGAGCACAAAAGGCAGATCCACCAATGTCAGCAGACATCCGGGACTTACCGCCGCTCCCAGTACATTTCCATCCCCCGCAATCTGACCGAGGCTGGCAATCTGATAAATCTGATTCACGGAAATGTATTTGCCGAAATAGCTGCTGTAGGCGGCGTCCGCGAACATCACAACAGTTATAAAAACATACAGAACATAGAAAATCCAACGGCTGACCTTTCCTCTTCCCATGGAGCATATCTCAAACAGTCCGAACAGGAAAAGTACCGTGAGTATCGGCACTTCATATACATTCATCATGTCCAGCCGGTCCGTCTGCCAGTAATATATGAATATCTTCAGCGCAAGAAACGGATACGCCAGCCAGAAGTGCCTGATGTATTTTGTCAAGGCAAAGCCTCCCTTCCATTTTCACTGTAAATGTATTAGCACACTAGCGTATCATAGCACAAAATTGTGAAACTGAAAAGGAAAAAGTCCGGCTGAGCATCTCAGCCGGACCCTTTTGTCCGTAAATCTTAGGAATGTTTTGTCTTATTTCTCCAGCTTCGGAGCCGCCTTTACATCCGGCTTCGGATCAACGGCAACTTCCTTAATGGAAGAAACCAGACCCGCCAGTCCCTGAATCTCCGACGGCACGATGATCTTCGTGGCTCTGCCGTCCGCTGCCTTCTCAAACGCCTCGAGAGACTTAAGCTTGATAACCGCCTCGTCTGCTCCAGCTTCCTTGATGGCTCTGAGACCGTCAGCAGTAGCCTGCTGTACCTTGAGGATCGCCTCTGCCTGACCTTCCGCCTCGCGGATGGTAGCCTCTTTCTTAGCCTCCGCATTAAGGATCGCAGCTTCTTTCTCTGCTTCCGCTTCCAGAATCATGGATTCCTTATGTCCCTCCGCAATGAGGATGGAGGACTTCTTCTCACCCTCGGCACGAAGAATGGCCTCACGACGCTCCCGTTCCGCCTTCATCTGTTTCTCCATGGCGTTCTGAATCTCTGCCGGCGGGATGATGTTCTTAAGCTCCACACGGTTTACCTTGATGCCCCACGGGTCTGTGGCCTCATCCAGCGTAGCCCGCATCTTTGTGTTGATGGTCTCGCGGGATGTGAGGGTCGCGTCCAGTTCCAGATCACCGATAATATTACGAAGGGTTGTGGCCGTCAGATTCTCGATGGCCATGATTGGATTATCCACACCGTAAGCGTAGAGCTTCGGGTCTGTGATCTGATAGTAAACCACCGTATCAATCCGCATGGTAACATTATCCTTCGTGATAACCGGCTGAGGTGCGAAATCCACCACCTGCTCCTTCAGGAGCACCTTTCTTGCCACCCGGTCGATGAACGGCACCTTAAAATGCAGTCCCACGGACCATGTGCCGTTATACGCGCCGAGACGCTCTATCACGTATGCCTGCGCCTGCGGAACGATCCGGACACAGGATACCACAATATAAATCACCAGTATGATGAGAATCACTAAAAAAACGTTGCCAACTATGTTCATATTTTGCCTCCTTTTTCTGGCTCAGCCATCTCTGTTGTGCTGTATTACCTGCCGCACGGCAGTCTCCGGCAGTTCCTCTGCCGCCGGGCTACCTTTCCGAATCCGGCTCTACGATCAGCTTGACGCCGGATATGGACTTTACCTTCACCCGGGTATCCTTCGGCAGAATCTGTTCATCCTGCACGCTCCTCGCGGTCCAGACCTGCCCCATGATGGTAACCTGACCTTCCGCCCGCAGATTATCGATGGTCTGAGTCACAATGCAGCTTCTGCCCACCAGACTGTCTGCATTGGTCTTAACGGTTCTGCTGTTTAAATATTTCTTCGCCAGCGGCCTCGTCACGATCAACAGGACAACAGACACAACCACAAATGCGGCCACCTGAACTCCCACCGGCAGATGCAGCGCCGCTGTCAGCGCGCCCACCAGCGCTCCTCCGGCAAACCATATGGTCGTCAGTCCCATCGTCAGGAGTTCCAGGATGAGTAATACCGCCGCAGCAATCAACCAGTATAATACTGCCATATAAACTCCTCCCTGTCTGCAGCTTATGCACATCCGGCTCTCGTGCCGCCGGTCACGGTTCCCCGTCTCCGCCGCCGGATACCGCCGGATCATCCTCTTGCTACAGCTCCATTTTATCTTATTTGCCCTGAGAAGTAAACTTAATTCTACTCATTTAATAGAAAGTTAACATCCAGTGTAACATATGTTCTGGGAGGGCGGCAGAATATGAAAAAAGCAAGGCTACATAAGGCACCAAAGGATTTGAAATGTCTTTTGTCCATTTTTCAGTCGGAAGTTATCATACCTTCACCGGCTCCTGTTCTGCAGCACTCGCCATGATTTTCTCAATAATTGCTTCATCTACTCCCTGTTCTCTCATCAAACGTATCATTTTTTCACAGCCTTCTCTCAGACCCTCTTCCTTACCTCCGTTAAAGATTCTCTCTGAATATTCACACATTTCTCCGATTCCTCCCTTCTCCCGTTTCAGGTAGTGTACCCGTCGGGATAATGCTCCCTGGCTCATGTCGTCCGGGTCGCAGGTTTTAAAGTATCGCATCAAAGCAGCTTTGGGTGAGCCGTCGTCGATGGCCGCATTGATATATATGGTATGCTGCCCATCATTATATTCTTCTATTTGTCCTTTTAAATGTCTCTCCACCGGGGATTCTATCTCCTGTGTCTCCCAGATATCCGTTTCACTGATATAGATCACATACACCTCCGGCATCTCGTTGTATTCTTTCCCCTTTTCCAGGTACTCCGCATCCACCAGGGCACTGTACCGCCGGGTACGCCGGGCATGGTCTATGGTCGTCTTCCTCTGGATCTCCAGATTATAGACCCGCCCCCGAGTATCTTCCGCCAGGATATCCAGCACCGCGTCCTTTGAAACCAATTTCGATATCCGGTACTGGCTCCTCACCTCCATGATCTCTATGGTCGGATCATCCATCAGGATGCGGATGACATGCTGGCAGGCTTCCACGTCCTTCAATGCCACCTTCATAAAAGTATCATGCAGCAGGGTTAGTTCCTCTATTCCCTGTAATAAAAACTCCCGGTGCCTGATGCGGCTGTCGGTTTCTCTTACGTAAGTATCGGAAAATTCCACTTTGCTCATTGTTCGCCTCCTTCAATACATGATGCGAGCTTCTCCTTCAGAAAATCTGATAGCTTACACCGACATTATACATGGCAAACAGACAGGAAGCAACATATTTCTGGGAATATTTATATCTTTTTACATTTTTACCCATTTTTAATACTATATTTATTATTTTTTTTGTATTATATCACAAAATACAAATAATTGCCTGCTTTCTTGAAAAAAGCTGCTTTATCCAAAAACAGCTTCGCATCTCCCTTTTGATAATACATGCATAACATCCTCCGCACAGCGAAAGTTTTTATAATATCGCTCTCACAGAAAAACCCCCGGCAGTCTCTCATCAGACCACGGGGGCTCTCCATTTGTAACAGTTCAGCCATGACGGCTCGGAAACGTGCTGCTCATGTAGCTTATCCGGTGCTGCGCACCTGTTTCCTCGATGATAGCTGAACAGAAATTCATTTTATTATAAAGCGTACACGCACCGAATCTTTATCCGTTCGTGCGTCTTCTTCTGCGCGCCACAACCACTCCGCCGACGATCACTGCCGCTGCCAGCAGTCCGCCGTACAACAGAATCTGGTTGTTGTCTCCGGTCCTGCTGGAACGGGAGCTGCGGTTGGTTCCGCTGGATGTGTTGCGGTTATCGCTGCTACTGTTGTTGTTATTATTGTTGTTGGAGCTGGTATCTCTCGGCGCCTGAGTAGACGGATCCTGGTAGTAGCCGTCGGCGCCTTCTTTCAGGGTGTTGGTGATGGCCACGTTTCCGGTGGTCTGATCCACAGACAGGTTTACATTTGCTTCGCCGGTCACAGTGTACGAGAAGGTTTCTTTGTTGATAAGAGTTCCGTCTTCCTCGGTCTCCATCACTGCGTAGGTAATCGGCTCGGTGCCGTTCGTACCGCCCAGAGGGACTTCCACGGTCACAGATCCGTTATTATTGAGTTTCACCACTTCGGTCGGGTTGGCATTTACATTTCCCTGCGCGTCCACGGTAAAGATACCTGCATAGAATGGATAATTGGTGGCAATCATCTGGCCGTTATCCATGACGCTCTTGGTGATGGTAATCTCGCCGGTCACATAGTAGCCGTCCGGCAGATCTGCATACACGTTGCTGATGGTAGCGCTGGCGTTCGGATTGTTCTCCGTATCCAGGATGATCTCCGGCGCTTCGCCTGCATTCGGCGCAGTCGGGTCCTCGCCCGCCATGACTGTAAAGAGATTATCATTGTCTGCGCCGCCGAGATCGGAACTGTAAGTGATGGCGTTGCCGTTCTCATCCAGCTCAAATACATAGTACGGTTTGCTGGTGATCGGCAGGTTATCGAAAGTCACTGTACTACTGCTGGTTCCCTGGATGGTCACCGTCTGACGCCAGTTTTCACCGCTGTAGCGATACTGTCCCTGGGAATCCATGAAAAGCCCGATGTCATAAGATGCATTTTCTGCGGTGGTATCCAGCAGGTTGCCGTCGTTATTGTATTTTAACGCTTTGGTCACCTGGATGCTTCCCAGACTGTCAAACTCCGCGCCCTTCGGATTTGCCACCACATTGTAGATCCAGTTGGCACCGTCGGTCATGTACGGAATAGCCACCAGAAACGGACTGGTGATTCCGTAAGCGTTGGCGTTGGTCTGCTGCACCAGGTACATGCCCTGCGCGAGCCCTTCGTCATTCTCACCCCGGAAGACCGCCACGCCGTCCTCGCCGTCCACGGTCGCCGTATATTCTTTGCCTGCCGCAGTAAGCCCGGCTTCCAGTACGGCGTCCTCTAACTTCTCCGCCGCTTCCAGATTGGCCTCTGCCGTGGTGACATCATTCAGGTCAACCCCGTCAAGGCTTTCCAGATCTGCCAGTCCCTGCACCAGATCAAACTGGATATAATTGTTCTCGGTGTTAATCCTGCCCACCTGATAAATGGTCAGCTCCACACCATTTTTATTGGTCGTCTCCTGGGTCCCGATGTCCCCCAGCTTCACGGTGATGCTTCCCAGCTGGTTCGGATCATAGGTATTGGACGCCGACGCTCCCTCCTCCGCATGAACAGGGATGCCGGCAAATGTACCGAACACCAGGGATAATACCAGCAGGACGGTCAGAAAAGCCCCATATTTTCTTATTGTGAAAGATCTCTGCTTCATTGGTTCGCCTCCTCCTTCTTTTTACGGCTATTTGTTCTTATTCTCCTGATAAAACGGATGATCCCGTAAATAAGCATGATTACAATGAGTCCCACGGACAGCAGGAACGTCTTCTGGGACAAAAGCCACTGCCACAGGCTCTCCCGCATGGCCGCGGTCTGGCTGTCCTGCGCACCGTCGTAATCGGTCCGCTCCGCATGGATGAGCAGCCGGTGGGAATTGATGCCGTACGGCGTGCAAGTGACCAGAGTCACCAGATCCCGCCCTTCCTGAATGCTCAGGCTGTCCACCTGTTCAGGCAGCACCGTCTCAATGTCATAGACCCGGTACGCCAGGGTCTCTTTCAATATGTGGATATAGAAAACATCGCCCTCCCGAACCTGATCCAGATCCGTAAAGAGCTCGGCGGTCGGCAGCCCCCGGTGCCCGGTCAGCACGCTGTGGGTGCTCTCCCCTCCCACGGGAACGGACGTACCCATGAGGTGTCCCGCGCCGATATTCAGGACATCGGCCGATGTTCCATGATAAATAGGAAGGTACACGTTGATGCCGGGAATCTCCACGGCTCCCATGACGCCGCTTTCCTCCATGTCGAGGATACCGGCATACTCCGGGTCCTCCCCGGCGTCACCCTGGGTGAATGCATCCTGGATGACCGCCCCGCTTCCGGCCAGCCTTTCATTATATTCCACGGCCTCCTGCCGGTACGAGTCAAGCTCCTCCTGCTCCATCTTCGCCAGTCCCTCATCATACTCCGCCATGACCGTCCCCTGATGGAGCTGGTTGTACAGCGTGCTGATGGTCGGATAATTAAAGATCAGGAGGCCTGCCATGAGCAGGAGCACGGCAAATGTACCGATGATCTTATTCCTCATGCTGTCCGCCTGCTTTCTTTCTCTTTCTGTGCCGGATGCCCGCCACGGCCAGGATTGCCGCCGCTGCCACTGCCGCCGCAATGTAAGCACCCCACATCGGATCCCATCCTTTTGTCTGACTCGGCGCCTTTGCCTGCGCCTCCTCATAAGGAATCCTCGTGCCCCGCACCAGAAGCCGGTGGCTGTTGATGCCGTACGGCGTACAGGTGACCAGGGTCACATAATCTTCATTTTTATCAATCAACAGATCCGAGATGTCCTCCGGGAGGACCACCTTGATCTGGTCAACTTCGTATGCCAGCGTCTGATTCAGAACATGGATGTAAAATACATCCCCCTCTTCCACCTCAGACAGATTATTGAACATCTCTGCTGTCGGCAGCGCCGTATGCCCGGATATGACCGCATGGGTCCCGGTCCCGCCTACCGGCAGGGAACTATTCTGCAGGTGCCCCGCACCTCGCTCCAGGGACTCACTGTTCGTCCCGTGATAGATTGGAAGGTAGATATCCTGCCCGGGGATCTCCACGCTCCCCATGACGCCGTCTCCTCCGATATTCAGCAGATCCTCATACTCTGTATTCTGTTCCTCCAGCGCCTCCGCATTGAACGGGTCTGTGAGGACCACATTTCCTAAAAGGCTCTCGTTATATTTCCTGGCCTTCTCCAGTTCGTCTTCAATCTGTTCCTGTGACAATTTCGCCGCTTCCTCATCATAGTCCGCCACAACCTGACCCTGATGACGGTCCATGTACCAGCTGCTCACAACCGGGTACAGCACCAATCCGGCTCCTCCGAGAAAAAGCAAAACGATCATTATAATAGGAAGGAATCTTTTCACTGCGCTTCTTCTCCTTTTACATCTATGCGGGAACCGGGCAGCCCGGCCCCCGCCAAAAACTTCTGTCTTACCTTGCTGCAACATTTCTTTCCGGCCGCAGCCGGCGCATTTGCTGCGCCGCCACGGACACGGGGTTAATCTTCATTTATGTACGTATAAATGTACCGTTAACTCTTTACTTCTGCTTAGGCTCTTTTCTTCATAGCGATAAGTGCGAATGCTGCACCAGCCATGATGACGATACCGCCGATGGTGAAGAGGTAAGTTCCCATGCCACCAGTTTCTGGGAGGGAGAAGCCTTTCTGGTTAGATACTGTGATATTAATTACTCCATTTTCAACATCAGCTAGTTGATTATCAACTTTTGTCTGATTTTCATCAATCGTTCCATCTGCCTGTGCCTTAATAGTAATCTCAATAGGATTTGCCAGCAATGTATATCCTTTCGGAGACTGAATCTCAGTTAATACATATGTCCCTTCATCTAAACCATTGATTACTAACTGACCATCTTTTCCAGCTACTGTTACTGTTGCTAAATCCTCCGACGTATTATCCTTTTCAACAAAAATTGTACCATTATTGTAACTAAACTTAATTTCAGCACCTGTTTTGTCTACTAAAGTAAATGTAGCGCCATTTAATAAAGTCTTCTTGTTAGAGGCATCATTCTTTGTCAAATTAATTCCATAAGAATATACCGGAACATCTGTACCATCTGTAGTTGCATCGGTCATACTATCCGGATTGTTTTTGTAAGAAATACCCGCCTTATTATTATTTACATAAACAGCTTTCTCATTTACTGTCGCTGAATATGTCACTTTAACAGCTTTTCCACCGTTATTTTTTACATAATTTTCAGCAAAATCAATGATAAATGTTTTAATATCATCATCGTCTTCATTTAATTTCTCATCTGTAAATAACTCATACACACTCGTTGAATCTTTTATTTCCTCATTGTTAATATATACTTTTAAAGAGTCTTTATTAAATGTAAGTCCTTCGGTCATCGTATCATAAATTTTAAATACATGATCTGTATACTCACTGCTGTATGTTGGAATAGTTGTAGTAATTTCATAAGCAACAGTATCTCCTACAGCCACAGATGTATCTCCACTTGTAACCTTTTTATCCACTGACTGAGAAGTATTTTTTGGTGTAGCACTAACGTCGTATACCCAAGAAGTACCTACTGTCCAATCATCTTCACCATTACCCTCTACATTATTGGAATAGTTATTTGTTGTTGGCAAAGCAATAATAAACGGTCTACTCGCAATATGATTCTCTGGAGTTTTTGTTTCTTTAATTAAATAGATACCAAAGCTAAGATTTCCCCATGTAATCTTACCTGCATCATCTGTTGTACCTGTTACTCCTGTTGTATCATTTACATCAGCTAGCCGATCGACAATAGCTTGACTTTCCCATTTAGCTGAATCCAATTCATTTAACTTGCCAGATTCCACCCCTAAAATTGTACTGTATTTAGAATCAACCTCATATATCCACTGACCAGATTGATTCTTTTTTATGGTAGCTATTTTGTAATAAGTGAATTCTGCTCCTGGTAATACATCTCCATTATTGTCATTACTCTTTTTAGTAATGGTGATACTACTCTGTCCATTCTTTGATTCATCAATTGATGGAACACCTTCCGCCTTTGTTCCCACTGCCGGCAGTAAAGTTACAATCATAACCAGTGCCGCAGCCATTGCTATGAGTTTTTTCATCATTTTCTTCATAGTCTTCGTCTCCTTTTCATTAAAATTTTTTGTTATGGCCAATTGATATTGACCGCATGGTACCTGCGATTGTTACACACTACTGTTTCCGCAATCACCTGGTATCATTTTTGTTGCTTTTATATTAAGCGGGGCGGGCTAGTCCCCCGCTAAATATTGAATTAAGTGTTTACGTGTTACCTATTTGTGATGTAATACTATCTTCTAGTTTTATTGTGTGCACCACGTCTTCTGCGGTAGTAGATGGTGCTTCCAGCTGCCAGCGCAATCATGGCTGTTCCGGCAAGAGTCATCATGAAGATGTTACGGCCACCGGCTTCCGGCATGGTGAAGAGTTTATTGTTCTTTACGGTTGCTCCCCAATCATAATAATATGTTGTTTTTTCACCTGAGCTTTCAATAACTGAATATCCCTTGTCTTTATCCGGTTGAATTCCGTTTGCTACATTTCCAAGTTCTTCGTCCGTTATGCCTACAGTAATTTCAATCGGATTAGCTAATAGGCTATAACCTTCTGGAGATTGTATCTCTGTAATGGTATAAGTTCCAGGAAGAAGATTTGTAAACTCAATAAGGCCATTTTCTCCTGTTTCTTTTTCATCTTCGAAAGAACCTCTTTCAATTTTGAATTTTGCTCCACTCAAAAACTCTTGTCCTGTAGAATCTGTTTTTGTAAGTTTAATACTACCAAGTACCAATGTATTTGTTATTTCTCCTACATACGTTCCTTCAGTTGTGGATTCTTCTACCAGAGTTGCACCTCCTGATGATTTATAAATATTTTGATATTCTCCCCTATTATCCGAAGACTCTGAAATATTATCAGAAACTTTTATGTAATCACCATCTTTTACAATTACTACTTCATCTCCTGTTTCAACAACTTCAAATATCCTATAGTTATCGGTATCATATGTTCCATTCTTATTTTTTTCTACTTCAATTGTTCCCAATGAAGCAGTAAAATTGTTTTCTTCTGTTAATTCTGCTGTAATATTCTCACCAGTCGTATCTTTTACAGGAGTTACGGATTGCACTGTTCCATCACCCGTGGTTTCTACGGTATACAAACCTACGGTGATACTATCATGACTTATTTGCTCTTCAGTAATTGATAAACCTTCTGGATAATTCCATTCTTTTTTTGCCTTCACTTCAATTTCAACAGAATCTACGAGTGTATTAGTGATAGTACTGTCTACAATAGGGTTCATAGGTGTTCCCACATTTTTATTATCTGTTGAATATGTGACCTCATAATCATTATCACCTTCAGTATAAATTCCGTTGGAGTCGATGCCAATATATCCGATATCTTCTCCATCTACGTTTATCGTAAATTCAGCTACTTCTCCTTCAACAATTGGACGTAACTCTTTTACAACATAGGTTTCTCCTTCTCGGAGATTTGGCAAGCCTTCAAATACTTCCTTAAATATATTTTCTGAATTAAGCACTCTATAAGGTTGATACCCTTCACGTACGCCTTCTTCTGTTGTAACTGGAACTATTTCTTCCTCTCCATTAGAAACAACCTTTTTATACAATCCTACATAAATTGTAGAATTATCGTGTCCAATGCTTTCTTCTCCCTCCTCCCATACTTTTCTCACATCAACTTTTGTAGCCTGTACTTGAACAACCGGTTTATCGTATTCTGCTTTATCTGGATCTTCATTCACCACATAACTCACTTCTGCACTATCATTCGCATAAAAACCTGGTTGCCCTGAACTGGTAGAGTTACCAATCGCATCAGTCTTGTCATCTCCTAATACCGGATAGCCTTGATATTTATTATCTAACTTTCCAAAATCTTGTTCGGCTTTTTCTGTTGTTTCTACATCAAAACTTAAACTGTAAGTTGCATCATCATCCAGCGCTCCAGGCGTATCCGCCTCTGGAAGCAATAATGTGCATGTTATAGTTGTTTTTCCATTTGCATATGTTGTCTCAATTTTATAATCAACGTCTTTCTCCAATGTATCAGTAACTCCATCCGCCTTTGTTACCGTCACTTTATAGTTTGGATTTTCTTTTAACTTTACATAGTCACTCAGTGTATCTGTAATAACAACGTTTTTATAAACAGGCGCCATAATTTGACTTACAATGTCATCTAATGCAGTAGAAATATCTCCTGTTCCATCTATCCAGCTGCTGTATAATCCTGCCGCATCCAATTCTCTAGAAAAAGTTTTCATTGAATCAGCCGTCCCATTAGTTAAATACATAGAATAAATATATGCATTTTTCAAATTAGCCGACTCAACAGTCTCTTCAACAGCAGCTACCCTATAGGAATCATATGTTGCATTACCATCTCCAGTCTCCTCTCCATTTTCATCGAAACGAAATGTCGGAGAACCATCGGAAATAAAAATTACATATTTCCGGTTATTATCATTTTTGATTGCTTGTTCACTTAATTTTTCATCCGCTCTTTGCATAGCGTATTGCCAGTTGGTTCCGCCCAAAGCATTCATCCAGTTAACAGTATTAGTTAAACTATTCTTATTTTGATAGTTCACCCACGAGGTCGTTATATCCCCCGAATTCCATTCCGAACCCCATCCACTACCAATATTTCCTTCATTGATGTAATCCATAGATGAAAAACTTATCGCAGCCATTTTATTGTTAGGATGTTCTTTTGTTAAAATAGTATCAGTAATTGTTTCAACAGCATTCTTAAGCGGCTGAGTTAAGCCATTATTATCCATACTCCCTGATCTATCTAAAACCAAAAGCACATCAACGCCTATCTCATCGCCTTTATCTCCTGTTACATCTAATGTCAATGTATAATCCTTATCACCATTATATTTTATATATTTTCGATGCAGTGGTTCCTGCAATGGATCTAATTCTGGATTATCCCCTCCTGGTGTCGCTGTCCCAGGGACTCGTTTATATACAATATAAACGTCGTTTGAGGTTACTTTTATTTCATTATTATTTTCATCTGTATAGTAATAATATGTCTGGGTGTACCACCCATTGCTCTCTTGCTTTGTATATATAAAACTTTGCACTTCTATATACTGATTTCCTTTTTTTACACATATTTTTACAAATTCATATCCCTTAAATTGCTGTACATACTCTCTTAATTCTGTATTATTATCTACATTGACACTCTGCCTCCTTTGTTCTATTTCATCATATTCTTCATCCACATAATAAAAATCTAATGAGGCTCTATGTCCTGGATATCTGTCATATGCGGCTAATGCATATATAGAAAAACCATCAGTGACAAACTCGACTTTCTTTATTTTCTGTTCTGTTGTTCTCTCTACATTTTTCAACTGACTACTCTTAGCCATATCCACAACTTCTTTGACCTGCCCGTTTTCATCTTCTTCCAAATGCATCACAGTTACGTCAGAGTCTGTAAGAGCTTTTTCTTCGGCCACTGGTGATACGGAGTTTTTGTAGTCCATGGAAACCTGAACTTCTCCGTCTGGTTCTATCTCATTGCCGTCTGCATCTATGAGAGAAATATCATAGGCTAAGAAACCCGTAATATCATATTCTTCCTCTGTCGCTTTTTCTCCCAATTGCTGTTCTACTTCCTGATACTGGCCTGCTGTATCCCCGCTATTCACAACCGGAACAACCTGTAACGTTGCCCCTTCTGGAATTGCATTTTCTGCATTAGCACTGACAGTAATCTTCACATTATCATTTTCATATGTAAGTTCCGTTGGTGCTGTTGTCTCATCTGCGGCTTCTGTTGTTTCTTCAGTAGTTCCGCTGGTTTCTGAGCTGTTCTCTTCCGTCGTTGCCTCTTTCTTTTCGTCGCTCTCCGCGGTTTCGTCTGCTGCCTCTGTGGTGGCTTTATCTTCTGTCGTAGCCTCGGTTGTTGGTTCTTCGGCCTCTGTGGTCGCAGTTGTAGCGTCCTCTTTTTCTTCTGTGGTCGCTTCGGTGGTTTCTTCCTTCTTTTCTGTGGTTGTTGCCTCCGGAGCTTCGTCTTTGGTTTCGTCGGTTTCTTCCGACTGTTTTGACGTATCGTTGTCGTCTGTGGATTTGTTCTCCTCAGACGATTTCTCATTCTTTGCTGTTTTGGTCTCGCTCACCTGATTTTCCGCAGTCGTCGTCGCTGCTGCCGGGGTGTCCGCCAGTATGGAGACGCTGTTACAGATGACCAGAACCATGCAAAGCATGAATGCTATTAATTTTTTCTTCATTTTCCTTTTCATGGCTGCCTCCTCCTAATTTTTATTCTTCTGAACTAAAGCATTATCTATTAATTTCAACAGTTCCAAGGCGCTTCGAAAATTCTGTTCTTTTTTTCCTTCGGCCCAGAGAATACTGCCCTGCCAGGTGCCGTGCTGGTTGTTCAGCACTTTGATGAGAAATGTCTGTTCTTTATATCCTCCTGCCTTCACATCTCAAAACCCCTTTCTGTCATTATATTTTCAGAATTGTTAAGAAAATTCTAACCCCCCCCCATTACAAAAAGCATTACAAGGCCTTAATTTTCTGACTTTTTTTCTTAATTTTTTATTAACAAGTTTATAATTATAAATTTCTGGATTCAGGTTGGAGGTTGAAGAGGCTTGAATTCCGGCCTCACTGAGAAGTGAAGATCTGATTTTTTTCGTATAAATAAAAAATGCCCTGAAGGATTTCCCATTTTTACAGGCTCCCTCAGGGCGTTTAGATGTTTGTATTATGATTTAACTATTTCTCATTTACAATCGTTTCGAATACAGGCTCAAGGAAATCCTGGCTTTTATATCCATTTTCCTTCCTGCGTGATCCATTGCTTTAAGTATTCAGTACCATTAATTGATGCTAGAAAAGGTTCTTCTAAAAATTTCTCTATCACATCCAATATCATTTTAAAATCATCGGTTTCTGTGTTGATTTTCTTAACAAATGCTTTCCATTTCTTTTGCATTGCAGCATCGTTGTCAAATGTCAGAATCTGTTCAAATTGTTCCACGGTAAAAAGATGTTCCCGATTGGCGAAAGTCTTTTTAAGAGCTTCTGTAAGTATTGCGCCCTCAAAATCAAATTTATTTGCGAGATAATGTATGTCATAATAGTCTTTCATTCTGCTGGAGAATTCCATTAAACTTAAAATTGCATCCAGTTTTTCCGCCACTACTGTTTCAATAGAATATGTATTCACTATCGGCGCATCAAAATCTGAAAGCTGCGTTGGTATTGTTCGTTTTTCCTGTCCCGGAACAATGACATCTCCAACTCCAAAATCAATGCTAAATGGAGTACGGGTATTTTTAATTCGGGCAATTAAGTCCGCACCTATACCCGTATATTTTTTTGCTACTGTGATAGGAGCGACATTTTTTATTTCAAATGTAACAAAATCATTCCCTGTATCACAAGAAATAATTTCTTCCAATACTTTACGCAATTGTTCCGGTGTATTTGGAATTTTTCTCAGAAGAAAGTCTATATCCACAGTTACCCGGCTGTCAAAATTTGTAACGGAATAGATGAACAGGCCGCCTTTTAACACGAAGTTTTCCGCATAATTTGATTTTTCCAGTCGGCGCAGGAATTCTTCCTGACAAAAGAGCTGCAGGCAAAGTTGATAGCTTCTTCCACTTTCTTTTGCTTTATTTTTTAATCGTGCAAGAACAGATGCACCTGTATCAGCCATTTAACAACACCTCCATTATATTCATAACCTTCGCATACAGTTTCATTTTCTTTGAGTATTGTATAAGATTCACCAGATTTTTCTTTTCATCGGCAACATAGGCGTTAAGTGCTTTATTAAATTGTTCATTGTCAAGTTTTGTACGATATTTGAAACAGTCACATATTGTACGTTCTCTGTCATATACGGGAAGGGTTACACCATTAAAATCGTCAGTTGTTTTCCCCAGTTCTATATATTCTTTTTGAATATAATAAGCCTTCATTGGGATTTCCTGCATCCTTTTTACCGTTCTCGACATGGATCGGGGAACCGCAACGGACCACTCACGGGGTGTAAAGTCACTATAACCATAGTGAAACAACGCGGATTCGACACAGATTATTCCCCGCGGAAGTAATGTTGCTATTAATTGTTCATCGGTTATATCTTTATCTTTTGGAAGCTGATAGTATCCATGTCTTATACGGTTTATAATTCCCTCATTACAAAGCTTTGCTACATCATAATTGTCAAGTCCTGCCTCAATAAAATCAGAAGTTTTTGCGATTCCGCCTGATTGTTTAATGATATTTTGAACGATTGTTTTTTTATCCATGCTTTACCAACTTTCTGCACGCATTATTTTAGAATTGCATGCCATATTATTATAACATATCAGTTGGCATAGTCACAAATAAATGACACGCAATTTTTGATATTTGCATGTTATATTGATAAATAGGACATATAAATGAAATTTTTTCTATTCTCTCATCTTCTCACTTCTCCTTTCTTTCACCTAATGTACCGACAGCACCAGCACTCCCCGTCTCATATTTTACCACACACTTCCTTCTTTTTCTTTACTTTTTTTATTAAAAATATATTTTGTGGTGTAAAAAACGCCCTGAAGGATTTCCTGTTTTACAGGCTCCCTCAGGGCATATAAATGACACGCAGTTTTTAATATTTGCATGCTATATTTTAAACCACGAATTTTATTGACTTTCATACGGTCTTTTTATTATAATGTCCGTATGAAAGTTGGTGAATTTTTTGAGACAAAAAATGCTTGAAAAAATGCTTGCGGACAACAACGGTATTTTAAAAACCGCAGATATTGTTGCCGCTGGCATTTCCAAAGAAACTTTTTATAAATTTGTGAAAGATGCGGGACTTGAAAAGGCTGCGCATGGAATTTACATTGCACCCGCTGCGTGGGATGATGAAATGTATCTGCTGCAGGCTCAGATTCCAAAGGTAGTGTATTCTCATGAAACCGCACTGTATCTGCATGATCTTGCGGAAATGGAGCCGATGCCCCTTACGGTAACTGTGCCTGCGAAGTATAACAGCCCGACGCTCGCGGAAAAAGGCGTAAAGACTATTTACGTAAAAAAAGAATGGTATACGTTGGGAATTTGTCAAATTCCTTCTATGGCGGGACATTTGATTACTGTTTACGATATGGAGCGCACTATTTGTGATATCATCCGCAAACGGTCTGATATAGATATTTCTACTTTCAATTATGCTTTAATCACATATATGAAGCACAAAGAAAAGAGCCTTGACCGCCTTATGAAGTATGCAAAAATGCTGCGCCTGGAAAAGAAAATCCGGGAAACAATGGGGGTATTATTCTGATGATCAAAACATCGAGACAGCTGTATCTCACAATGAATTCTTCTCCCTTTCCACCGGCATAGCCGCTGCGCCCCGGCAGGCGGTGCAGTCGCCGCTGCAGCCGATGCATTTTCCGCTTTTGCGGCGTTTTCGCATATAGCGGAGGGACAGCGCCAGCCAGATAAGGAGAACAGCCAAAATAATAATATCACCTAATGACATTTGTTTTCCTCCTGATTGGTGTACATTTTATATGATTGCGCGCCGGACAGGCAAAGCCGCCCGGCCCGTTTTCGTTACGCTAGAACAGAAATCCTCCCACGTGATACACGATGGCGGCCATGACCCAGGCCACTACGCACTGGAGGATCACGATGCCCACGGTGCGGATGGTGGAGTTCATCTCCCGGCGGATGGCTGCGATGGCCGCCACGCAAGGGGTGTACAGGAGCGTGAATACCAGGAAGCTTACCGCGGACAGCGGGGTAAACAGGTTGCTGATGGCTCCGGAGACGCCGGCGGCGCTGGTGCCGAGCAGTACGCTTAAGGTCGATACCACGGCTTCTTTGGCGGTGATGCCGGTGACCAGGGCGGTGGAGATTCTCCAGTCGGAGAAGCCCAGCGGTCCGAAGATTGGCGCCAGCCATTGCCCGATCATAGCCAGAAGGCTCTGGGCGCTGTCTGTGGCCACGTTGAGGCGGGCGTCAAATGTCTGGAGGAACCAGATGATGATGGTCGCCACGAAGATGATGGTAAATGCTCTCTCGATGAAATCGCGGGCTTTTTCCCACATGAGCAGCAGTACGCTCTTGAGTGATGGGAAACGGTAGTTTGGCAGTTCCATGACAAATGGCATCGGCTTGCCGCGGAACAGTACTTTTTTGAATATGAGTGCCATGATGACGCCGGTGAGCATGCCGCCGAAGTAGAGCAGCGTCATGACCAGGACGCCGTGGTCCGGGAAGAACGCCGCCGTAAATACGGTGTAGATAGGTATCTTCGCGGAGCAGCTTATGTATGGCACCAGCATGATGGTCATGTTTCTGTCGCGGTCCGAGTAGAGGGTCCGGCTTGCCATGACGGCAGGCACGGAGCATCCGAAGCCGATGAGCATCGGCACGAAGCTTCTTCCGGAGAGGCCGATTTTACGCAGCAGGGTGTCCATGACAAAGGCGATTCGGGCCATGTAGCCGGAGTCTTCCAGGATGGACAGGAAGAAAAACAGCACGAGGATGATCGGCAGGAAGCTCAGCACGCTTCCGACGCCGGCAAATACGCCGTCTACCACGAGACTTTTTACCACTGGGTTTATGCCGTAGACGGTGAGGCCATAGTCCACCCAGGCGGTCAGCCGTTCGATGCCTTCGCTCAAAAAGTCGCTTAAAAATGCGCCGATGCCGCCGAAGGTCATCCAGAAAATGAATACCATGATTCCGGCGAAGACCGGCAGCGCCAGGTAGCGGTTGGTCAGAATGCTGTCGATGCGCTGGCTTCGCAGATATTCCTTGCTGATCTGGCATTTTACCACCGCGGCGTCGCAGAGCTTCTCAATAAATGTATAGCGCATTTCCGCCATGGCTGCGTTGCGGTCAAGGCCGCTGTCCCGTTCCATTTCTATGATGCTGTGCTCCGCCATATCCCGTTCGTTGTCGGACAGCTGCAGGCGCTGGATGATATCCTCATCGCCCTCGATCAATTTTACAGCCGCAAATCTTCCGTTGATTCCGATTCGTTTGGCGTGGTCTTCCACCTGATGGTACAGGCCGTGGATGCACCGGTGAATCGGTCCCGGCTCGCAGAAATCGTACACTTTTGGAATCAGCTTGTCCTGCGCGGCATGGAAGATTTCCTGCACCAGATCATCCACACCCTCATTTTTGATGGCGCTGATGGGGATGACCGGGATTCCCAGCTGATCCGCCATTTTTTTGATGTTGATGGATCCGCCGTTGTTGCGCACCTCGTCCATCATATTTAGTGCCAGTACCATCGGAATGTGCAGCTCGATCAGCTGCAAAGTGAGGTACAGGTTTCTTTCGATGTTGGTTGCGTCCACAATGTTGATGATCCCATCCGGCTTTTCATTGAGCAGGAAATCTCTCGTGACAATTTCCTCGTTGGTGTAAGGCCGCAGGGAATAAATACCCGGCAGGTCCACCACCGTTCCCTCCACGCCGGATTTTGACTTTATCTGCCCCATTTTCTGATCCACCGTCACGCCGGGGAAGTTCCCCACATGCTGGTTGGAGCCTGTAAGCTGATTAAACAGCGTTGTCTTTCCGCAATTCTGATTGCCGATCAATGCAAATATCATAAGTTCTCATCCTCTCTGTCCCAAGATGTCCCGTTTCGGCAGACTGCCGCATTTACTCTTCCAGTTCAATCATGGCCGCGTCTTCCTTGCGGATGGTTATGTCGTAGCCCCGGAGGCGAATCTGAATCGGGTCTCCCATAGGCGCAACCTTCATGACTTTTACTTTTGTTCTTGGAATCAGTCCCATGTCCAGGAAACGGCAGCGAAGATTGCCTTCGCCACCCACAGTTTTGATCACCGCCTCATGGCCGATGGGAAAATCTGCGAGAGTTCTCTTTTTGACATTTTTCTTCTCTTCCATATGTATCCGTCCTTTTTCTACTATATATATGCCGCGGAATGCCGCAGATGAAGTTAGTACGTTTTAATCAACGTTAGTATAGTCTAAATGAGAAAAATAATCAATATAAATTTTGCAGTAACTGTTGCAATAAAAAACACCTGCCGCATCTATGCCAGCTTCGGACGGTATATCGCCCGGATGCCAAAACATTTTCTGCGTCAGGTGTCTTAGTTTCATGATTATTCAAATGTATATGCTGTCAGATGCGTCTGCGGCTCCCGCAACGGCTACTGCACTGGCATGCGAAGAAATTCTTCTAATTATCTTCTTTCAGCCATCTTGCCACATCGAGCGCATGGTAGGTGATGATCATCTGCGCGCCGGCACGTTTGATGGCAATCATGTTTTCCATGACCAGTTTCTTCTCGTCAACCCATCCCTGCATGGCTGCCGCTTTGACGATGGAATACTCTCCGCTCACGTTGTAGGCAGCCAGAGGCATTCTTGTCTCCATGGATGCGGTCTTTAAAATGTCCAGGTAAGCCAGGGCTGGTTTTACGATGATGATGTCCGCACCCTCGTCGATGTCGTCCTGAATATCCCGCATGGCTTCTCTCGGATTGTGGAAGTCCATCTGATAAGTCTTTCTGTCGCCGAAACCAGGTGCGGAGTGAGCGGCATCACGGAACGGTCCGTAATAGCCGGACGCCATCTTGGCGCTGTATGCCATGATCGGCGTATTCTGCAGGCCTGCCTCGTTCAGTGCCTGCCGGATGGCTGCCACATGTCCATCCATCATGTTGGACGGTGCTACCATATCGGCGCCCGCCTGAGCGCAGGTTACCGCAGTCTTTGCCAGCAGCGGCAGTGTCTCGTCATTTAAAATCTCGCCGTCTTTGATGACGCCGCAATGTCCGTGGGAGGTGTACTCGCACAGGCAGATATCGGTGATGACTACCAATTCCGGAAATACTTTCTTTATGTAACGGACAGCCTCCTGAATGATGCCGTGCTCGTTGTAGGCTTCCGAACCGCACTCGTCTTTATGTGCCGGAATACCGAAAAGCAGCACTCCTTTGATGCCGGCTTCCCGGATTCTGTCAAGCTCCTCGTCCAGCCGGTCGATGGAATACTGATAGATGCCCGGCATGGAATCAATTGGGTTCTTTATATTTTCTCCCTCGATGACAAATAACGGATAGATCAAATCTGAGATGCTCACGGATGTCTCGCTGACCAGTGCTCTCATGTTCTCCGTTGCGCGCAAACGTCTTCTGCGAATCATTTTTAAACTCCTCCTTTTAAACCGCTTTTGTTACCTATTATACACCTGATTCTCAGGAAATCCAACGGTGTTGCGGGGAAATGTTGTTTTCTACAATTAAAAACAAGTTTCTCGTTGATAAATTTTACAGCAAATGATATACTATCCCCAAATCAAAAATATCAACACAGAAAACGTTTATAAATTTGGAGGTCACCATGAAACTTCTACGAATTACGGCGGAAGGATTGCCGCTTTTTAAAGAAAAACTGGATGTATGCTTTTACGCTCAGCAAAGAATTGCGGAAGAACATAAAAACATTCTATACCCTTTGTTTTCAAATATTTATCTGAATCCGGCCAATGGATTTATCGGCATCAACGCATCCGGAAAGACATCTGTGCTGAAAGTTATTCTGCTGGCTCTGGAAATAATCAACAATGAACCGATTAATCACTGTGAAACTAAAGATATACTGGGAGAAGCCAGTAACGCCGTCATAAATACTTATTTCTATTCGGAAACAACCAGCGAAATCTGCCGTCTGGAAACCGTTATTGCTTCCAGGAAAGACAAAACCGACGGAATAAGATATCGCATTGTTTCTGAATCTATATGGACAAAAAAAGCGGAAGAAGTGACTACCCGCAAAGCGATGCTCGATTTTGACAAAAAAAATCCTGTGATGATCAGAAGCAATCGGGAAGATTTTTTATCCGACGATGTAAGTATCATGATCGCCAGAAATAAACAGACAAAAGAGCAGATGAGAATAGTAAATCTTTTACGTTTCACAAATATAAATGTACTCCCTTTCTCAGAGGATATACCAACCGAAATCATTACATTTCTGGATCCAACGATTGAAAGTCTTCACTTTGAAGAAGAAAATCAAAAACAGCTGATCCATCTGAAATTTGCCGGCAAAGATGAGATTTTACTCAATAATCCGGTGGAACTGAATAATTACCTTTCATCCGGTACAGTGAAGGGAATGATAACCTTTACACTGATGCAGGAAGTATTGCAGGAAGGGGGATATATGATCGTCGATGAACTGGAGAATCATTTCAACAAAGAAATTGTCACTACGCTCATGCGCTTTTTCATGGACAGTAAGCTGAATAAAAATGGCGGAACACTGATCTTCTCAACCCATTATCCGGAGCTGCTCGATGAATATGACCGCAACGACAGTATATTTATTACCAGAAACCGTAACGGTATTACGGCCGAGAATCTTTCCAATATACTAAAAAGAAATGATATTAAGAAAAGTGATGCCTATCAAAGCGGTTTCCTTAATGGAACAACTCCAACATATGAAGCATATATGCAGCTCAAAAAAAGTATAGCTGCTGCCCTTGTATAGGAGGCGCCTATGGAACTGGCAACGTATTTTAGTAATCCGTTAGTTCTTGTATCAGCAATAAAAAAATATCATGCAATATCAAAAATACAAAAGGGTGAGTATACTCTTTTAGATTTGTTGAATTCTGGTAATTGAATTTGAGAGACATGCGCAGAAGCCGGGCAGCTTACGTCTGCCCGGTTTCTGTCTTCACCACCCATCACAGCTCCAGATACTGTATCATCCCCGGCCCCAGGTCGTCCGTGGGCCTTGCGATAAAGCCGTGTTTTTTGTAAAATGGCTCCCTGCCTTTGGCACACATCAGATCAAACATCATTGTGGTGCCTTCGAATCCGGTGTTGGTGACGAAGGATTTGAGGCTTTCCAGAATGAGGCCCCCGATGCCTTCGCCCTGCACTTCCGGGCGGATGATCAGATCCTGCACGTAGCAGATGATGGCGCCGTCGCCCACGATCCGCCCCATGCCGACAGCTTTTCCGTCCTTGTAGGCCACCAGCGTGTAGAGGCTGTTGTCAAGCCCCCGTCTCGCCTGGTCTCTGCTGAGCTTCCGGAAATGTACCGCCTCCCGAAGCTCCATATATGTGTCAATGTCCAACTGGTCCTCCACTAACTGTACCATGATTCAAAACCTGCCTTATTATTGTATTGATTTCGTTCTGTGACAGGGTTCTTTCCTTGAGGAATGCGGACGCGGCTGCCTGCTTCAGTATTTTTCTCCGGTCGGGTTCCCGCTCCATATGCGACTTCACATATTCCCGCAGAACGCCCAGCTGATCCGCGATGGCTTCATAATAATCCGGGATGGCTTTCTCAATGTCCCGGCGCACCTGGCTGGACACAGCGGGGCTTTTCCCTCCGGTGTTCACGCCGATACTGATGTCGCCCTTCTTCACCACTGCCGGGAAGAAAAATGTACACTCCTCCGGGGCATCCGCCACATTGACGGGAATCCGTCTCTCCCGGCAGAACTGCGCCACCCGGTGGTTGACTTCCCGGCTGCCGGTGGCCGCAACGACCAGCGCGGCTCCGGTAAAATAATCCGGCAGTGGCCACTCTGATCCACAGCTACATTCCGGTAACAGCTCCCCCGCGTTGGTATCTCCCGGCGATGGCAGCAGCTCTTCCTCATGTATATTCTCCGGCGGCAGCAGCGCGCGTATCTCCGTGCAGATCTCTCTGCTGACCACGTGAACCTGCGCGTCGTAGCGAAGGAGAGTCTCCACCTTCCGGAGGGCGACTTTGCCGCCGCCCACCACAAGACATTTCTTCTTCTCAATCTCTATGAATATGGGAAAATATGCCATGGTTCACACCTCTTTTTTGCGGCGTTTATTTCTCAATGCCGATGCGGGAGCTTAAGCCCTGATCGAAGGGATGCTTGATCTTCTTAATCTCGGAAATGTAGTCCGCGTGCTCTTTTAACCGGTCTGACGGATTTCTTCCGCTCATGACCACCTCGAGATGCTCCGGCTTCTTTTCCAGCCATTCGATCAGTTTATCTTCGCTGAGCAGTCCCATATCCATAGCGTAAACGCTCTCGTCGAGAATCAGCATATCGTAATCTTTTGCCATGTCGCACAGGCGTGCCAGATTGGCGTCGTTGCTTTCCCGGAGCGCCTGCAGTTCTTCCTCGTTCATCTGGAAGGTGAACTTATCCATTTTGGCGCCCGGCATCACGGTGACGCCCGGCAGCTTATCTATGATCGTCCTCTCGCTGGAGGTGTTATCCTTCAGGAACTGGTGCAGCAGCACTTTTTTTCCTGCCCCTGCCGCCCGGACGCATAATCCCATGACGCAGGTGGTCTTACCTTTGCCGTCGCCGCAGTAAATGTGTACGCAGCCTTTGCC
>PPYE01661684.1_pt1 | contig 153066 bp, 137 predicted proteins | sample 1559881 | NCBI WGS metagenome assembly PPYE01 (sample SAMN08240022, study PRJNA423297) | Human gut metagenome, whole genome shotgun sequencing project. | reverse complement strand
GGGCTGAGGTAAAGCGGGTCCTGCACTGCGATGCAACAGCAAGGGCGGATATGGATGCTCTTCTATTAAAATCTTTCTGACTGCCGAAATATTTTCACCCCAACAACTACAAATTTACACTTACTTCGACTTAATCTCTCTCCAGAGTCTGTTATACAACGCATCATTATCATCCCCTAAGAACCGGAATGTCTCGCAGTTCTCAAGCTTTGAGTCATCAGGGAATGCGATCGGACTGTTACGCAGGGACTCGTCCTCAATGAGATCGCGGCCGGCTGTATTTGGAATGGAATAGGTAATATAATCAAAGTTCATTTTGGCAATATCAGGTCTGCAAAGGAAATTAATGAAAGCCTCTGCATTTTCTACATTCTTTGCATTTTTAGGAATTACCCAGGAGTCAATCCAGATATTTGTTCCCTCTTTTGGAATTACATAATCCAGATCAGGGTTTTCCTGCTGGCAATAGAGGGCTTCACCTGAATAGATTACACCAAGAGCTGCCTCGCCGCCAATCATTTTATCGCGAACTTGGTCAATGACATAGGCCTGAACCAGAGGTTTCTGCTCGATCAGCAGATTTTTCGCCGCTTCTAGTTCGTCAAGGTCGGTGGAATTCAGTGAATATCCGAGATATTTTAATGCAACGGCAAAGGCATCGCGGACGCTGTCCTGCATGAGGATACTGTCTTCGTATTTTTTATCCCAGAGGATTCCCCAACTGTCAACAGGTTCATCAACCATTTTTTTATTATAAAGGATACCGACCGTTCCCCAGAGATATGGAACAGAGTATTTGTTTTCCGGATCGAACTGGCGGGACATTTTCATGTAATTGTCACCGATATACTTCAGGTTTGGAATGTGATCATAGTTGATCTCTGCAAGCAGATCATTTTCAATCATTCGCTGAATCATGTAATCTGACGGGCAGACAACATCATAGGCGATCGCACCGGACTGAATTTTCGGGTACATGATTTCATTGGTTTCAAATTCTTCATATATAACATCAATTCCGGTTTCTTCTTCAAAAAGATCTATGATCTCAGGATCAATATATTCTCCCCAGTTGTATACGATCACCTGTCCATTCTTTGAGGTTCCGTCTTTTTGTCCGTAGATAAACCCACCAATCACGATCAGAACTGCCATTGCTACCGGAATCAGCTTCTGGAAGAAGAAACGTCCGATTTTTCTTGCACGTCCAAACCGTACAGGTACATTTTTTTTGCGTTTATCTGCCGGTGAGAGATTGATCAGGATCAGTAAGATCAGAACCGTAACAAACATCAAAGTTGAAAGTGCATACATTTCCGGTTTGATCCCTTTTCGGACTTCACTGTAGATTTTTGTGGAAAGAGTATCGACTCCAGGCCCCTTGGTAAAGTGGGTGATAACAAAATCATCCAGTGACATTGTGAATGCCAAAAGAAATCCTGAAAAAATTCCCGGCATGATGTCAGGCAGGACAACCTTGACAAAAGCATAGAGCGGAGAAGCACCGAGGTCCAGTGCTGCTTCATAAGTGCGTTTGTTTGTCTGCTTTAATTTCGGCATGACACTCAGAATCACATAAGGGATATTGAATGTAATGTGAGCCAGCAGGATCGTCTTAAAGCCAAGGGTAAGCCGGAAGGCAATAAAAAGCAGCATCAGGGAAACACCGGTGACGATATCTGCATTCAGCATGGGAATATTTGTGATCCCCATAAAAAGTGTTCTTGTCCGGGAACGCATAACCTGCATTCCAAGTGCTGCCAGAGTTCCGATCAGAGTTGCGATCAGGGCTGAGAGCAACGCAATGATCAGCGTGGTATAAAGTGCATTCATGATCTCTTTATTCTGGAAAAGAGAGACATACCATTTGCCTGTAAAGCCGCCCCAGCGGGAACGGGTTTTTGTATTATTAAAAGAAAGTACCATCAACGTTACGATCGGAGCATACAGGATCAGACAGATCAGTACCAGGTAGATTCTTTTTGCTGCGTTCTTTATCAAAATGCTGTTCCCTCCCCATTTTTATCGTATTTTGCAATCAGTGCCATACTTGCAATAATGAAAATCATCAGGACCAGCGAAAGTCCTGAGCCTGTATGCCAGTTACTTCCCTGCTTAAATTCCTGTTCGATGACATTTCCGATCAGAAGGATCTTACTTCCGCCAAGGAGATCCGAGATGACAAAGGTTGTCAGGGATGGTACAAAAACCATCGTGATCCCGCTGATGACACCCGGGACACTCAGAGGCAGAATGATTTTGAAAAAAGTCTGCATATTATTTGCACCAAGATCTCTTGCGGCATAAAGTACGTCGCGGTCAATTTTTGCAAGTACATTGTAAATTGGCAGGATCATAAATGGAAGAAAGTTGTAAACCATTCCAAGTACGATCGCACCGGGAGTATTGATCAGCGACTGCTCCGGCAGATGAAGAAAATGCAGTATGTTATTGATGACACCGTTCTTTTCAAGCAGTGTCTGCCATGCCAGTGTACGGAGCAGGAAATTCATCCACATCGGGAGAATAAAGATCAATACGATAAAACTCGTCTGATTCATATTCTTTTCTGAAAGGATCATTGCCAGCGGATAGGCAAGAACCAGACAGATCAGTGTGCTGATCAGGGAAAGAAGCAACGCAAGCCCAAGTGCTTTCAGATTTTCCTGCGATGTCATCATTCCCAGATTGGAAAATGTAAAATGTCCCTCTTTATCTGTCAGACCGTAATATACGATCATGAGCAGCGGGATGATTACGAAAGAAACTGCCCAGAAAAGATATGGGCCGGCAAGTAATTTTCTATGCTTCAAGTGCAGGAGCCTCCTCATCTTCAGATTCCGGTTTTTTCATGATCTGGATATCAAAAGGATCGACCTGGATGCCGACTTCTGTACCGACAGGGAAGAGATCTGTGCTGTGGACAAGCAGCTCGTAGTTATTGGCAAGCACTTCCATCTCATAATGAACCCCTTTAAAGATCAGGTTCGTAACAACACCGTCGATCACCCCTTCTCCGGGTTTCACAAGGTCGATATCTTCCGGGCGGATGACCGCGTCAACCGGTTTGTTGCGGCCAAATCCCACATCTACACATTTCCAGACTGCCCCAAGCATTTTTACAACTTTATCCTCTACCATGGTAGCGGGCAGAATATTACTGTCACCGATGAAATCAGCTACAAAAGCATTCTGTGGTTCGTTGTAAATGTCTTCCGGTGTGCCGATCTGCTGGATATATCCCTGGTTCATGACAACAATGGTATCGGACATGGTGAGGGCTTCTTCCTGGTCATGGGTAACATAGACAAACGTGATCCCAAGTTCATTTTTTAAGCGGATCAGCTCATACTGCATATCCTGACGCAGCTTCAGATCGAGAGCACCGAGCGGTTCATCCAGAAGAAGAACTTTTGGCTCATTTACGATAGCACGTGCAATGGCAATCCGCTGCTGCTGTCCGCCACTGAGGGAGTCCGGGGTACGGTCACCGTAACCCTCCAGGTTTACCAGTTTTAAGGCATAGTGGATCTTATCCCGGATATAGCCTTTGGATTTCCCCTTGATCTTAAGTCCGAATGCGATATTCTCAGCGATGGACATATGGGAAAAAAGTGCATATTTCTGAAATACAGTATTTAACTGTCTGCGGTTTGGCGGCAGATTGTTGATATTTTTTCCGTCAAAAATGATATCACCGGAATCGGGAGTCTCAAATCCTCCGAGAATCCGGAGCAGGGTAGTCTTTCCGCATCCGCTGGGACCAAGAAGTGTCAAAAATTCATTTTCCCGGATGTAAAGATTTAACTGATCGAGAATCACGTTCTCGTCATAAGATTTTGTGATATTAATGATATCGATTAGTTTGTTAGGCATCTCAGTCTTCCTCGTATACTTTTTTAATTTTATCAATGGTTGAAACAGTGTTGCAAAGCAGCAGGTCTGCCAGTGTCAGGGCAGTCATGGCTTCAACAACCACAACCGCACGAGGGACGATGACAGGATCATGTCTTCCGTGGATGGAAATGTCAATCTCTTCTCCGGCCTCATTCACGGTATGCTGCGTGGCGGCAATGGAAGGAGTCGGTTTAACGGCTGCACGCAATATAAGATCAGAACCATCACTCATGCCGCCTAAAGTACCACCAGAATGGTTGGTCTTTTTCACCGTCTTTCCATCTCTGATGCAGAAAGGATCGTTGTTGGTGCTTCCGACAGAGTGGGAAACAGCAAAACCATCACCGATTTCTACACCTTTTACAGCACCAATGGACATTATTGCGTGAGAAAGAAGGGCATCCAGTTTATTGAAGACCGGTTCGCCCAGCCCGACCGGAAGTCCTGAGGCGATACATTCAATCATACCACCGGAAGAATCACAGTCTGCCATAAGATCAGAGAGATACTGACCGGCCTTTTCGGCAATGGTCTGGTCTGGCATATAAAGAGGATTCTGGTTGATGGCATTAAAATCATAATCTTTTTCATCGATAGTATAAGGACCGATGGATTTGGTATAGGCACAGACGGAAATTCCAAGTTCTTTCAGGAGAAGGGAAGCAACTGCACCCGCAGCAACCCGTCCGATGGTTTCACGGCCGGAAGAACGTCCACCTCCACGGTAATCCCTGAAACCGTATTTCTCACGAAAACAGAAATCTGCGTGACCCGGACGGTAGGAAACGGCAATATCACCGTAGTCCCTTGAACGCTGATCCTGGTTACGGACCATCAGAGAAATCGGTGTACCGGTAGTACGTCCCTCAAATACACCTGAAAGGATCTCGACGGTATCGGATTCGTTTCTCTTTGTTGTATATTTGCTCTGTCCCGGTTTTCTCCGGTCAAGAAATGTCTGAATATCTTTCTCCGTAAGAGAGATGCCTGCAGGACAGCCGTCGATGACGACTCCGACACCCGGTCCGTGGGATTCTCCCCATGTAGTGACCTGAAATAATGTTCCAAATGATGAACCGCTCATATTAAGTAACTCCTTCCTGCGTCCTCCCCGGAACTCCTGCAAAGCATTGTGCAGACAGGGGGAAAAGAACGTGCAATAAAACTCAATTCTGAATCATACCCCCAGTACAGTCCATAACACGCAGAACTGCACTGAGGGCATAGTGATATTATATAGGAAGAAAGGTCCGGGTGCAAGAATATTTAAGATGCCAGGGTCAAAAGGTCTAAGCCCACATGAGCTTGCACATAGGTGGGTGAAAGACCTTAGGCCCCCGACATCTATTTAAGATTCAATGAAGAAAAAAAGAAGGTCTGTACTTTTGAATCTTTTCGTAATATAATAGCTTAGTGGAAAAAGAGAAAAGGGAGGAAATAATGGCAGATGAGTAAAAAGAAAAAAGATATTTCCGAGGCGGTTACTCTTGAAAGTACGGATGAAAATATAGTAGTAGCAGATACAGAGGCAGAGGGAGAGCCATCTGTGTCAGAAGAGAAAGAAGAAAAGAAAAAGAAGCATAAGGAAAAGAATGGCGACAGAAAGCGGAAAAGACGTAAAAGAAGGAAGAAAAAAGAAAGAAAGAAGCTTGGAAAGAAGGGATGGATGATCATCGGTGGCGTGATTGCCGGTATCGTGCTGATTTATCTTGGCATTTCAGCTTATTTCATAGGGCATTTTTATGTGAATACGCAAATCAACGGAAAAGATTTTTCGGGAAAGAATGCTGAAGCTGTGAAAAAATACATCAAAGAGCAGGTGGACGGTTATGAACTTAAGATCATAGAGCAGAACCAGCAGACGGATGTGATTCGCGGAACGGATATTTCTTTGGAATATAAAGAGAATGGATCCATCCAGAAAGCACTGGACGGACAGAATCCGCTGCTCTGGCCGAAAGCATTTTTCTCCAAGAGTTCAACGGATGTTACTGTGGAGGTAGGTTTTGACGAGAACGCTTTGGAAAGTGAAATCCAGTCCATCCAGGCGGTGACGCAGGATCAGACCGAGCCACAGTCTGCCCATCCGCAGTTTGATGGTACTTCTTTTGTTGTAGAACCGGAAGTGTATGGTACGCAGGTAGATACAGAAGTGCTGGAAAAGAAAGTTGAGGAATACATAACAGAGTTCAAAGACGAACTGAATATGCTGGATGAAGGTTGTTATACACTGCCAAAGTATACTTCAGATTCACCGGAAGTCCAGGCGGCCTGTGATACGATGAATGAGTATCTGAAAGCCAGTATCACTTATAAGATGAAAGAAAATGTCGTAGTCGACAAGACTCTGATCTCAGAGTGGCTGTCTTATGATGAAAATATGAATGTTACCTTTGATGAGGATAAGGTAAAAGAGTGGATGCGGGAATTTGGCAAGACTTATGATACAGTCGGTTCGACAAGAACGATCACGACACCTACCGGCAAGACGGTGAATGTTTCCGGTGGAACTTACGGATGGTCGGTGGATGAGGCAACAGAAGCCACAGCATTGATCGAGAGCATAAAAAAGGGAGAAGTGATCGAGAAAGAACCAACTTATGTCCAGACGGCAGCTACCCATGATGCACAGGACTGGGGAAGTACTTATGCAGAAGTAGATGTTACAACCCAGCATATGTGGTATATTGTAAATGGAGCAGTTGTTCTTGAGACAGATGTGGTAACAGGAAAACCAACACCGGACCGTGTGACACCGACAGGTGTATATTCAATTCTGGAACTTAAGAGAAATAAAACTCTGACGGGTACGATCAACCCGGCTACAGGTAAACCGATCTATCAGACCCCGGTTGATTACTGGATGCGTGTGACATGGACCGGAGTAGGCTTTCATGATGCAACCTGGCAGTCGGCTTTCGGCGGTACGATCTATCAGACGAATAAGGGATCACATGGATGCATCAATATGCCTCTGAATATGGCAGCAAGTCTGTATGATCAACTGAGTGTCGGAACACCGGTCATCATCCATGAGTAATAGAATAAATGAGGTTTAATTATGTACGAACTAATAAAAAGAGACGGGATGGCAAAACGTGGACGTCTGACGACCGTGCATGGCACGATCGAGACTCCGGTATTTATGAATGTTGGTACTGCCGCTGCAATCAAAGGCGGAGTATCAACGGATGATCTGCGACAGATCAAGACGCAGGTAGAGCTTTCCAACACTTATCATCTTCATGTGAGACCGGGGGATGAGGTAGTAAAAAAATTGGGAGGACTTCATAAGTTTATGAACTGGGATAAGCCGATCCTTACGGACTCGGGCGGATTTCAGGTCTTTTCACTTGCATCATTAAGAAAAATCAAAGAGGAAGGCGTTCATTTTAATTCCCATATTGATGGAAGAAAGATCTTTATGGGACCGGAGCAGAGTATGCAGATCCAGTCCAATCTGGCTTCTACGATTGCCATGGCATTTGATGAGTGTCCATCCAGTGTGGCTGATAAGAAGTATATGGCAAATTCTGTGGCACGTACCACTCGCTGGCTGAAACGCTGTAAAGATGAGATGGCAAGACTGAATGCACTGCCGGATACGATCAACCCACAGCAGATGTTGTTTGGCATCAACCAGGGAGGTATTTACGAAGATATCCGTATTGAACATGCACAGCAGATTTCAGAACTGGATCTGGATGGTTATGCGGTCGGTGGTCTGGCAGTAGGAGAAAGCCATGAAGAAATGTACCGCATTTTGGATGAAGTTGTACCGCATCTTCCGACGAATAAGCCGACTTATCTGATGGGAGTTGGAACACCGGCGAATATTCTTGAAGCGGTTGACCGTGGAGTAGATTTCTTTGACTGTGTTTATCCATCAAGAAATGGAAGACATGGACATGTCTATACGAACCATGGAAAGATGAATCTTTTCAATGCAAAATATGAACTGGATGACCGTCCGATCGAAGAGGGGTGTGGCTGCCCTGCATGCAGAAGCTACAGCCGTGCTTATATCCGTCACTTGCTGAAAGCAAAAGAGATGCTGGGTATGAGATTATGTGTTCTCCATAATCTGTATTTCTATAATACAATGATGGAAGAAATCCGGGATGCGATTGATGCCGGGGAATATAAGGCATATAAGAAACGGAAACTGGAAGGAATGGAGCAAAAATAGGAAAAAATTATAGAATCTTGTAAAAATGCTTGAAAAAATAATTTTTTTTGTGTATAGTAGATTTATTGTGTATCAAAAGTAGTTAGGAGGAGCAAAAATGTCATCAATCGGATTGATTCTATTTTATGTTGTATTGATCGCAGGTATGTGGTTCTTACTGATGCGTCCACAGAAGAAAGAACAGAAGAGAGTGCAGGCGATGCTCGCAGATATGGCGATTGGCGATACAGCACTGACAACCAGCGGATTTTACGGAGTTATCATTGATATTACAGATGATGATGTGATCGTAGAATTTGGTAATAATAAGAACTGCAGAATCCCGATGCAGAAATCAGCGATCGCTCAGATCGAAAAGCCGGGAGCAGAATAAGCAGACCGGATTAAGTCAGGTCAGAAAAGAACAGAGGCATGTGAAAATGTAAATTCATTTTCACATGCCTTTTTGCGATGCAATAAGCGAAAGACAGAATATGAAAAATATTAGAGCGTCCTCGGTTTTTTGAGCGAAAGACTTGAAAGACATACAAAAATGCGGTATGATTAGAATTAGTATTTTTACATTTGGAAGGATGAGTGAGACATGGATATGAATATCGGAGTAATCAAGGGTGATGGAATCGGACCGGAAATCGTAGAGGAAGCGATGAAGGTTCTTGATCAGGTCGCAAAAGTGTACGGACATACTATTTCCTACACGCAGCTTCTGATGGGAGGAGCATCCATTGATGTAGCAGGAGTACCGTTGACTGAAGCGACACTTGCGGCAGCAAAGGCAAGTGATGCAGTACTGATGGGATCCATCGGTGGAGATGCAAAGACATCCCCATGGTATCAGTTAGAGCCGTCCAGGCGTCCGGAGGCAGGTCTTTTGCAGTTGAGAAAGGGTCTGAACTTATTCGCAAACCTAAGACCGGCAGTTCTTTATGAAGAACTGAAAGGGGCATGCCCTCTGAAAGAGGAGATTGCAGACCGTGGATTTGATTTGATGATCATGAGAGAACTGACGGGAGGTCTGTATTTCGGAAAGAGAAGTACGGAAGAGATCGACGGAGTTGTGACAGCAAAGGATGAGCTGACTTATAATGAGAACGAGATCCGCAGAATCGCAAGACGCGGATTTGATATTGCAATGAAGAGAAGAAAAAAGGTGACCAGCGTAGATAAAGCGAATGTCCTTGACTCATCCAGATTATGGCGTAAGATCGTAGAGGAAGTTGCAGCAGATTATCCGGAGGTAGAGTTAGAGCATATGCTGGTTGATAACTGTGCAATGCAGCTTGTAAAAGATCCGGCACAGTTTGACGTTATCCTCACAGAAAATATGTTCGGAGATATTCTGTCGGATGAAGCGAGCATGGTAACGGGTTCGATCGGAATGCTGGCGAGTGCAAGTCTGAATGATACGAAGTTCGGTCTGTATGAGCCAAGCGGCGGTTCTGCACCGGATATTGCAGGCCAGGGTATTGCCAATCCGATCGCAACGATCCTGTCCGCAGCAATGATGCTGAGATTTTCTTTTGATCTTGACAAAGAGGCTGATGCGATTGAGGCAGCGGTGGCAGCAGTATTGAAAGATGGTTACCGTACGATCGATATCATGTCAGATGGCAGGAAGCAGATCGGTACAGCAGAGATGGGTGACAGGATCTGCTCCTATATTAAATGATAAATGATGATTTCTATATATAAAGAGAGGATAAGAAAATGAGAAGTGATACAGTAAAAAAAGGCATTCAGCAGGCACCGCACCGTTCCCTTTTCAATGCACTGGGACTGACGGAGGAGGAGCTTCAGAAGCCATTGATCGGAGTCGTAAGTTCTTATAATGAGATCGTTCCGGGGCATATGAACCTGGATAAGATCACAGAGGCAGTCAAGATGGGAGTGGCAATGGCAGGAGGAGTACCGATCATGGTTCCGGCAATCGCAGTTTGTGACGGAATCGCCATGGGACATATTGGTATGAAGTATTCTCTTGTAACAAGAGATCTGATCGCAGATTCTACAGAAGCCCTGGCAATGGCACATCAGTTTGACGGACTGGTTATGATTCCGAACTGTGACAAGAACGTGCCGGGTCTTCTGATGGCAGCAGCCCGTGTGAACATCCCGACAATCTTTGTCAGTGGCGGACCAATGCTTGCAGGACATGTAAAGGGAAGTAAGACGAGTCTTTCCAGTATGTTCGAGGCAGTAGGTTCTTATGCTGCAGGAAAGATGGATGATGCAGATATCTGTGAATTTGAAAATAAAGCATGTCCTACCTGTGGTTCCTGTTCAGGTATGTATACAGCCAACAGCATGAACTGCCTGACTGAGGCACTTGGTATGGGACTGAAAGGAAATGGTACGATTCCGGCAGTATATTCCGCAAGGATTCAGCTTGCAAAGCATGCAGGTATGCAGGTGATGGAACTGGTGAGAAAGAATATCCGTCCGAGAGATATCATGACGGAAGATGCAATTCTGAATGCACTGACAGTAGATATGGCACTGGGATGTTCTACGAACAGTATGCTTCATCTTCCGGCAATCGCTCATGAGATCGGAATGGATTTTGAGATTGATTTTGCAAATGGAATCAGTGAGAAGACACCAAATCTGTGCCACCTTGCTCCGGCAGGACACACTTATATGGAAGACCTGAACGAGGCAGGTGGAGTTTACGCAGTTATGAATGAGCTGAACAAGAAAGGTCTGCTCCATACAGACTGCCTGACTGTAACAGGAAAGACAGTGGGTGAGAATATTGAAGGATGCGTGAACAAGAATCCTGAAGTTATCAGACCGATCGACAATCCGTATTCTCAGACAGGCGGACTTGCAGTACTCAAGGGAAATCTTGCACCGGACGGAAGCGTTGTAAAGCGTTCTGCAGTCTGCGATGAAATGCTGGTTCATGAGGGACCTGCAAGAATCTTTGAGAGTGATGAAGAAGCCACAGAGGCGATCAAGACCGGAAGGATCAATCCGGGAGATGTCATCGTGATCCGTTATGAGGGACCAAAGGGTGGACCGGGAATGAGAGAAATGCTCAATCCAACTTCAGCCATTGCAGGATATGGACTGGGCTCAACAGTTGCCCTGATCACAGACGGACGTTTCAGTGGAGCTTCCAGAGGAGCATCTATTGGCCATGTATCACCGGAGGCAGCCGTGGGCGGCCCGATCGCACTGGTCGAAGAAGGGGATATCATCAAGATCAATATTCCGGAACTGAAGTTGGAACTGGATGTATCCGATGAAGAACTGGCAGCAAGAAAAGCAAAATGGCAGCCGAGAGAGCCAAAAGTAAAGACGGGATATCTTGCAAGATATGCTTCTATGGTTACTTCAGGAAACCGTGGTGCAATTTTGGAAGTACCGAAAGCAAAATAAAGAAAGTACCAGGAGGAAAGCACCATGCAGTTAAATGGAGCAGAGATAGTAATAGAATGCCTGAAAGAACAGGGCGTGGATACTGTATTTGGATACCCGGGCGGAGCAATCCTGAATGTATATGATGAATTATACAAGCATCGTGATGAGATCAGACATATCCTGACCTCCCATGAACAGGGAGCAGCCCATGCAGCAGACGGATATGCGAGAGCAACAGGAAAAGTAGGCGTATGTCTGGCAACCAGCGGTCCGGGAGCAACTAACCTTGTGACGGGAATTGCCACAGCTTATATGGATTCGATTCCGGTTGTCGCAATCACCTGTAATGTAGGAGTACCGCTTCTTGGAAAGGACAGCTTTCAGGAGATTGATATCGCCGGAGTGACAATGCCGATCACGAAGTACAGCTTTATCGTTAAAGATGTAAACCAGCTTGCAGATACGATCCGTAAGGCATTCCGTATTGCGAAGATGGGAAGACCGGGTCCGGTTCTGATCGATATTCCGAAGGATGTAACTGCGAAGAAGGCAGAATATGAAAAAGAAAATCCGGGAGTTTATAATCGTGAATTTACGCATATAGATGAAAAAGAGGTTGCTGCGGCAGCAGAAATGATCCAGGCATCTGAAAAGCCATTTATTTTTGTGGGTGGCGGAGCGATTCTCTCCGGAGCAAGTAAAGAACTGAAAGAGTTTGTTGAGAAGACGGATGCACCGGTTACGGATTCACTGATGGGAAAAGGAGCATTTCCGGGAACCGATCCAAGATATACAGGAATGCTGGGAATGCACGGAACGAAGGCATCCAATTATGGAGTCAGCGAGTGCGACCTGTTAGTGGTAGTAGGTGCAAGATTCAGTGATCGTGTCACCGGAAATACGGCGACATTTGCAAAGAATGCAAAAATTCTTCAGATTGATATCGATCCTGCGGAGATGAATAAGAATATTATCATTGACCAGGGTGTTGTCGGTGATATCAAGGCAGTTCTCAGGAAATTAAATGAAGTTCTGCCTCAGCAGGATCATGCAGAATGGATGAAAAAGATACAGGATTATAAGGAAAAGTATCCACTGAAATATCATGAAGGTGTCCTGACGGGACCATTTGTTGTAGAAGAAATCTACCGTCAGACCAAAGGAGATGCCATTATCACAACAGAGGTCGGACAGCATCAGATGTGGGCGGCACAGTATTTCAAATATACAAAGCCGAGAACACTTCTGACATCCGGCGGACTTGGAACGATGGGATATGGACTGGGAGCAGCCATCGGTGCAAAGACAGGATGCCCGGATAAGACGGTGATCAATGTGGCGGGAGACGGCTGTTTCCGCATGAATATGAATGAGCTTGCGACAGCGGTACGTCATGAAGTTCCGGTCATTGAAGTAGTGATCAATAACCATGTACTTGGTATGGTACGCCAGTGGCAGGATCTGTTCTACGATGAAAGATATTCCGCAACAGTCTTGAGAGATGCTGTAGATTATGTTAAACTGGCAGAAGCGATGGGAGCAGAAGGAATGCGTGCCACAACGCAGGAAGAGTTCAGAGAAGCATTCGCAAAGGCACTGGCATCGGGACGTCCGGTTCTGATCGACTGTATGATCGACTGTGATGATAAAGTATGGCCGATGGTAGCACCGGGGGCTGCGATCAGCGAAGCGTTTGATGAGCAGGATCTGAAAGAAAAGAATCGTTAATTTATGAGACAGAAAGAGGCTTTGTCCTCTTTTTGCATATACACGAATAACAGGAGGTAGAAAAAATGAGCAGAGTGTATAATTTTTCGGCTGGACCGGCTGTCCTGCCTGAGGAAGTACTCAAAGAAGCCGCAGCAGAAATGCTGGATTATAATGGAACAGGAATGTCTGTTATGGAGATGAGTCACCGTTCCAAGGCATTTGAAGAAATCATTACAGCAGCAGAGCAGGATTTAAGAGATCTGATGAATATTCCGGATAACTATAAGGTGTTATTCCTTCAGGGCGGAGCATCCCAGCAGTTTGCAATGATTCCGATGAACCTGATGAAGAATAAGGAAGCTGACTATATCGTGACAGGTCAGTGGGCAAAGAAAGCAGCAAAAGAAGCTGCAAAATATGGAAAGGTGAACGTAATTGCTTCATCCGAAGATAAGACGTTCTCTTATATTCCGGATTGTTCTGATCTTCCGATCTCTGAAAATGCTGATTATGTATATATCTGTGAGAACAATACGATTTACGGAACAAAATTTAAAGAACTTCCGAATACAAAAGGAAAGACACTTGTGGCAGATGTATCCTCCTGTTTTCTGTCTGAGCCGGTAGATGTGACAAAGTATGGTGTGATCTATGGTGGAGTACAGAAAAATATCGGACCAGCAGGCGTGGTGATCGTGATCATCCGTGAAGATCTGATCACAGAAGATGTTCTTCCGGGAACTCCGACGATGCTTCAGTATAAGACACATGCAGATGCAGGTTCTCTTTATAATACACCACCGGCATATGGCATTTATATCTGCGGTAAAGTTTTCAAATGGCTGAAGAAGATGGGCGGTCTGGAAGTAATGAAAGAGCGTAATGAAAAGAAAGCAAAAGTGCTTTATGATTATCTGGATCAGAGTAAGCTGTTCAAAGGAACTGTTGTACCGAAAGACCGTTCTCTGATGAATGTACCGTTTGTCACAGGAGATAAAGATCTGGATGCGAAATTTGTAAAAGAAGCGAAAGAAGCCGGATTTGAGAACCTGAAAGGACACAGAACAGTAGGCGGTATGCGTGCAAGCATCTATAATGCAATGCCGTACGAAGGTGTGGTTGCACTGGTTGAGTTTATGAAGAAGTTTGAAGAGGAGAATCTGTAAGATGTATAAATATCATTGCCTGAATCCAATCTCTCCTGTCGGAATGGGTCAGTTGGATGCAAATTATGAAAATACAGAAAATGCTGCAGATGCAGACGTGATCCTGGTCCGCAGTGCTAAAATGCATGAGATGGAGTTCGGAGAGAATTTAAAAGCGATCGCACGTGCAGGTGCAGGTGTGAACAATATTCCGCTGGATCGTTGTGCAGAGGAAGGGATCGTTGTATTTAATACTCCGGGAGCGAATGCGAATGGAGTAAAGGAACTGGTGATCGCAGGTATGCTGCTTGCAGCCAGAGATATTGTCGGCGGAATCAACTGGGTAAAAGGATATGATGAAGACGGCGATATTGCGAAGGCTGCCGAGAAAAAGAAAAAAGCATTTGCGGGTACAGAACTGAAAGGCAAAAAGCTTGGAGTGATCGGACTTGGAGCAATCGGAGTCCTTGTAGCGAATGCGGCAACGCATCTCGGAATGGAAGTTTACGGATATGATCCGTATGTTTCTGTAGATTCTGCATGGAGACTGTCGAGAAATATTCATCATGCGAAGACTGCTGATGAGATTTATAAAGAGTGTGATTATATCACAATTCATGTTCCGGCACTGGAAGATACAAAGGGTATGATCAATAAAGATGCCATGGGTCTGATGAAAGATGGCGTTGTGATCCTGAACTTTGCAAGAGATGTCCTTGTAGATCAGAAGGATATCGTTGAGGCACTTGAATCGGGAAAAGTACATCGTTATGTCACAGATTTTGCGACACAGGAGATCAAAGGTGCAGATGGAGCAATCGTGATTCCACATCTTGGAGCTTCTACAGAAGAATCTGAAGATAACTGTGCAAAGATGGCTGTAGCAGAGATCCGGGATTTCCTTGAAAATGGAAATATCACACATTCTGTGAACTACCCGGACTGCAATGTAGGAGTCAGAGGAGACGCAGAAAGAATTACGATCTTACATAAGAACATCCCGAATATGATCGGACAGTTTACAACGCTTCTTGCTCAGGAGGATCTGAACATCGCTCTTATGACGAATAAGAGCCGCAAGGAGTATGCTTATACAGTAATCGATGTAGATGGAACAGTCTCAGATGAAGTGGCAGCAAAGATTGAAGGAGTTTCAGGAGTACTCGGAGTCCGCGTGATCCGATAAGCATCGGTCACCGGGATTTGCTGTAAGGCACAGACTCTGGCATATTGCCCACATAAAAATACCGTCTGTACAGCATGAATGTGCAGACGGTATTTTTTTAACTTTTTCATTGCCATTCGGTAAAGTTTCCCATAGATTTCCCGGTAAAGTTTCTGCAGTTTTATTGCAGATTTTTCAATAGATTGCTTGTAAAAGAAATAATTTGCTAATGGAACAACGGTATGATATAATAAAAAAGATTGTGGACAGGGATACTGACCGAGACCACTGAAAAGCGTATGATCCGGAAGCGGATGATGGGTTTTTCAGTAGTTTCGGAGGAGAGACTGACCACAGAGAAAGTGAAATGAAATAAGATCAAAGGAGAAGGTATATGTTTAAAAAGTTTGAAATGGAACTTGCCGGCAGAACACTGCGTGTGGATGTTGACCGCGTGGCAAAGCAGGCGAACGGTGCAGTTCTGATGCACTATGGTGATACAACTGTATTATGTACAGCGACAGCTTCTGATAAACCGAGAGACGGAATTGATTTCTTCCCGCTCAGTGTAGAATACAATGAGAGAATGTATTCTGTAGGAAAGATCCCGGGAGGCTTCAATAAGCGTGAGGGAAAGGCATCAGAGAATGCGATTCTGACAGACCGTGTTATTGACCGTCCGATGCGTCCGCTGTTCCCGAAGGATTACAGAAATGATGTAACACTGGAAAATCTCGTTATGGCAGTTGATCAGGATTGCAGCCCGGAACTGACAGCAATGCTCGGAGCCGCACTGGCAACAAGTATTTCCGATATTCCATTTGACGGTCCGATCTCTACGACACAGGTAGGACTGGTAGATGGAGAGTTTGTATTTAACCCGACAGCCGCACAGAAGGTTGTATCGGATCTTGCACTGACCGTTGCATCTACAAAAGAGAAAGTAATCATGATCGAAGCAGGAGCAAAGGAAGTTCCTGAAGATAAGATGATCGAGGCAATCTTTGCAGCACATGAACTGAACCAGAAGGTGATTGCTTTCTTTGATACGATCGTTGCAGAGTGCGGAAAGAAAAAGCACGAGTATCAGAGTTTCGCAGTTCCGCAGGAATTATTTGATGCCATCCAGGAAATCGTTACTCCGGCAGAGATGGAAGAAGCTGTATTTACAGACGACAAGCAGACAAGAGAAGAAAATATCCGTGTCATTACTGAGAAGCTGGAAGAGGCATTTGCCGACAATGAAGAATGGCTTGCAAAGCTGGGTGAAGCTGTATATCAGTACCAGAAAAAGACCGTAAGAAAAATGATCCTGAAAGACCATAAGCGTCCGGATGGACGTGCCATCGATCAGATCAGACCGCTGGCAGCAGAGGTTGACCTGATTCCGAGAGTTCATGGTTCAGCAATGTTTACGAGAGGACAGACACAGATCTGTACTGTTACAACGCTTGCACCGCTTTCTGAGGCACAGAGACTGGACGGACTGGATGAGACAGAGACAACAAAGAGATATATGCATCATTATAATTTCCCGTCTTACTCTGTTGGCGAGACAAGACCTTCCAGAGGACCGGGACGTCGTGAGATCGGACATGGAGCGTTGGCTGAGAGAGCATTGCTCCCGGTACTTCCGAGTGAGGCTGAATTCCCGTATGCGATTCGTACTGTATCTGAGACGTTTGAATCCAATGGTTCTACTTCCCAGGCCAGTGTATGTGCATCCAGTATGTCACTGATGTCAGCAGGTGTGCCGATCAAGTCTGCTGTAGCGGGTATTTCTGCAGGACTCGTAACAGGCGAGACGGATGATGATTATCTGGTTCTGACAGATATTCAGGGACTGGAAGATTTCTTTGGCGATATGGACTTTAAGGTTGCAGGTACTCATAAGGGTATTACTGCGATCCAGATGGATATCAAGATCCACGGACTGACAAGACCGATCATTGAAGAAGCAATCGCAGCGACGAAGAAAGCAAGAACTTATATCATGGATGAAGTGATGAGCAAAGCAATCGCAGAGCCTAGGGCAGAAGTTGGAGAGTTTGCTCCGAAGATCATCCAGATGCAGATCGATCCGCAGAAGATCGGAGATGTTGTAGGACAGCGTGGAAAGACGATCAATGCAATCATCGAAGAGACCGGTGTAAAGATTGATATTGATGATGACGGAAATGTATCCATCTGTGGTACAGAGAAAGAAAATATGGAGAAGGCTGCAAAATATATCCATACGATCGTAACAGATTACGAGGCAGGACAGCTTTTTGAGGGAAAGGTTGTCAGCATTAAAGAATTTGGAGCATTCGTGGAATTTGCACCGGGTAAGGAAGGCATGGTCCATATTTCAAAGCTTTCCAAGAACAGAGTTGAAAAGGTTGAGGATGTTGTAAGCCTTGGCGATGTTGTGAAAGTCGTATGCCTTGGAAAAGATAAAATGGGAAGATTCAGCTTCAGTATGAAAGATGTGGCAGAATAAAGAGTACTGAATGAAGAATTGGTATTGAAATAAAGAGAAAGCTATCAGAGAAAAATCTGGTAGCTTTTTTATTTTTAAGAAGATTTTTCTTAAAAGAGCCAGTACGTTGCTGCATATTTCCACAACCTGCACATATATTGTTTAAAGGGGTGGACAAGATGGAACGACAGGAAAGAAGAGAACAAATACTGAACATTCTTGCAGCCGGGATCAGAAAAGTACTTTTAAATACAGTCCCAAAGCCGGAAGAATTGCAGGAAATACGGATGAGACTTGGACAGCCGCTGCGGGTTGTACGGGGAAAAGAAGAGATAGTATTAAGATCAGGAACAGAACCGTACATTGTAACAAAAGAGGAATTAAGAGAGACAATGGACTATATCAGCCATTATTCTCTCTATGCATATGAAAATGAATTGAGACAGGGATTTGTTACAGTGGAAGGAGGTCATCGGGTAGGCGTGGCAGGAAAAGTAATTATGGAAAAAGAAAGGGTGAAAAATATACAATACATATCATCATTAAATATCAGGGTTTCGCATGAAGTACTTGGATGTGCGGATCGGCTGATCCCTTATATCGTGGCGAATAAGCAGGTGTGTCATACACTGATCATTTCACCTCCATGCTGCGGCAAAACGACGTTGATCCGGGATCTGATCCGACAGATTTCTGACGGAAATGAATATGTGAAGGGCTGTTCGGTGGGGGTTGTGGATGAACGGTCAGAACTGGGAGGATGTTATCTCGGGATTGCACAGAATCACCTGGGAACAAGAACGGATGTGTTGGACTGCTGCCCGAAGGCCGAAGGGATGATTATGCTGATCCGTTCCATGTCACCACAGGTGATCGCAGTGGATGAGATCGGAACGGTAGAGGATATCCATGCCATTGAATATGCCATGCAGTGTGGCTGCCGGATGATCGCAAGCGTCCATGGACTGAACATGGATGAAGCATCCAACAAGCCGGTACTGGGAGACCTGATCCGCAGGAGGATGTTCCAGAGATACGTGGTGCTTGGAAATGAAAAAGGACCCGGTGAGATCCTGGGAATTTATGATGAACGGGGGAGCGTGTTGTGCAGAAACTTATAGGGAGCATTTTAGTGCTGACGGCAACTGCAGGAGCAGGCTATCTTTATGGGGAAGGACTGAAAGATTATCTCAGGCAGATGGAATATCTGCGATATATTGCCGGGATGATCCGGGGACAACTGGAATATACCGGGGCACCGTTGCAGGAACTTCTGATGGATGTATCAGCGAAAATAAAAGAGCCATATAAAAGCTGGCTGGAACATACCGCACGACGGACTGCGAAAAGAACAGACGCTGATTTCACAGAAATATGGAAAGGATGCGTGGAAAAGGATCTTGGAGCTGCCGGACTGAAGAAAGAGCACCGGGAATGGATCAGAGATTTTGGAGCATTTTTAGGACAGGGAGACCGTGAGACCATGGGAAGGTCCATTGAACTTTCCATGAAGCAGATGGATCTGATGATCAGGCAGCAGAGAGGAGAACTGGCAGGAAAAAGAAAGATCGGCAACTGGCTGGGCGTAATGAGCGGGCTGTTCCTGATCATTCTGCTGTGGTAGAACAGGGGAGGGGATATGAATATCAATCTGATTTTTAAGATAGCGGCAGTGGGAATCCTTGTGTCGATCCTGAGCCAGGTCTTAAAGCACAGCGGGAGAGATGAACAGGCATTTCTGACCAGTCTTGCAGGACTGATCCTGGTCTTATCGTGGGTGCTTCCATATATTTACGATCTGTTTCAGTCGATCCGGCAGTTGTTCATGTTGTGAGAGGGGAGAAAATGAGTATGTTGCAGGTGGGAGTGATCGGAGTACTGGGAGTCCTTTTTGCAGTGCAGTTTAAAAGTGGAAAATCAGAATATGCCGTCTATATCAGTGTTGCTGTGAGCCTGCTCTTATTTGGCTGTATGCTGGAAAGGCTCAGAGATGCGGTGGATTCACTTGGCAGGATCGGGAATTATATTAAGGTGGATCAGCGTTTTTTCGGAACTATGATAAAAATGATCGGGATCACTTATCTTGCAGAATTTTCTTCAGGCATCTGCAAAGATGCAGGATATCAGAGCATCGCATCCCAGATTGAGATATTCAGTAAGCTGACGATTTTGGCGATGGGACTTCCGATCCTTCAGACTCTGTTGGAAGTCATGACGGGGTTCTTGGGATGAGGCGGGGGATCAGGATGCTTTTTCCCGTATTCCTTGCCATTTTAATTTTTCTGTTCGGGAGCAAGGTCATTTATGCTGCGGAAAATACAGAAAAAGAGGCAGACCGGGTGCAGGAGGCATTATTTGAAGAATTTGATTTTTCAAAACTGGATCAGGAAATGAAAACTCTTTTTCCGGATGAAAAGCTTTCTTTTCGGGAAATACTTATGCAACTGATCTCGGAAAACGGAGGATCCACAGCTGGTACAGTGGTGCAGTTTATAAAAGAAACAGTTTTTTACCAGTTCGGCACGAATAAAAAAATACTGGTGTATATGATTCTGATCGCAGTAGCTGCTGCCCTGTTCAACAATTTTACAAGCGTCTTTCAGAACCGGCAGGTATCGGAAGTCAGCTTCTATATTCTTTATATGCTGCTTATGACCCTGTCACTTGTAACTTTTCAGCATACGTTGCAGGATACAGAACAACTGCTTTCTTATCTGACCGAATTTATGAAGCTGTTATGTCCCAGTTACTTTCTTGCAGTTGCATTTGCTGCAGGCAGTTCCTCGGCTCTGGTATTTTATAATATTGTACTGTGGATCATCTATTTAGTAGAGCTGGTGATCCTGGAACTTCTGATGCCGATTGTGCATGTATTTGTTATGATACAGGTTCTTTCCAATCTGACGGGAGAGGATCTGCTGTCAGAATTTGCGGATCTGATCAGAAAAGGAATTGCCTGGTGTCTGAAGACATTGCTGGCAGGTGTGGTCGGGATCAATGTGCTTCAGGGACTTCTTGCACCTGCCATTGATACTGTGAAGCGAAGTGCGGTAAACCGGACAGTAGAAGCGATCCCGTGGATCGGTGATGTGACGGGAGGAGTGGCAGAGGTAGCACTTGGGAGTGCGGTGCTGATCAAAAACGGGATCGGGGCAGCAGGAATGGTGATCGCAGTTATGGTCTGTGCAGTTCCTGTGATCCGGCTGGTGCTGCTTGCTTTTATATATAAATTTGTAGCAGCAATGGTTCAGCCTGTGTCGGATAAAAGGATTACAGCGTGTATTGGCGGGGTGAGTGAAGGATATGGACTGTTGCTGCAGATTCTCCTTTACACGGCACTTTTTTTCCTGATCACACTGGCGGTGATCGCAGGAGCGACTTCCTGAAAGGAGGGAAGATGAATGGGAACGGTTTATCAGTGGATTCAGAATCTTTCCGTATGGCTGGTTCTGAGTGCGGTAATCCTGCATTTAGTTCCAGGGAAAGATTATGGAAAATATGTACGCTTTTTTTCGGGAATGGTTCTATTACTGCTTTTCCTTGAACCGATGCTGAAACTGACGGGAACAGACGGGATGATCACAAAACTTTATGAGGGAAATCTGGCAAAAGAAGATCAGGCAGAAAAAGAATTATTACAAAAATTATATGAATCGGCTGATCTGACAGAAATTCTGCCTGAGGAATATCAGACATCAGAGGAAGGAGCAGACGAAAAAAGCCAGAAAAAAGTATCGGAAACCCAGGCTGTAGAAGTGGAGGAAATTCGCATTGAATAACGAGTGGCTTGCCAGGTTAAAGGAGAAGATCGGAAAAAAAGAGAACAAGGAAGAACTGCCGGTTCGGAAAAAACTGCTGCTTCTATTTCTGACCGGACTGCTGTTGCTGGTGATCGTGCTGCCATTTCCGAAAAAATCAGATTCGGAAGATGCGGAGACCGGAACAGAGACAACCACAGAAAACCGTGGATCATATGAGCGGTATCTTGAACAAAAGACAGAAGAAGCCCTGCAGTGTGTGGAGGGGGTGGGGAATGTAAAAGTGATGATCACGCTGAAGTCTTCGGAAGAAAATGTGGTCGAAAAAGATCAGCAGAGTGACGGGCAGTCTGTGGAAGAAGAGGACAGTCAGGGCGGAAAGCGGATGACAAAAGAAACTTCCTCTGATAAAACGAGCATTTATGAACAGAAATCCGATGGAACGCAGGTTCCCTATGTGAGCAAAAAACTCTCCCCGGAAGTAGAAGGAGTGATCGTGATCGCAGATGGGGGTGACAACGCGGTCGTGGTGCAGAATATAACCGGTGCGATTCAGGCATTATATGGGGTGGAAGCACATAAAATAAAAGTAATGAAACGCAATGTGGCAGGCACAGAATAAAAGGAGGAGCATAGTGAAGCGGGGATTAAAAAAGAATCAGGTGATGATTGCAGCACTGGCGGTGATGATTGCGGCAGCCGGCTATCTGAATTATACAGGAAGGCTGTTTGGAACTGAAAAAGACGACACGACGCAGACCAGTGCGGACCTGACAAACCAGGAACTTCTGGATATTTCTGAAGAAGATACGGCGACCGGATCAGAGGATATTTTAAGTAATGATTCTGAGACAGAAGGAACTCCGGGAGAAGCAGTACTGACCAATACAACCGCTGAGACTACTGTGGCACAGGCAAAAGTGTCCAGAGAACAGGTTATGGCACAAAGTAAAGAAACATTGCAGTCAATCATTGATAATAAAAATCTCAGCGATGAGCAGAAGCAGGATGCAGTCGATCAGATGGTGGCACTGACCAAAAGGGCAGAGCTGGAAGCAGACATAGAATCGCTGATGGCAGCAAAAGGCTTTTCCGAGGCGGTGGTCAGCATCGGGGATGATTCTGTTGATGTTGTGGTAAAGGCAGAAGAACTGACAGATGCCAACAGGGCAAAGATTGAAGAAATCCTTACAAGAAAGACGGAAGTATCACCAGAAGGGATTGTGATCACACCGATTCATGAATGAATGGGTACGAAGGGATCACCGGAGTAATTTCGGGGAAAACTATTTGCCGTATGGCTGTACTTGTGATACACTAGCTACTGGATGCCACCCGTACGGATACGGAAGAACCGACCGGCGGGGGCCTGGACGATAGGAGATAAGCATATGTCAGATATTACGAATGAAATAAAAAAGAGAAGAACCTTTGCGATCATATCACACCCGGATGCAGGAAAGACGACACTGACGGAGAAATTTCTGCTTTATGGAGGAGCGATCAATCAGGCAGGTTCTGTCAAAGGAAAAGCAACGGCAAAGCATGCAGTATCGGACTGGATGGAGATTGAAAAGGAAAGAGGTATTTCGGTCACCTCTTCGGTACTGCAGTTTAATTACGGCGGATATTGTATCAATATCCTGGATACACCGGGACATCAGGACTTCTCGGAGGACACGTACCGTACCCTGATGGCGGCAGATTCTGCGGTAATGGTGATCGATGCATCCAAGGGTGTGGAGGCACAGACGAGAAAATTGTTCAAGGTATGTGTGATGCGTCATATCCCGATCTTTACCTTCATTAACAAAATGGATCGTGAAGCAAGAGATACGTTTGAGCTGCTGGATGATATCGAAAAAGAACTGGGGATCGCCACCTGTCCTGTGAACTGGCCAATCGGTTCGGGAAAGGCCTTTAAAGGCGTTTATGACCGGGCAAAGAAAGAAGTAGAACTTTTCTCAGATACAAAAAAGGGAACGGCCATGGGAGAAGTTCAGATGGTTCCGATTGATGCACCTGAGACAGAGAAACTGATCGGTGCAGATGCAAAGAAAATTCTGGCGGATGAGATCGAACTTCTGGACGGAGCTTCTGCGGAATTTGACCAGGAGCTGGTAGATAAGGGGCAGCTTTCTCCGGTATTTTTCGGTTCAGCACTGACAAATTTCGGAGTAGAGACATTCCTGAAGCATTTCCTGAAGATGACCACATCTCCGCTGCCGCGTATGTCGGATAAAGGGGAGATAGATCCGATGGAAGAAAAGGATTTTTCAGCTTTTGTATTTAAGATTCAGGCGAATATGAATAAGGCACATCGTGACAGGATCGCATTTATGCGGATCTGTTCCGGTGAGTTTGAGGCAGGAATGAATGTCTACCATGTGCAGGGAGGAAAAGAGATCCGTCTTTCCCAGCCGCAGCAGATGATGGCGAGTGAACGGAAGATGATCACCAAAGCTTATGGTGGAGATATCATCGGGGTTTTTGATCCGGGAATCTTTTCGATCGGAGATACCCTTACGACTTCAAAGGAAAAATTCGCTTATGAGGGAATCCCGACATTTGCACCGGAGCATTTCGCACGTGTGCGTCAGGTCGATACGATGAAAAGAAAGCAGTTTGTCAAGGGAATCAACCAGATCGCACAGGAGGGTGCGATCCAAATCTTTCAGGAATATAATACCGGAATGGAAGAAATCATTGTCGGAGTTGTCGGTGTGCTTCAGTTTGATGTGCTGAAATACCGTCTGAACAACGAGTATAATGTGGAGATCCGGCTGGAGAATCTGCCATACGAGTATATCCGCTGGATTGAAAACGAAGATGTGGATATGGATCACTTAAGCGGAACTTCAGATATGAAGAAGATCAAGGATCTGAAGGACCGTCCATTGCTGCTTTTTGCACATGAATGGAGTATCCGTATGACAGAGGAAAGAAACAAAGGACTGATCCTGTCAGAGTTCGGGCGGTCATAATTCCTCTTTGCAAACGGAACGATATTTGTTATAATGGAAAAAGAATCAGACAATGCAGGAGGTTTTGAACATGGCAAAGGACGAAAGAAATATTTATACGATACAGAATGACGCAGGAAAGGGAGAAGTAAAGATTGCAGATGAAGTTGTTGCGATCATTGCAGCCCTGGCAGCTACAGAAGTGGAAGGCGTAGCCTCCATGGCGGGCAATATCACGAATGAGCTGATCAGCAGACTCGGGATGAAGAATCTTTCCAAGGGAGTTAAAGTAGATGTGCTGGAAGGCGTGGTTACCGTTTCCCTGACCCTGAATCTGAAGTATAACTACAGTGTAGTAGAAGTATCAGGAAAAGTGCAGGAAAAGGTTAAGAATGCGATCGAGAACATGACAGGACTTGAAGTTGCAGACGTGAATATCAAAGTGGCCGGCGTAGAGATGGAGAATCAGGAGTAGGTTTACAAAGGAAAGGAATCAATATGATTAGAACAGAACTTCGCGAGCATATTTTCAAGCTGTTATTTCAGGAAGAATTTAACCAGGAAGAGGATATGCAGGAGCATCTGAAATACTATTTCATGACGCTTGAGAATGCGGCAGATAAAGATAAAGATTATATCCAGGAAAAATATGAGGCGGTTGCAGGGCATATTGCAGAGATTGATGAACTGATCAACCAGTATGCAAAAGGATGGAAGACTACCCGGATGAACAAGGTAGATCTTGCCATTTTAAGACTTGCTGTCTATGAGATGAAGTGGGACGAGGAAGTACCGGTCGGAGTTGCCATCAATGAGGCAGTAGAGCTGGCGAAGAGATTCAGCGGTGGAGACAGTCCGTCCTTTATCAACGGGGTACTTGGAAAGATCGCACGCTCTGCAGACGGGGATGAGACGAAGTAAGTCAGTATATGCAGAACGGAGATATCAGGATGAAGAATGTCTATACGGTGAGACAGGTCAATTCTTATATTAAGAATATGTTCGCCCAGGATTTCATGCTGAACCGGATCTATGTAAAGGGTGAGGTATCGAATCTGAAATACCATACATCAGGGCATATATATTTTTCATTGAAAGACGAGTCCGGCACGATTGCCTGCGTCATGTTCGCAGGCTCAAGGTCAGGGCTTTCTTTTCGTATGGAGGAAGGTCAGCAGATCATTGTACTCGGTGTGGTGGATGTCTATGCAAGAGATGGAAAATACCAGTTGTATGCAAGAAAAATCGTGCGGGACGGTGTAGGACTTCTGTATGAACGCTTTGAACTTTTGAAGAAAGAACTGCAGGAAATGGGAATGTTTGCACCGGAGTACAAGCAGAAGATCCCAAAGTATATCCGGCGGCTTGGAGTTGTGACTGCACCGACCGGGGCGGCAGTCAGAGACATCATCAATATTACGAAGCGGAGGAATCCTTTTGTGCAGATCATCCTGTATCCGGCACTGGTACAGGGCGAAGGTGCTTCTGAGAGTATTGTAAAGGGAATCCATGCACTGGAAGCAGAAAAGGTGGATGTCATGATCGTGGGCCGTGGCGGAGGAAGCATGGAAGATCTCTGGGCATTTAATGAAGAGGCAGTCGCAAGGGCAGTATTTGACTGTTCTGTTCCGGTGATTTCAGCGGTAGGACATGAGACCGATACAACGATCATTGATTTTGTGGCGGATCTGCGGGCACCGACTCCTTCTGCTGCCGCAGAACTGGCGGTGTATGATTTCATGGAGATGAAAAAGAACCTGAAGCTGCGGGAAGAGAGGCTGCTGCATTTTATGCAGTTAATACTGGAACGGAAGAGACAGAAACTGGAGCAGTATTCGCTCAGGATGCGGGCGTATCATCCGCAGCAGCGGTTAAATGAGCAGCGACAGTTCGCCGCAGATGCTGAGAACCGGCTGAGAAGAGAAATGATGCGGAGACTGGAGCAGGAAAAATACCGTCTGGGACTTATGGCAGAACGACTGAAAGGATTATCTCCTCTTGAAAAGCTCAGTCAGGGATATGCTTATGTGGAGAACAGTTCGGGGGCAAATGTCAGGACAGTCAGTAATGTAAAGCAGGGAGAACAGATCACGGTCTATGTGACGGATGGACGGATCCGGGCAGAAGTGACCGGCGTTGAGAAAGAGGAGACATAAGATGGGGACAGAGAAAAAGGAAAATTTGGAAGAAATGTTTGACCGGCTGGATCAGGTAATCGGTACTTTGGAAGGAGAGGATGTTTCACTGGAGGAGGCGTTTGGGTTGTACGATCAGGGAATGAAGCTGATCCGGAGATGCAACCAGACGATCAATGAAGTGGAAAAGAAGATTCTTGTACTGGATGAGAATGGAGAAAAGCATGAATTTTAAAGAAGAGTATACGGACAGAGTAGAAAAAATAGAAAAGATCCTGAAAAAGTATCTTCCTGAAAAAAAAGGATATCAGAGGACGATCATGGAGGCCATGGAGTATAGTCTGATGGCAGGTGGAAAGCGTCTCCGTCCCATGCTGATGTGGGAGAGTTACAGACTGTTTGGCGGAGAAGGAGCTGCAATCGAACCGTTTATGGCTGCCATTGAGATGATCCACACGTATTCCCTGGTGCATGATGATCTGCCGGCAATGGATAATGATGAATACAGACGCGGAAGAAAGACAACGCATATTGTATACGGTGAAGATATGGGAATCCTTGCAGGAGACGCGTTGCTTAATTATGCATTTGAGACTGCCTGCCGGGCTTTTGAAGAGGAGTCGGAGCATGCTTTAAGGATTGGAAAAGCATTGAAGATCCTTGCGGATAAGGCAGGAATTTACGGAATGATCGGTGGACAGGTCGTGGATGTGCAGGAATCAGGAAAAGCTGTATCAGGCGAAGTACTGGACTTTATTTACAGGCTGAAGACCAGTGCATTGATCGAGGCTTCTATGATGGCAGGTGCAGTTCTTGCAGGTGCAGAGGAAGGGCAGGTCAGCAGGATGGAGCAGATCGCAGGAAAGATCGGGCTGGCATTCCAGATCCAGGATGACATTCTGGATGTGACCAGTACGACGGAACTGCTTGGAAAGCCGGTTCACAGTGATGAAAAGAACGAAAAAACGACGTATGTGACCTGGAAAGGGATTGAAAAGGCACATGAGGATGTGGAACGGTTGACGCAGGAGGCGGTGGATCTGCTGCGGAAGTTCCCGGCGAAGGATGATTTCCTTGAAGAATTACTAAAATCTCTGGTATACAGGGAAAAATAAAAGGAGGAATCCTGATGGTACTTGAGAAGATCCATAAGGAAAATGATATAAAAAATCTCAGTCCCGAGGAACTTACTATGCTTGCAGATGAGATCCGACAGTTTCTGATCGAGAAGATCAGTGTGACCGGAGGTCACCTGGCATCGAATCTGGGGGTTGTGGAACTGACGATGGCACTTCATCTTGTCTTTGATCTTCCACAGGATAAGCTGATCTGGGACGTAGGACATCAGGCTTACACGCATAAGTTGCTGACGGGGAGAAAAGCAGGGTTTGATGAACTGAGAAAATACGGGGGAATGAGTGGATTTCCAAAAAGAAAAGAGAGCGAATGTGATGCCTTTGATACAGGGCATAGTTCTACTTCTATTTCCGCAGGACTTGGATATGTGGCGGCAAGAGAACTTCAGGGCGGAACCCACAGTGTGGTTTCGATCATCGGAGACGGTTCTATGACCGGAGGAATGGCATACGAGGCACTGAACAATGCAAGCAGACTGAAAAGTAATTTTATCATTGTCCTCAACGATAATAATATGTCCATTTCTGAAAATGTGGGAGGAATGTCCCAGTATCTCAATGGACTGCGTACGGCACAGGCTTATACAGGGCTGAAGAAAGGTGTGGAAGATACGCTGAAAAAGATCCCAGGAAAGGGAGATCGGATCATTTACCATATGAAAAGGACAAAAAGCGGGATCAAGCAGTTGTTTGTTCCGGGGATGTTTTTTGAAGATATGGGGATCACGTATTTAGGCCCGGTAGACGGACATGATATCCATAAGCTGACAAGGATCTTAAATGAGGCGAAGCGGGTTGACCATGCGGTGCTGGTTCATGTGATGACGAAAAAGGGAAAAGGATATGTACCGGCTGAGGAAAATCCGTCCAGGTTTCATGGGACAGGACCATTTGATATCCCAAGTGGAACAGCGGTAGGGAAAAAGGCGACAGATTCTTATACAGATGTATTTTCAAAAGTACTTGCAGATATCGGAAAGCAGGATGAAAAGGTAGTAGCGATCACTGCGGCGATGGCAGACGGGACGGGGCTGGCAAGATTTGCAAAGATGTTCCCACAGAGATTTTTTGATGTCGGCATTGCAGAGGAGCATGCGATGACCTTTGCGGCAGGACTGGCAGCAGGCGGGATGAAACCGGTCTTTGCGGTATATTCCTCTTTCCTGCAAAGGGCTTTTGACCAGACGATCCATGATGTCTGTCTTCAGAATCTGCCGGTTTTTATAGCCGTGGATCGTGCCGGACTTGTAGGCAGTGACGGAGAGACGCATCAGGGAGTATTTGACCTGTCATTTCTTCTGGAGATTCCGAATCTGACGGTTATGTCACCAAAGAACCGATGGGAAATGGCAGATATGGTCCGTTTTGCTGTTGATTTTCCGTATCCGGTTGCATTGCGGTATCCAAGAGGAGAGGCTTATGAGGGGCTGAAAGAGTTCCGTACCCCGATTCTTTATGGAAAAAGTGAAGTGATCTGCCGTGAAAGCGGGATTGCGATCCTTTTCATCGGACATATGTCAGAACTGGGAGAGTCTGTATGGAAGGCAATGAAAGAAGCAGGATATCGTTGCAGCCTGATCAATGCAAGATTTGCAAAGCCGCTGGATACAGAGATGATCCGTGATCTTTGCAGGGATCATCAACTGATCGTGACGATTGAGGAAAATGTGCTGGCGGGTGGTTTCGGTGAGCAGGTTGTCCAGTACGTGATGCAGAGTGGTGAGAAGACCCGGGTACGGACGATCGGAATTTCCGATGATTATGTGGAGCATGGAAATGTAGAAGTCCTGCGAAAAGAAGTGGGACTGGATCAGGAGACCATTGTGGCACAGATAAAAAAAGATTATCTGATGATAAAGGAAGATTAAAAATGAAAGAACGTTTAGATGTATTACTCGTAAAAAGGAATCTTGCAGAGTCCAGGGAAAAGGCAAAAGCGATCATTATGTCCGGAAATGTATTCGTAGAGGATCAGAGAGAAGATAAGGCAGGAACCACGTTCCCGGAAGACGTAAAGATCGAAGTGAGAGGGCATATCATACCGTATGTCAGCAGAGGCGGTCTGAAGCTGGAGAAAGCAATTAAAAATTTTGATGTCAGTGTAGAAGGAAAAGTCTGTACGGATGTGGGATCTTCTACCGGTGGTTTTACGGACTGTATGCTGCAGAACGGAGCTGTAAAGGTATTTGCAATCGATGTCGGACGGGGGCAGTTGGACTGGAAACTGCGTCAGGATCCAAGGGTAGTCTGCATGGAAAAGACCAATATCCGCTATGTGTCACCGGAAGATATCGGAGAACCGGTGGACTTTTCTTCCATTGATGTCTCCTTCATTTCGCTGACAAAAGTGTTAGAGCCGATCCGGGATTATCTGACAGAAGACGGAGAAATCGTAGCTCTGATTAAACCACAGTTTGAAGCAGGGCGTGAAAAGGTCGGAAAAAAAGGAGTTGTGAGAGAAAAAAGTACGCACCATGAAGTAATCGAAAAAGTGACTTCCTATGCAGCGTCTATCGGATTTGATATTCTTGAGATTGAATTTTCACCGATAAAAGGACCGGAGGGAAATATTGAATATCTGGTGCATCTGAAGAAGACGCAGGAACTTCCGGGAAAGATTCTGGCACAGAATCTGGAGACGGTCGTGGACAGTGCATTCGATACGTTGGCAAAATAAGCGGGGATAAAGCATGGATTCATTTTATATCATAACGAATATATTAAAAGATAAAGACTATGCGGTTACAGAGAAAATCTGCAATTATATCATGCAGAAAGGAAAAAAATGGACACTTGCAAAAAAGGATGAAGAAGGTCATATCCTTCCGGGGACAGTGCCGTCCGACGCAGAATGTGGACTGGTACTCGGAGGCGACGGAACGCTGATCCGTGCAATCCGGGATCTGGAAGGAGAGGAACTCCCTCTGCTTGGAATCAACCTCGGGACATTGGGATATCTTGCAGAAGTAGAATTGAAGGATTATCAGTATGCCATCGACAGACTGTGCGGAGAAGAACATGCAGCGATCGAACTGCGGATGATGCTGGAGGGCGTGGCAGGAGATGAAAAAAAGGATCTTGCGGTGAATGATATTGTACTGACGAGGGAAGGGAATATCAGAATCGTACAGTTTAATGTCTATGTCAACGGAACGCTTCTGAATACTTATCTTGCAGACGGGGTGATCATTTCAACTCCTACCGGAAGTACCGGATATAATCTTTCAGCGGGAGGTCCTGTTGTAGAACCAACGGCAAGTATTATCGTCATTACCCCGATCTGTTCCCATGCATTGAATACAAGCAGTGTAGTGCTTTCGGCAGAAGATGTGATCGAGGTGGAAGTTTGTCCGGGAAGATACGGCAGGCAGGAGGAAGTAGCCTTGTGCTATGACGGTGCAGTCCAGAGAAAAATGGTATCGGGAGACCGCGTCTGTATCAGGAGAGCGGAGGAGACGGCAAAGCTTATTAAACTGAGCAAAGAAAGCTTCATGAAGACGATGCGTGAAAAAATGAAAGGAAATTAAGAAATGAAAGTAAGCCGACATGCAAAGATTATTGAACTTATCAGCCAATACGACATTGAGACGCAGGAGGAACTGGCAGAATATCTTAATAATGCCGGCTTCAAGGTGACTCAGGCAACGGTATCGAGAGATATCCGGGATCTGAAGCTGACAAAAGTGTCACTCAACGGAGGGAAGCAGAAATACGTGATCCATCGTCAGGATGAAGATGGAATGAGCGAAAAATATATCCGGGTACTAAGAGACGGATATATGTCAATGGATATGGCACAGAATATTCTTGTCATCAAGACGGTATCAGGAATGGCAATGGCAGTTGCAGTTGCGGTGGATGCAATGAAATGGAATGAAGTGGTGGGCTGCATTGCCGGCGATGATACGATTATGTGTGCAATCCGTACAGTAGAAGATACAGTGACAGTCATGGACAAGATCAGAAAGATTGTGTCCAAGAAGGATTAGGTGTTGAATATGTTACAGAATCTGTATGTAAAAAATCTGGCATTGATCGATGAGACGGAAGTGGAGTTTGGTGAGGGACTGAATATACTGACAGGAGAGACAGGAGCAGGAAAGTCTCTCCTGCTGGGTTCAGTCCATCTTGCTCTTGGCGGAAAGTACAGTCCTGATATGCTCAGAAACGGGACAAAGAGCGGACTTGTGGAACTGACTTTTAAGATCGAAGATGAACAGATCGAAAAGCATCTGGAAGAGATGAACCTGTATCCTGAAGACGGGTTTCTGACTCTGAGCAGGCGGCTGATGGAAGGTCGCAGTATCAGCAAGATCAACGGAGAGACTGTGAATACCGGGATATTGAAAGATGTTGCAAGTATGCTGATTGATATCCATGGACAAAGAGATAATCAGACACTGCTCCACAAAAAAAATCACCTGACGCTTCTGGATCTGTATGGAAAAGAAAAGATCGTTCCTTTAAAGAAAAAGATGGCTGAAATGTACCGCAGATGGAATGAACTGAAAAAGAGGACTGAAAGCTTGACCATGGATGAGGAAACCAGAAGGAGAGAACTCTCCCTTGCTGAATTTGAAGCACAGGAGATTGAAGAAGCCGGACTGGTTGTGGGAGAAGATGAAGAGCTGGAAGAACTTTACCGGAAAATGACAGAGAGCAGGAAAGTGACAGAAGCAGTAGCTGAGACATACCATTATACAGGGGAGGCCGCTTCCGGGAATGCAAGTGATCTCATCAGCCGTGGAATCCGAAGCCTTCAGGAGGCAGCAGATTTTGATGAAGAGGGGAGCAGACTGTATGAGCAGCTTACACAGCTTGATGGACTGTTGAATGATTTTAACCGGGAGTTATCGGAATATGCAAAAAGTTTTGAGTTTTCAGAGGAAGAATTCCGTGAGACAGAAGATCGTCTGAATCTTTTAAATCATTTAAAGGCAAAATATGGAAGATCTATTGAAGCTGTTCTTGCATATTGTGATGAAAAAAAGCAAAGACTACAGGAACTGGCAGATTATGATACATTCATGCAGAACCTGGAACAAGAACAGCAGGATGCTTTTAACGCAATGAAAAAGATGGCGGAAAAGCTGAGTCAGGTTCGGCAGCGTTCGGCTAAAAAGTTCGCAGAAGAGATCTGTGGTCAGATGAAAGAACTGAATTTTCTTGATTCGAGATTTGAGATCCGGATTTCTGAGGCAGAAAAATACAGTTCAAATGGAAAGGATGAGGCAGAATTTTATCTTTCAGTGAATCCGGGAGAACCGTTGAAACCATTGGGAAGTGTGGCATCTGGCGGTGAGATTTCGCGTGTGATGCTGGCGGTGAAGACAGTACTTGCAGATGAAGAAGATACACCGACACTGATCTTTGATGAGATCGACACAGGAATATCCGGCATTACGGCAGGAAAAGTGGGAGATCGTCTCCGACTGATCGGAAAGAGCAGACAGGTCATCTGTATTACTCACCTGCCGCAGATCGCAGCTACTGCAGATCACCATTTCCTGATCAGAAAAAAAGCAGAAGGAACATCGGTGCGGACAGATGTTGAGATGCTGGATGAAGCTGCATCCGTGGAAGAACTGGCAAGACTTCTCGGTGGAGCAAATGTGACGGAACGTGTCATGGAAAGTGCAAAAGAATTGAAAGAATTGGCAAAGTGTGAAAGATAATCCCAGTGTGAAAAGCACGACAGGATCACATACTAAAAGCGGATACAGAAGATGTATCCGTTTTTTGTTGGCGAAAGAGGTGTGATCTTATGTGGGATAAAAAATTAAAAAACCGGACGATAAAAAAGAAACTTTCCAGATGGATGACTGTGGTGTGCAGTTTTCTTCTGGCTGTGGGACTGGGCTTTTCCGTCGGAAGTGCGGCGGCAGAATATTTCCCGGAAAGCAGGGAAACCCAGGCACAGACGAAAGCAGTGCAGACGAAAAAAGTATCTGTGGGAGGTATGCCGGCAGGAATTTATATGGAAACGGACGGAGTACTGATTCTTGATACGCAGCAGATAAAAGGAATCGATGGGAAAATGTACGAACCGGCACAGGGAATGGTGAAAAGCGGAGACTATATCAAAGCAGTCAATCAGAAAGAAATCTGTGGAAAAAAAGAACTGCTGAAAGAACTGGAAAAGCTTTCCGGTGAGAAGGTGGAACTGACAGTAAGGAGAGGGGGAAAACTGGAAAAGATCGTTCTGCAGGCAGTGGAGACCGCGGCCGGTGAATATAAGCTGGGAATCTGGGTGAGGGATAATGTACAGGGTCTTGGAACGGTTACATTTCTGACAGAACAGAATGAGTTCGGAGCTTTGGGACATGGGATTCATGATACAGATACAAATGGACTGATGGAAATTTCCGGAGGAAAGCTTTACAGGACAACGATTCAGAATGTGGTAAAAGGAAGCAGTGGAAATCCGGGAACAATGGAAGGAATGATCGTCTATAACCGCTATAATCTGCTTGGAACGATCGAAAAAAATACCGATGCAGGGATTTATGGCAGACTGGATAAAACCGAGGAGCTTTTTGGAAAAAAAGAACTGGTTGAAACTGCGGCAAAAGAGGAAATCGTGACAGGACCGGCAAAGATGAGGTGTTTTCTGGAAGATGAAGTCAGGGAATTTGACATTGAAGTGATGAAGGTGGATCAGGAAACTGCAGAGATCAATAAAGGAATGATGATCCGGGTGACGGATGAAGAACTGCTTGAAAAAACCGGAGGAATCATTCAGGGGATGAGCGGCAGTCCGATCCTTCAGAACGGAAAACTGATCGGGGCGGTGACGCACGTATTTGTCATGGATTCGACAAAAGGTTACGGCATTTTTGCGGAAACAATGCTGGAACAGTTGAAATGACGAGAATCGTCGAGAACGCTGTCGAATTACTGCTACAAAATCTGCTTGATTCTGCAAGGTGCAGGGGAATATAATAAGCGAGTGGCGTTTTCAAAAGAAGTTCTCATGACCTGAAGGGGAGAAGAGAATGAATCATTTGAGTGTTGCCATCGCTGACGATAATCAGAAAATCTTAGATCTGCTGGAAAAGGTGATCGGGACGGATCAGGAACTGGATCTGGTCGGAAAGGCGAAAAATGGTGAGGAGATGTGTCGGATCATTAAAGAAAAAAATCCTGATGTGGTTCTTCTCGACCTGATTATGCCGAAAATGGACGGACTGACTGTCATGGATCAGATCAATCAGGATAAAAGTGTCAGTAAACGTCCATATTTTATTGTTATTACAGCGGTGGGACAGGAAAAGATTACAGAAGATGCTTTTAATAAAGGTGCAAATTACTATATTATGAAACCGTTTAATAACAGAATGTTGTTGGAACGGATCAAATTCGTAAGAAAAATGACTCACGGAACAGAACGCAGACCGGAAGAACTGGTGACCGGGCAGACTCCGGGAGGAGAAAATCTGGAGAACAGAGTGACCAATATGCTGCATGAGATCGGGATTCCGGCACATATCAAAGGATATCATTATCTGCGGGATGCGATCATGATGGCAGTGGAAGACATGGATGTCCTGAATGCGATCACGAAGATTCTCTATCCTACCGTTGCTAAAAAATATCAGACGACATCAAGCCGGGTCGAACGGGCAATCCGGCATGCTATCGAGGTGGCATGGAGCCGTGGAAAATTAGATACACTGGATGAACTGTTCGGTTATACAGTCAGTACAGGAAAAGGAAAACCTACAAATTCGGAATTTATCGCATTGATCGCGGATACGATCCAACTGGAATATAAGCATGGAAAATAGGGGATAAATACTGGAAAATACTTTGCATTACAGAAAAAATGCGGTATAATATTTGTAATTCATCGTCGGAAAATGCGGCGTAAGCGAAAAACGGAGGATAGTAATATGAAAAATATTTTATTTGCTTCTTCAGAATGTGTTCCTTTTATTAAGACCGGAGGCCTTGCAGATGTTGTGGGATCGCTCCCGAAGGATTTTGATAAGGAGAAGTATGATGTACGGGTTGTCATTCCAAAATATATGTGCATGAAGCAGGAATGGAAAGAAAAGCTGGAGTATATTACAAACTTTTACATGGATATTGCCGGACAGAGCCAGTATGTGGGGATTTTCAGACTGGTACACGACGGTGTGACATTTTACTTTATTGATAATGAGTATTATTTTTCGGGATTTGCACCGTATGATGGCGATCCGAAGTGGAATATCGAGAAGTTTGCATTCTTCTCAAAGGCAGTGCTGAGTATCCTTCCGGTGATCGGGTTCCGGCCGGAGCTGATCCACTGTCATGACTGGCAGACCGGTCTGATTCCGGTTTATCTGGACAATTTCAGATACCTTGGAGAGTACTACAGAGGCATCAAGACGGTCATGACGATACATAATCTGAAGTTCCAGGGGGTATGGGATACAAAAGCAGTACAGAAAATTACAGGGCTGCCGGATTATTATTTTGCACCGGATAAAATGGAGGCATATAAGGATGCAAACCTTCTGAAAGGCGGTATCGTTTACGCAGATAAAGTGACAACGGTAAGCCGCAGCTATGCAGAAGAGATCAAGACCTCTTTCTATGGTGAGGGACTGGAAGGCCTGATGAATGCCAGAGCCAATGACCTGTGGGGAATTGTCAACGGACTGGATTATAATGACTGGAATCCGGATACAGACTACCGTCTTGCAAAGAACTTTAATATTAGCAATTTCAGGCGGAACAAGCCGGCAAATAAGATGGCATTACAGGAAGAACTGGGACTGGATCAGGACAGCCATGTGATGCTGATCGGAATTGTATCCCGTCTGACAGACCAGAAGGGATTTGACCTGATCGATTATATGATGGATGAGATGTGCCAGGATGCGGTACAGATCGCAGTGCTTGGTACGGGAGACCCAAAGTATGAGAATATGTTCCGCCACTTTGCATGGAAGTATTCAGGAAAGGTTTCTGCGAATATTTTCTATTCGGATGATCTTTCCCACCGGTTCTATGCAGGATGTGATGCATTTTTGATGCCGTCTTTATTTGAACCATGTGGACTGAGCCAGCTGATGAGTCTGCGTTATGGTACACTGCCGATCGTCAGAGAGACAGGAGGACTGAAAGATACTGTTGAGCCTTATAATGAGTTTGAAAAGACAGGAACAGGTTTCAGTTTCACGAATTATAATGCACATGAGATGTTGAATACAGTCCGTTATGCAGAGCGGATTTACTATGATAAAAAGAGAGACTGGAATAAGATTGTAGAACGTGCAATGAGCCAGGACTTCTCATGGCAGAATTCTGCACGACAGTATGAAGAGCTTTACAAGAGCCTGATAGGAGAATAAAAGGAGTTTACAACCAGATGAAGATCATTGACAGATTGAATGAAGACAGAATAAATATATCTTTTGAGGTGTTCCCACCGAAGACGGATGCGGGGTTTGCAAATGTGCAGCGTGCGACGGATGAGATCGCAAAGCTGGATCCATCTTACATCAGTGTGACGTACGGAGCAGGTGGAGGTACAAGTAAGAATACAGCGAAGATCGCATCCCATATCAAGGACGATCTGCACGTACTCAGTCTTGCACATCTGACCTGTGCTTCTTCCACAAAAGAAGAAGTGCGTGAGGTGATCCGGAATTTAAAGGAGCTTGGCATAGAGAATATTCTTGCTCTGCGTGGAGACATCCCGGAGGGAATGAAGTTCCCGGATGGAGACCGTTTCCATTATGCATATGAGCTGGTGGAGGAGATCCGAAAACAGGGAGATTTCTGTATCGGTGCAGCGTGCTATCCGGAAGGTCATGTGGAGAATGAGCATAAGGAAGATGATATCCGCTTTTTAAAACAGAAAGTGGACTGCGGTGTTGATTTCCTTACAACGCAGATGTTCTTCGACAATGATATCCATTATAATTTCCTTTACAGGATCAGGGAAGCCGGGATCACAGTCCCGGTTCTCCCGGGGATTATGCCGATCACAAGTGCGGCTCAGATGAAGAGAAGCCAGGAGCTTTCAGGAACTGTATTTCCAAGAAGATTTCTTGCATTGCTTGACCGTTTCGGAAGTTCACCGGAAGCAATGATGCAGGCGGGAATTGCTTATGCAACGGATCAGATCATTGATCTTCTGGCAAATGGAGTAAAAAATATCCATATTTATTCTATGAACAAACCGGAAGTCGCAACCAAGATCATGAGCAATATTTCTGAAATCATTAAGTGTTAAGAAAGTGAAATACCAGATGAGTGAGATGGACAAAAAGAGACGTGAGGCAATTCGCTATCTGGGGTTCGGACGAAATGCGGCAGACGAAAGGACTTATGAACTGATCGAAGCGTCTTTTGACGATCTGAACAGGGAAGCAAGTCCGAGATTCGTCTACCGCATTTTTGATTTGGATCATAGTGTGGATGGCTTATTGCGGGTCGGGACAATGGAAATACAGAGTAAAAGTCTGTTGAGAAACCTCAAAGGATGCGGACAGGTTGTTCTGTTTGGGGCGACACTGGGAGCCGGGGCGGACAGGCTGATCCGCCGGGTATCTCTTACCGATATGGCAAGGGCGGTTGTACTCCAGGCATGTGCTGCTGCAGAGCTGGAAGAGTATTGTGATGAACAGCAGAAAAAGATCAGCACAGAGCTGGAAAAAAGTGGATTGTATCTTCGGCCAAGGTTCAGCCCTGGATATGGGGACTTCCCGATCGAGTTCCAGGAGCCGATCATGAGGATGTTGGATTGTGCAAAGAAGATTGGTCTTACGATGACAGACAGCTATATGATGAGTCCGACGAAGTCTGTGACTGCGATCATAGGGATCAGCACAGAGAAAGAAAGATGCCCGATCTCAGGCTGTGAAGCCTGTGGAAAAAAGGACTGTGCATACCGCAGGTAAGGCAACAAAAGTAAAAGGATATGAAGGCAGCCGAAAGGCGAAGCCGGGAACAGATACAAAGAAAAGGCAGGAAGGATAAAGACAGATGTTACGAGAACGGCTGGGAAAAGAGTTATTATATTTTGACGGAGGAATGGGAACGCTGTTACAGGAGCGTGGACTGCAGCCGGGAGAACTCCCGGAGACATGGAATCTGCTGCACGCGGAAGAAATCCGTGAGATCCACAGAAAATATATTGAAGCTGGAAGTGACATTGTACTGACGAATACGTTTGGTGCAAACGCATTAAAGTTTCATGATGATGCATATTCTCTGGAAGAGATTGTCAATGCTGCAGTCGGCCATGTAAAGGCTGCAGCAGAACAGGCGGGAAATGGACGGAGAATCTATACTGCACTGGATATCGGTCCGACCGGAAAGCTCTTGAAACCAATGGGAGATTTGGATTTTGAGACTGCTTATGAAGCTTATAAAGAAGTGATGATCTATGGAGAAAAAGCAGGAGCTGACCTGATCCATATCGAGACGATGAGCGATACGTATGAACTGAAGGCTGCGGTTCTTGCAGCAAAAGAAAATACGTCGCTTCCTGTTTTTGCGACCACGATCTTTGATGAAAGAGGAAAGCTTCTGACAGGTGCGGATGTGCCATCAGTAGTGGCATTGCTGGAAGGACTGCGGGTGGACGCATTCGGGATCAACTGCGGAATGGGACCAGAACAGATGATTCCAATTCTGGAACAGATCACAAAATATTCTTCCCTGCCTGTTATTGTAAAGCCAAATGCAGGACTTCCGAAGCAGAAGAACGGGCAGACTTATTATGATGTTTCACCGGAAGAGTTCGCGGAAGTCATGAAGAAAATTGTGGAAATGGGAGCTGTTGTCATCGGTGGATGCTGCGGAACGACGCCGGATCATATCAAAGCGATGGCAGATGCCTGCCGTATGATCCCGATAAAGCCGGTAGAAAAAAAGAACTTTACCATGGTATCGTCCTATGGACAGAGTGTCTTTCTCGGTACGGGATCAAAGATCATCGGTGAGCGTATCAATCCGACCGGAAAGAAGCGGTTTAAGCAGGCACTGAAAGAGCATGACTTGGATTATATCTTAAGAGAGGGGATTACCCAGCAGGATAACGGGGCACATATTCTGGATGTGAATGTGGGACTCCCGGATATTGATGAACCGGCACTGATGAAAGAAGTGGTGCAGGAACTTCAGAGCGTTACAAGTCTTCCGCTTCAGATTGATACCGTTGATGTGGAAGCGATGGAGGGTGCGTTAAGGATTTATAATGGAAAGGCGATGGTCAATTCTGTCAGCGGAAAGCAGGAGTCTATGGACAAAGTATTTCCACTGATCCAGAAATACGGAGGAGTCGTGATCGGACTTGCACTGGATGAGAACGGAATCCCGGCAGATGCCGAGGGAAGAGTGCAGGTTGCAAAGAAGATCATTGCAGAAGCGGCAAAGTATGGGATCGAAAAGAAAGATATCGTCATTGACGCACTGGCAATGACCATTAGTTCTGAACCGGAAGGTGCAAAGATCACGCTGGAGACACTGAGAAGGCTCAGGGATGAAGTTGGAGTCTGCACGGTACTGGGAGTATCTAATATTTCATTCGGACTTCCAAGCCGTCCGATCGTCAATTCCATTTTCTATACCATGGCAATGCAGAATGGATTGAGCGTGGGAATCATCAATCCGGGTTCAGAGGATATGATGAAAGCATGGTATGCATTTCATGCCCTGATGGCTCTGGACAGTAACTGTGAGAAATATATTGCAAGGTATGCACAGCAGCCGGGAACGACTCCGGTACAGGCAGCAGGCGGAAAGCATACGATGACATTGCAGAGTGCGATCGAGAGAGGACTGAAAGAAGAAGCCAGTTCGATCACGGCAGAACTGGCAGAGCAGAAAGATGCACTGGATATCATTAATGAAGAACTGATCCCGGCTCTGAACAATGTAGGTGAGGGATTTGAAAAAGGAACTGTATTCCTTCCACAGCTTCTGATGAGTGCAGAGTCTGCAAAGAGTGCATTTGCAGTACTCAAAGAAAGAATGGATCAGAGCGGGGAAGTACAGGAGAAAAAAGGAAAGGTCATCCTTGCGACAGTCAAGGGAGATATCCACGATATCGGAAAGAATATCGTAAAAGTCCTGCTGGAAAATTACAGTTTTGATGTGATCGATCTCGGAAAAGATGTTCCGCCGGAAAAGGTAGTTGAGACGGTTCTTGAGCAGGATGTCCATTTAGTTGGCCTGAGTGCCCTGATGACAACGACGGTTGTAAGTATGGAAGAGACAATCCGCCAGTTGCGGGAAAAAGCCCCGGATTGCCTGGTGATGGTAGGAGGAGCTGTGCTGAATCAGGAATATGCTGATATGATCGGAGCAGATTTTTATGGAAAAGATGCCATGCAGTCCGTACATTATGCACAGAAGGTATTCAGTTGAGTTATGCACAGAAGGTGTTCAGTCGAGCCACTTTACAAAAGTGGACTGCTATGATATATTTTAAGTTAGGCTTTTTGAGCAAAAGAGGAGGATGATGTATGCAGCCATACGGAGTAAACCAATTAAGGAAAATGTTTTTGGAGTTCTTTGAGAGCAAGGGACATCTTGTGATGAAGAGCTTTTCTTTAGTACCGCATAATGATAAGAGTCTTCTCCTGATCAATTCAGGAATGGCTCCGCTGAAACCATATTTTACAGGACAGGAGATCCCTCCGAGAAGAAGAGTGACTACCTGCCAGAAGTGTATCCGTACAGGAGATATTGAAAATGTAGGAAAGACAGCACGCCATGGTACATTTTTTGAGATGCTTGGAAATTTCTCTTTCGGGGATTATTTTAAGAATGAAGCCATCGAGTGGTCATGGGAATTTCTGACAGAAGTAGTAGGACTTGACCCGGACAGACTTTATCCGTCAGTCTATGAAGAGGATGATGAAGCATTTGATATCTGGAATAAGAAGATGGGAATCCCTGCAGAGCGTATTTTCCGTTTCGGTAAGGAAGATAACTTCTGGGAGCATGGTTCAGGCCCGTGTGGTCCATGTTCAGAGATTTATTACGACCGTGGAGAAAAGTATGGATGTGGAAAACCGGGATGTACAGTCGGATGCGAATGTGACCGTTATATGGAAATTTGGAACAACGTATTCAGCCAGTTTAATAATGACGGACATGGAAATTATACCGATCTGATCCAGAAGAATATTGATACAGGTATGGGACTGGAGCGTCTGGCATGTATCGTACAGGATGTAGATTCCATGTTCGATATCGATACAATGAAGGCTCTGCGTGACCATGTATGCCGCCTTTCAGGAAAACAGTACGGAACAGATCACGAGACAGATGTCTCTCTGCGTGTCGTTACAGATCATGTCCGTTCCGTGACATTTATGATCTCAGACGGAATCCTTCCATCCAACAGCGGACGTGGATATGTTCTTCGTCGTCTGTTAAGACGTGCATGCCGTCACGGAAAGCTGCTCGGAATCGAGGGAGCGTTCCTTGTAGAACTTGCTACAACCGTGATCGAAGGATCAAAGGACGGATATCCGGAGCTGGAAGAGAAGAAAGAGTTTATCTTTAATGTGATCGCAAAGGAAGAGGCGAACTTCAATAAGACGATCGATCAGGGACTTGCGATCCTTGCAGATATGGAAGCTGAGATGGAGAAGAAGGGCGAGAGAGTTCTCTCCGGTGAGAATGCATTCCGCCTTTATGATACCTATGGATTCCCGATTGATCTGACAAGTGAGATCCTGGAGGAAAAAGGTCTGACTTATGATGAAGAAGGCTTCAAAAAGGCTCAGGAAGAACAGCGTGCCAAGTCAGAGGGAACATTCGGAACTCATTCCTATACAGGAAAAGAAGTATCTGTCTATGATGAACTGGATGCAGAGATCGGAACAGAATTTGTAGGATACGATCATCTTACATTTGATTCAAAAGTTTCCGCACTGACTACAGAGGATGAGATCGTGGATGCTCTGTCTGACGGAGAAAAGGGAACGATCATTGTTGAGCAGACCCCGTTCTATGCAACGATGGGTGGACAGGAAGCTGACAAGGGAGTGATCCGGACAGCAGAAGGTGAGTTTGTTGTAGAGGATTGTATCCACCTTGCAGGAACAAAGGTCGGACATATCGGCCATGTGACAAAGGGTATGATCAAGATCGGTGATACTGTGACATTGGAGGTTAATGCAAAGAACAGGGCTCTGACTGAAAGAAACCACAGTGCGACGCATCTGCTTCAGAAAGCACTTCGTACTGTACTTGGAAGTCATGTTGAGCAGGCTGGATCTTTTGTAAATGAAGACAGACTTCGTTTTGACTTTACTCATTTTTCCGCAGTGACTCCGGAAGAGTTGAAGAAAGTAGAAGAGATTGTGAATGAGCAGATCCAGAATGCCCTTGAAGTAGTTACAAAGAATCTGCCGATTGAAGAGGCAAGGAAGACCGGTGCTCAGGCTTTGTTTGGCGAGAAGTACGGTGACGTTGTACGTGTAGTAGACATGGGTGGATTTTCAGTTGAATTTTGTGGAGGAACCCATGTGAAAAATACATCTGAGATCATGGCACTTAAGATTATCTCAGAGAGTGGTGTGGCAGCCGGTGTACGCCGTATAGAGGCTCTGACATCAGACGGTCTTATGAAGTATTATGCAGAAATGGAGCATCTCCTGAAAGAAGCTGCCCAGCTTATAAAGGCTTCCCCTGAGAATCTGGCTGAGAAGATCACACATCTGCAGGCAGAGAATAAAGCTCTGAAGGGAGAAGTGGACAGCTTAAAGAGCAAAATGGCACAGGAAGCAGCAGGCAATGTCCTGGATCGGGTAAAAGAAGTGAAGGGTGTGAAACTTCTTGCTGCTCAGCTTGACGGAGTTGATATGAATGAACTTCGTGAACTGGGAGACCAGTTTAAAGAGAAACTGGGAGAAGGCGTGGTTGTTCTTGCATCCGGAAATGAAGGAAAAGTAAGTCTGATGGCAACCGTAACAAATGGTGCCATGAAACAGGGAGCCCATGCAGGTAACCTTGTGAAGGCGATCGCAGGTCTTGTCGGTGGTGGCGGTGGCGGACGTCCGAATATGGCACAGGCCGGTGGTAAGAACCCGGCAGGTATTGCACAGGCACTTGAGAAAGCAGAAGAAGTCCTCGCAGAGCAGATCCATTAAGCTGCAAAAGCCTGACTTATAAAAATATACAAAATTCTTAACTTTTTTGAATAAAAAGAGTTGACGGAAGAAAAAATTATGGTATAATAATTAGCAGTGCAATAAATATACCCGAACAGTCGTATGATGCACAATACAAGGCTGGAGGGGAGGTTAGGTGTGAGACTATGTCAAATGTAATCGTTAAAGAAAACGAAACGTTAGATAGTGCCTTACGCAGATTCAAAAGAAACTGTGCAAAGGCTGGCATTCAGCAGGAAATTCGTAAGAGAGAGCATTACGAAAAGCCAAGCGTAAGACGTAAAAAGAAATCTGAAGCTGCTAGAAAACGTAAATATAACTAATATGTGCAGATGAGCGGAGTACCGGAATGGTGCTTCGCTTTTTTATATGTCGGGAAAAATTTCATGAATTATAGGGAAATGAATTTTATCAGTATTGTTTATGCAATTTCAGTGGCTTAAAGTGATAAAACTTTAAAATGATGCAATAAATTGTTGACAATCTTTCATTTAGATTTTAAAATAAACGAGTAGACAAAGAAGTCTCAAGCGAACGCGGCAGACAACAGGTCTTCGCGTTATATTTATTTTAGGAGGTAGTTGAGAAATGTCATACGTTGATGAAGTGATTGAATTAGTCGTAAAGAAAAACCCGGCTGAGCCGGAATTCCATCAGGCAGTAAAAGAGGTACTGGAATCTCTTCGTGTTGTGATCGAGGCAAATGAAGAAAAATTCCGCAAAGAAGCTCTTCTTGAGAGACTTGTAGAGCCTGAAAGACAGATCAAATTCCGTGTTCCGTGGGTAGATGATAACGGACAGGTACAGGTTAATACAGGATACCGTGTACAGTTCAACAGTGCGATCGGACCATACAAAGGAGGTCTTCGTCTTCATCCATCCGTAAACCTTGGTATTATCAAATTCCTTGGTTTTGAGCAGATTTTCAAGAACTCTCTTACAGGACTTCCGATCGGCGGAGGTAAAGGTGGATCTGATTTCGATCCTAAGGGAAAATCTGACAGAGAAGTAATGGCATTCTGCCAGAGCTTTATGACAGAGCTCTGTAAATATATTGGTGCTGATACTGATGTTCCTGCAGGAGATATCGGTACAGGTGCAAGAGAGATCGGATATATGTTCGGTCAGTACAAGAGAATCCGTGGACTGTATGAAGGTGTTCTTACAGGAAAAGGTCTTACATACGGTGGATCTCTTGCACGTACAGAAGCAACAGGATATGGTCTTCTGTATCTGACAGAGGAACTTCTGAAACTTAATGGAATCGAGCTTGCAGGTAAGACGGTAGCAGTTTCAGGATCAGGAAATGTTGCAATTTACGCTACAGAAAAAGCACAGCAGCTTGGTGCAAAAGTTGTTACTGTAAGTGATTCTACAGGATGGGTATATGATCCAGAAGGAATCGACGTTGCAGCCCTCAAAGAGATCAAGGAAGTAAACCGTGCAAGACTGACAGAGTACAAGAAGTATCGTCCGAACTCAGAGTATCATGAGGGAAGAGGCGTATGGAATGTGAAGGTTGATATCGCTCTTCCATGTGCTACACAGAACGAGCTGCACCTTGAGGATGCACAGGCACTTGTTGCGAACGGATGCATCGCAGTTTGCGAGGGTGCTAACATGCCTACGACTCTGGAAGCTACAGAGTACCTGCAGAAAAATGGTGTGATTTTTGCACCTGGTAAAGCAGCTAACGCTGGTGGAGTTGCTACATCCGCACTTGAGATGTCACAGAACAGTGAGCGTCTGAGCTGGACATTTGAAGAAGTTGACAGCAAGCTGAAAAATATCATGGTTAATATTTGCCATAATATGTCTGATGCAGCTGAGAAATACGGCTTCAAGGGCAACTACGTTGTAGGTGCTAACATTGCCGGATTTGAAAAGGTTGTAGATGCAATGACAGCTCAGGGAATCGTTTAAGATTCAGAGAAAGTGATCAATTCGCCCGGGAAATGCAGGTTTCCCGGGTTTTTCTTTTTGTTAAAAGATATTAAAGCTTTATGAAAAAAGGATAAAGTTTATTGACAATTTAGAATAGAATCTTTATTATATCTAATAAATAAGAGGGAGTAACTGGCACTTTTTAATAAGTGTTTGCGATGTCGCCAGAACCGATGGAATTTAGCATCCGTATCGTGATTAAATAGTGAGACTTTTATTGCATATCGAGGTGCAATAAAAGTCTCATTTTTTATACAAGAGAATACAGAAGCAGGTATCGGTGGCAGGTTTGCTATCTTATAATTATGAGGTAAATGCAGGAGGAGCAAAAATGAGATCATATTATCAAATGTCAGGTGAAGAAGTGCTGCAGGAAGTAAATGGCTCTTTAGAACCGCTTACGAATGAACAGGTGAGAGAACATCAGGAACAGTATGGACCGAATGAATTGGTCGAGGGAAAGAAAAAGACGATCTTACAGATCTTTTTGGAACAATATAAGGACTTTCTGGTCATTATTCTGATCATTGCTGCGGTGGCATCAGGATTTATGGGAGATGTGGAGAGTGCCGCAGTTATCCTGATCGTGATTACGATGAATGCAATACTGGGGACAGTGCAGACGATCAAGGCAGAACAGTCACTGGCAAGTCTGAAGAAGCTTTCCGGGCCGGAGGCGAAGGTGCTAAGAGACGGGGCAGTTGTGCAGATCCCTTCCGCAGAAGTGACAGTAGGAGATATTGTGATGCTGGAAGCAGGAGATTATATTCCGGCAGACGGAAGGCTTTTAGAGTGTGCCAGCATGAAAGTGGATGAAAGTGCATTGACAGGAGAAAGCCTGGGAGTAGAAAAGACAACGACGATTATAAAAGAAGAAAATGTACCACTTGGAGACCGGGTGAATATGGTTTATTCGGGCAGTTTTGTCACTTATGGAAGAGGTTCATTTCTTGTAACTGAGATCGGAATGGAGACAGAGGTTGGAAAGATCGCAGGACTTCTGAAGAATACTTCAGAAAAGCGGACTCCATTGCAGGTGAACCTGGATCAGTTCGGACAAAAGCTTTCCATCCTGATTCTTGTATTCTGTGGTATTTTGTTCGGAATCAGTATCCTGCGGGGAGATAATATCGGAGATGCATTTTTATTTGCAGTAGCTCTTGCAGTTGCAGCAATTCCGGAGGCTCTGAGTTCGATTGTGACCATTGTGCTTTCCTTCGGTACGCAGAAGATGGCAAAGGAACATGCAATCATCAGAAAATTGCAGGCAGTGGAAGGCCTTGGAAGTGTATCGGTTATCTGTTCAGATAAGACGGGAACACTGACGCAGAATAAAATGACCGTGGAAGATTACTACGTGGATGAAAAGAGTATTCCTGCCGGTGCAGTAGATCTGACAGACAGTTCACAAAGCCGTCTGATGATCAGCAGTATTCTCTGCAACGATGCAACCAATGCGGATGGTATTGAGATTGGAGATCCGACTGAGACAGCACTTTTAAATCTTGCAAGTGGGCTGGGGATGGATCCGGAGGAGGTTCGGAAAAAGTATCCAAGAGAAAGTGAAAACCCGTTTGACAGCGACCGAAAACTGATGGCGACCAAGCATATGTTGAACGGAATCCCGACGATGATCGTAAAAGGAGCTGTGGATGTGCTGCTGGACAGGACAGATCTGATCCAGTTGGGAGATGAAGTGTATGAGATCACGAGGGAGGACCGTGCAAGGATTGAGGCACAAAACCGGAAGTATTCAGAAGAGGGACTTCGTGTACTTGCTTTTGCATATAAAGTTGTGTCAGATGAGATGGAACTGACGCTTCAGGACGAGGATCACCTGATATTCCTGGGACTGGTTGCCATGATGGATCCACCGAGGGAAGAGTCCGCTGCTGCGGTTGCCGAGTGCAAGAGGGCAGGAATCCGTCCAATCATGATCACGGGAGATCATAAAGTAACAGCAGCGGCGATTGCAAAAAGGATTGGGATTTTGAAAGAAGAATCTGAAGCATGTGAGGGATCTCAGATCGACCGGATGTCGGATGAGGAGCTGAAGGATTTTGTAGAAGGAATTTCTGTATATGCAAGAGTGTCGCCGGAACATAAGATCCGGATTGTGCGGGCATGGCAGGAAAAAGGAAATATCGTTTCCATGACGGGGGATGGTGTGAATGATGCACCGGCATTAAAGCAGGCAGATGTTGGTGTTGCAATGGGAATTACCGGAAGTGAAGTGTCCAAGGACGCTGCAGCGATGATCCTGACAGATGATAATTTTGCTACGATTGTGAAGGCGGTTGAAAATGGAAGAAATCTTTACAGGAATATCAAATTTGCCATTCAGTTTTTATTATCAGGAAATTTCGGGGCGATCCTGGCAGTACTGGTTGCGTCAATTTTTGCACTTCCTGTTCCGTTTGCACCGGTGCATTTACTTTTTATCAATCTGCTGACGGACAGTCTTCCGGCGATCGCACTGGGACTTGAGCCACATTCCAAAGCTGTGATGGAAGAGAAACCAAGACCGTTGAATGAGTCAATCCTTACGAAAGACTTTTTGCTGAGGATCGCAGTGGAGGGAGTATCTGTCTGTGCAACAACCATGACGGCATTTCTGATCGGATACAGGGATGGAAATGCACTGCTGGCGAGTACGATGGCATTTGCAACACTCTGTTCGGCAAGACTGTTCCATGGATTCAACTGTAAATCGAACAAACCGGTTGTATTTACAAAGAAGGTGGCAGATAATAAGTATCTGATCGGTGCATTTGCACTGGGAATCCTGCTGGTGACGGCAGTCGTTATGATCCCTGGACTGCATACGATTTTTAAAGTACAGACACTGAGCTTCACACAGCTCTTTACTGTGTATGGGCTTGCGGCATTGAATATACCAGTGATTCAGTTATTGAAAGCAATCTGGGTAAAAGCAGGGAAATAGAACTGGATCTTCAGATATAAAATGACAGAACGAAGGAGGAGTCAAATTGAAAAAAGTAGAGAAACCCAAAAAACCTCTGATATTTTATTACCTGATTGCTCTGGTGATACTGATACTGCTTAATACATTTCTTTTTCCCAATCTGATGAATCATCATAAAGTAAAAGATGTAGATTACGGTACATTTCTTACGATGGTTGATAAAAAAGAAGTGTCCAAAGTAGAATTAAATGGCGATACGATTTATTTTACGGATAAAGCGGCTGAGCCGAATTACTATGAGACAACGACGTTTGAAGACCCGGATCTTGTAAACCGGCTGGAAGAAGCCGGATGTGAATTTGGAAGAATTGCACAGGAAGAGATGAATCCGCTTGTCAGTTTCCTGCTTGTATGGGTTCTGCCAATCGTGATTTTCTGGGTATTGGGACAGTTCCTTGCAAAGCGTCTGATGAAAAAGATGGGGGGAGGTACTGCCGGAAATCCATTTATGCAGTTCGGAAAAAGCAATGCCAAAGTATATGTTGAGTCTACGACAGGAATTACATTTAACGATGTTGCAGGGGAAGATGAGGCAAAAGAACTGCTGACAGAAATCGTGGATTTTCTTCATAATCCAAAGAAATATCAGGAGATTGGAGCGGTCTGCCCGAAAGGTGCACTTCTTGTCGGACCTCCCGGTACAGGTAAGACGCTGCTTGCAAAGGCGGTGGCAGGAGAAGCAAATGTTCCATTTTTCTCAATGTCAGGTTCTGAATTTGTTGAAATGTTCGTCGGTATGGGTGCTTCTAAGGTAAGAGATCTTTTCAAGCAGGCAAATGAAAAAGCTCCTTGTATCGTGTTCATTGATGAGATCGATACGATTGGTAAGAAAAGAGATAATGCCGGATATGGAGGAAATGATGAGCGTGAGCAGACGCTGAACCAGCTTTTGACGGAGATGGATGGATTTGATGCATCCAAGGGTGTTGTGATTCTTGCGGCAACGAACCGTCCCGACAGTCTTGATCCGGCACTTTTAAGACCGGGAAGATTTGACCGGCGGATTCCGGTGGAACTTCCTGACCTGAAAGGAAGAGAAGAAATCCTGAAAGTTCATGCGAAAAAGGTCAGACTGGGAGATGACATTGACTTTAATGCAATCGCAAGAGCAGCATCCGGGGCATCCGGAGCGGAGCTGGCGAATATGGTGAATGAAGCGGCATTGCGGGCGGTTCGTGATAACCGGAAGTTTGTAACACAGGCGGATCTTGAAGAGAGTATTGAGACGGTTATTGCCGGATATCAGAAGAAGAATCAGGTACTTTCCGCAAAAGAAAAACTGATTGTATCTTATCATGAAATCGGACATGCACTGGTTGCCGCATTGCAGACCCATTCTGCACCGGTGACAAAGATTACGATCATTCCGAGAACTTCAGGAGCATTGGGATATACCATGCAGGTAGAAGCGGAAGAGCGGAATCTTATGAGCAAGGAAGAGCTGGTGAATAAGATTGCAACACTGACAGGTGGAAGATGTGCCGAGAAACTGATCTTTGATTCGATCACGACAGGTGCATCTAACGATATTGAACAGGCGACAAAACTGACACGTGCCATGATCACAAGGTATGGGATGAGCGACCGTTTTGGCATGGTGGCACTGGAAACCCAGAATAATCCATATTTGGGTGGTGACAGTACCTTAAGCTGTTCTCCACAAACGGCTGCCACGATTGATGATATGGTCGTAGAGACAGTCAGGGAAGGGTATGACACAGCGATGGATCTGCTGGAGAAAAATAAGATGAAACTGCATGAACTTGCAAAATATCTTTATGAAAAAGAGACGATCACGGGAGAAGAGTTTATGCAGATCCTGAACCGTAAAGAGATTTCAGGAGAACAAATAAAAACAGAGTCTGAAGATTAGTTAAAGTTTTTCTAAACATAGTGGAAAATGCGGATGAATGTGGTAAAATAAAATCAGATGTGGCGTGCCTCGCGAGTTTCATCGCTGGGCATACTTACTTTATGCAGGGCAGCAATTTTTATTGCTGAAGCAGAAAGAATACAAGAGGAGAATTGATATGCCAGCGGCCAGAAGAAAAAGGAAGCCTGTTGAGGCAGAGGAAAAAAAGAAAAGGATGCCGACGACGCGATATACGCCGGACTACAGAAAGGGACTGACCAGTCAGCAGGTGCAGGAACATAAGCTTCATGGCTGGACGAATCAGGCGGTAGATTCAACATCCAAGACTACAAAGGAGATTGTACAGGAGAATGTCTTTACGTATTTCAACCTGATCTTTCTTGTACTGGCAGTTTTGCTCTGCCTGGTGGGGGCGTTCAGGGATCTGACATTTCTTCCGGTGATCATTGCCAATACGTTGATCGGAATTATTCAGGAAATCCGGGCGAAAAAGGTACTGGATGATCTTACCATGCTCAATGCTCCTCATGCGATGGTTGTAAGGGATGGGAAAAAATCCATGATCGATGCAGAAGAACTGGTTGTGGATGATATTGTTATTTTTAAGGCAGGAGCCCAGGTCTGTGCGGATGCAGAAGTCTGTGCAGGAGAAGTTCAGGTCAATGAATCACTGCTGACCGGAGAATCCGACGAGATCACAAAGAAAAAGGGATCGAAGCTGATGTCAGGGAGCTTTATTGTTTCAGGACAGTGCCACGCGAGACTTGATAAAGTCGGTGAGGATTCTTATATTTCAAGGCTGACGCTGGAAGCCAAAGAGATGCAGCAGGGAGAGCAGTCGGAAATGATCCGTTCGCTGGATCGTCTTGTAAAGTGCGTTGGAATTGCGATTATTCCGATCGGGATCATCCTTTTTGTACAGGCATTTTTCTTTCAGCATTCCTCGTTCCGATCCAGTGTTACGTCCATGGTTGCGGCAGTAATCGGAATGATCCCGGAGGGGCTGTATCTGCTGGCAAGTGTGGCACTGGCAGTCAGTTCTATGAGACTGGCACAGAAAAAGGTGCTACTGCATGATATGAAATGCATTGAGACACTGGCAAGGGTTGATGTACTTTGCGTGGATAAGACCGGAACCATTACTGAAAATACGATGCAGGTGCAGAAACTGATCCCAACGCAGCAGTATGACCCGGATACAATGAAGCCGCTTGAAACGCTAGTAGGAGATTTCGCAGCCGCTATGACGAAGGATAATATTACGATGGCTGCGGTAAAGGCTTATTTTACTTCTGTATCAGGGGCAAAGCCGGTCGCAAAGACCGGATTTTCCTCAGCGACCAAGTACAGCAGTGTTACTTTTGAAGAGGGGGCATATGTGCTTGGAGCACCGGAATTTGTACTGCTGGATGAGTATGAAGCCTATGAAGCAAAAATAACCAGTCTGGCATCGACCGGTGCAAGAGTACTGGTATTTGGAACTTATGACGGTACGATCGACGGAAAGGCTCTGAGAAATCCAATCTGTCCGCTTGGTTATATCCTGCTTGCAAATCCGATCAGAGAGGCAGCAAAAGAGACGTTTGAGTATTTTACCGAACAAGGGGTGGAGGTAAAAGTCATTTCAGGAGACAATCCGGTTACAGTATCAAAGGTTGCAAAGCAGGCCGGAATAGCAAATGCAGATCAGTACGTGGATGCTTCTGAATTAAAATCCATCAATGATGTAAAGAAAGCAGTACTTGAGAATACAGTCTTTGGAAGAGTAACCCCGAATCAGAAACGGCAGTTCGTTCAGGTACTGAAAGAGGCCGGAAAGACTGTGGCGATGACGGGAGACGGAGTGAATGATGTTCTTGCTTTGAAGGATGCTGACTGCAGTATTGCGATGGCTTCTGGAAGTGAGGCGGCGGCACAGGCATCACAACTGGTACTTCTGGAATCAGATTTTTCGTGTATGCCAGAGGTTGTGCTGGAAGGAAGAAGAGTTGTCAATAATATCCAGCGTTCAGCAAGTTTGTTCCTTGTAAAGAATATTTTCTCATTTTTATTAAGCCTGATGTCAGTTGTATTTATGTTCACGTATCCACTGGAGCCATCGCAGGTTTCCCTGATCAGTATGTTTACGATCGGTATCCCTGCTTTCTTCCTTGCACTGGAACCGAATAAGAATATCATTAAAGGTCATTTCCTTACGAATGTATTCTTGAAAGCACTTCCGGCTGCCATTACCGATGCAGTAGCGGTCGGAGCACTTGTGATTTTTGGAAAAACTTTTGGGGTAGGAGAAACAGATATTTCGACGGCAGCGACAATGCTGCTGGCAATCGTAGGATTTATGATCCTGTATAAGATCAGTGCACCGATGAATATGTTGAGAACTGCGATTCTGACAGGATGTATTGCAGGACTTCTGTTCTGTAGTATTTTCCTGAATGATCTTTTTGCCATTACCGGAATGACGACAAAATGTATCATGCTATTTATCGTATTTGCCATTGCAACGGAACCGGTATTAAGATATCTTACGATTCTGACAGAAAAGATCCGCTCTTTTTATTCGGGACTACGTAGCCGAAAGGCAGAAAAAAAGTAAAAAGAAAACCGTCTGCGAAGAAAAGATAAAAATCTTAACTTTGCAGGCGGTTCTTTTTAAGAAAGTCAGACAGACTTATTGATCGTATCCTGAATAAGACAGAAATCGACGATACTGAGTCCGAAGATTCCAAGAAGGAGATAAAGAATACCGGAACTTCCCTGAACTCCCTTAATAAAATCACATTTCTCTCCCATTTTATACATCCAGTAGAATCCGTAAATACCGCAGGTGATCAGAGAAAAGATAACAACCAAAGCACCACTTGTCGCATTTGTATCACCACAGAGGAGATTGATTTCATCATTTAGCTTCAGCATCCAGTAAATGCCGTAAATTCCGCAGGTAACAATGGAAAGGATAATGCAAAGAGGGATGCTGCGAGGAGTAATCCCGTAGGAAGAACGGAACGGTGTTCCTCCGGTTGACTGGTAATAGTTATTCTGCTGATAATAATTGTTCTGTGTTCCTCCGGTTCCCTGAAAATCAGAAGAACTGTGAGCAGTTCCGTCTGTATTCGACTGATCGTTAAGGGGAGCACCACACTGGTTGCAGAATGTAGCATGATCGTCAGTAGGATTCCCGCATTTTGGACAGAATTTCATATGTAATGACCTCCTAAAATTATTTGTTTTAATGATAACATAGACAGGACGGTTATACAAGTAATACGTCCGGCTGACTGGACAGATCTGATAGTTTCTTGCTATAATAAGAAAAATGAAAGTGAAAAAGGAGTACAGAAGATGCCAGTATTTGATTTTAATAATGCACCGGATGATAAAAAGCCGGTTGTATGTACATATACCACGTTCTCATCTAATGAGGATCATGCGTCCATTGAAAATCCGATCCTTGTCCTGGATAACAGTAAAAAGGAGTGGAATCACCATTCCTGTGGGATTTTCACGAATCAGAGTAAGCAGACTGCTTTTGAATTTGATGAAGACGGAGGAACGATAAGTGCGGATATTCTGCTTGTGGATGCACGGTTTGTCAGCCTTTTGAAATGGCTGGGAGAAAATCATATCAATGTGCGTTTATCAGGAAAGAATACAGAAAGCGGATATGCCGTGTATCGTATCAGGGAGATCGCATTTGGTGGCGGTACGAAGCTGTCTGCGGAGGATGGATTCCTGCAGTTTATGATTGAGAGACTTTTTGCAAGCAATGCACCTGCGGAAGAAGTAGAAGATGAAGACGGAGAAGAGAACGGGGATGACATGAAGCTGACCAGTATTCAGAGTATTACTGATTTCATGACCTGTGCAGGAAGGACGCTGCCGGATAATATCCGTCTCTGGGCGAGAAGAAATCTTGCTGTGGCACGTTCCCATGAGGTGTCGCAGGAAGAACGTCGTCATGCACAGCGGGCATTATCCATTATGATGAATATTCAATGGAAAAATGATTATTTTGAAGCCATTGATCCCGAAGAGGCAAGAAGGATTCTGGATGAAGAGCTTTATGGAATGGAACGCGTAAAGCAAAGGATCATCGAGACGATCATTCAGATCAACAGAACACATACATTGCCGGCATACGGACTGTTGCTGGTAGGTCCTGCAGGAACCGGAAAATCTCAGATTGCCTATGCGGTGGCACGTATTTTAAAATTACCGTGGACAACATTGGATATGAGTTCGATCAATGACCCTGAACAGTTGACAGGAAGTTCCCGTATTTATTCCAATGCGAAGCCAGGAATCATTATGGAGGCCTTTTCCATGGCAGGTGAGTCGAATCTTGTGTTTATTATCAATGAGCTTGATAAGGCAGCTTCAGGAAAGGGAAATGGAAATCCGGCAGATGTGCTTCTGACACTTCTTGATAATCTTGGATTTACGGATAACTATATGGAGTGTATGATTCCGACTGTAGGTGTTTATCCAATTGCAACGGCGAATGATAAGGATCAGATCAGTGCACCGCTGATGTCACGTTTTGCGGTGATTGATATACCGGACTATACTCCGGAGGAAAAGAAGATCATATTCTCTAAATTTGCATTACCAAAAGTACTGAAACGTATGAGCCTGAGAGAAGAAGAGTGCATCATGACAGACGAGGCACTGGATGAGGTGATTGAATTGTATTCCAATACAACAGGAATCCGTGATCTGGAGCAGGCGGCAGAGCATATTGCGGCAAATGCGTTATATCAGATTGAAGTGGAACAGAAAAAGAAAGTTGTATTTGATGCAGAAATGGTAAAAGAGCTGCTGGACTGACTGAAATCAGAAAAAGAAAGCAAGCCGGAATAGAAAGCAAGCCGGAATAGAAAGTAAGAAAAGACCCGGGTGGCAGGGCAGGAAAAGATCTGAAGATCATAAAAATGATTTTCAGATCTTTTTTTTATACCCGGACACACAGAAAAAGCTGCCAGTGCCAGGAAATTCTGCATTTACACCAATGTGCAGACTGTATGGATGCAATATGTGTAGTATTTGTGTCTTTAAAAGTAATTTAAAGTTGATTTAAGGTACGACCGATAAAATGCAGGATGTAAGGAGGAAAGAACAATGGCAGTGCAAAAAGTTTTTAAACGTTATGAATATAAATATCTGCTGACCCGGGAGCAGAAAGAGCTTTTACAGAACGTGATGGAAGAGTACATGATCCCGGATGAATATGGAAAAAGTACCATCTGTAATCTGTATTTTGACACACCACAGTATTTGTTGATCCGCAGATCCATAGAGAACAAAGTATATAAAGAAAAAGTGCGGCTCCGTACCTATGGAAGAGCAGAGCCGGCAGGTGAGGCATTTATCGAGTTAAAGAAGAAGTATAAAAAAGTCGTCTACAAAAGGCGAATCTGTACGGAATACGAAAAAGCGATCCAGTATCTTTGCCGGGGCGAACGGGTTGTCGGGGAAAGTCAGATCGGAGAAGAACTGGATTATGCTCTGAGGCTTTACCAGGGAATCCGCCCGGCAATGTGGCTGTCCTATGAGCGTGAGGCATTCTATGGAAAAGAAGATCATGAACTGCGGATGACATTTGATCAGAATATTTTATGGAGAACAGAAGATCTTGACCTGAGCAGTCCGATCTATGGAAGAAGCCTGCTGGACGAGGATCAGTCATTATTGGAAATAAAAGTGGGGCATGCGATTCCTTTATGGCTGAGTCATTTTCTTACAGAAAATAAAATGTTCCGTACATCGTATTCAAAATACGGAAATGCATACAGAACACTATTAAGAGAAGGAGAAATAAATTATGCTTAGTAACTTATTTGGAGGAATTTTTGACAGCAGTACAGTGACGGTGATCCCGGTATATCAGTTTCTGCTTTGCGTGGTAGTCTCACTGGTACTTGGAATCGTGCTTGCGGCAGCCTATACATATAAATCAAAATATAATGCAGGATTTGTAAGGACGCTGGCAATTCTTCCTGCAGTTGTATGTATCGTCATTATGATGGTAAATGGAAATGTAGGAACAGGAGTGGCAGTGGCAGGAGCTTTCAGTCTTGTTCGTTTCAGAAGTGTGCCGGGCAGTGCAAAAGAGATCGGAGCGATTTTTATTGCCATGGGAGCAGGTCTGGTAAGTGGGATGGGCTATCTGGGGTATGCAGTGCTTTATACGGTGATCCTTTCTCTGGTCATGGCTCTCTATGTGCAGATCCGTGCATGGGAAAAGAACGCAGGCAGTGAGAAGACTATGGTGATCACGATCCCGGAGGATCTGGACTATACGGAAGTTTTTGATGATCTGCTTGAGGCGTATACGAGCCGTTATGAACTGACAGAAGTAAAGACCACCAATATGGGAAGTCTTTTCAAACTGACCTATCAGTTAAGTCTGAAAGATACTTCAAAGGAAAAAGAAATGATCGACCATTTGCGGTGCAGAAATGGAAATCTGGAAATCATGGTGAAAAATCAGGAAACCACAACTACAAGCCTGTAAAAATATATCTGAAGGAGGCAGGCAGATTGTAATGAAATGGAGGAAAACTCTATGAAAAGAAAATATATGATCATCGTACTGATGGTAGGAGCATTGGAACTGACGGGATGCTCCCAGGGAACTTCAAATTCAGCAAAAAACGGAACGACCGGATCAGAAAATACAATCATATCAGAAAGTGATATTGCGATTTTAGATACAGAGGATATGTTTACTGAACGAGATCGAGACACAGAGTATGATGAAAGTGAATGTACTGCGATCAGTCTTTCGGATGAAGAAACAAAGTGCGACAGTGACGGAGTAAAAATGGACGGACAGACTGTAACGATTACAGAAGGTGGAACGTATCTTCTGACCGGTTCGCTAAGTAATGGAAGTGTTGTCGTTGATACAGATAAAACGGAAAAAGTACAACTGATCCTGGAGAATGTATCCATTATAAACGAAGAGGGGGCAGGAATCTGCGTGGAACAGGCAGACAAAGTCTTTATAACCCTCGCAGATGGTAGCACAAATAAAATTGTATCCAATTCTTTTACTGGAAATGAGGATACAAATATTGACGGAGCAATCTTTTCGCGGGAAGATCTGACATTGAATGGAAGTGGTACTTTAAAGATCACCTCTGCTGCCCATGGCATTGTCTCAAAGGATGATCTTGTTCTTACCGGAGGAGTCTATCAGATTCAGTCAGAAAAGCAGGGACTTTCAGGAAAAGAAAGTGTGCGTATTGCAGATGAAACATTTACGATTACTTCCGGTACAGATGCGATCCACAGTGAGGATACAGATGAAGATACAAAAGGATTTGTTTATATAACCGGAGGTGTTCTTACACTGGCTGCCGGAAGAGATGGAATTTCTTCTTCCTATGTGGTGCAGGCAGACGGAGGAAGCTTTGATATTTCTACCAGCTCCACAGAGACAGATACCAGTACGAAGGGAATCAAGGCACAAAAGTATGTCATTCTGAAAGATGGAACATATCAGCTTGCCACGGCGGATGATGGAATCCATTGTAACGGAAATGTATATGTCTGCGGAGGCACTTATTCCATTAATTCGGGAGATGATGGAATCCATGCAGATGACCAGACCGTTGTACTGGATGGGAAAATTGATATAACGAACTGCTATGAAGGAATTGAAGGGCAAAGTGTGACGATACAGGATGGAACGATCAAAATTGTATCCAGTGACGACGGATTGAATGCAGCGGGAGGAAACGATCAAAGCAGTATGGGACGTCCTGGTGAAAATACTTTTCAGGAAGATTCAGATGCATATATCGATATCCTTGGCGGAACAATTGAAATTGATGCAAAAGGTGACGGAATTGACAGTAATGGAGATTTCAGCGTGAGTGGTGGTGTGATCTATGTATCAGGTCCCGGGGATGACGGAAACGGAGCTTTGGATTATGACGGAACAGCGACCATCACAGGTGGAACAGTCGTTGCAGCAGGCATGAGCGGAATGGCACAGAATTTTGGATCAGATTCTACGCAGGGAACGATGCTCATCAATCTGGATACAGATCAGAGTGGTGAAATTACACTGAAAGATACCGATGGAACGGTGCTGGTAAGTTATACACCGGTCAGGGATTTTAATTCTGTTGTGATCAGTTGTGAGGAACTGGAAGAGGGGGCAGCCTATACTCTTACGACCGGTTTGGAAAGTGAAAAAATTACGATGAGCAGCCTGGTTTATTCAGAAGGGCAGAGCATGCAGGGACCGGGACAGGGCGGCCCAAGAATGGACGGTCAGAATGGGCAACCGTGATCGGATATGCGGAAAATCAGGGAAAGGGAGCAGCCCTGAAGACAGCATACAGTTTCCTATACAGAGAAATCCTGAAAATTGGAGGAGTTTCGCTTTTGTCTTTTGGGATTGGTTATACGTTGTATGGATTGCAACACTGACTGCGGGCTGTCTGGTGAGAGGAATCATCACAATTTCAGGAAGAAGCAGTTCCTACGACAGAGATTACTGGTTTGCCGGAGTTGTTTTTTTACTGTGGGCGTGTGGAAATGAACTGTGTGGGATACATCAGCGAAAATGCCGGAGAAATAATATTTCAGTAGGAAAATAAAGATGATCGGGTATACAGAGAACCTGCTGCTGGCAGCTCATCCTGAATAGCCTGGTATGAAAAACTTCCCGGATGAACAGAAAATCGGTTCGCCCGGGAAGTGAGCATTTTATAAATCTGTATTCAATAAAAAATGAAACGACCGGATACAGAAATTACTGTCTGTAGTAACTCAGAAAGTCGCCGATCTTTTCGACGGCTTCTTTTAAGATCTCAATTCTCGGAAGATATACAACACGGAAGTGATCCGGTTCTTTCCAGTTAAATCCGCCACCATGTACGATCAGAAGTTTTTTGTCACGCAGGAGATCAAGAGCAAATTTTTCATCATTTACGATGTCGAATTTCTTTGTATCGATCTTCGGGAACATATAAAATGCTGCCTGTGGTTTTACGGCACTGATACCTGGAATATCGGTCAGAGCATTGTAGATATATTCTCTCTGCTCATAAATACGACCGCCGGGAACGATATAACTTTCCACGCTCTGATGACCGCCGAGAGCAGTCTGCACAATGGACTGTGCAGGTACGTTGGAACATAAACGCATATTGGAAAGCATTTTTAATCCTTCAATATAATCTGCCGCGATTGATTTATTTCCGCTTAAGATCATCCATCCGATACGGAAACCTGCGATCATATGAGATTTGGAAAGTCCGCTGAACGTCACGCAGAACAGATCCGGTGCAAGGGATGCAATCGAAATATGTTCCTGTCCGTCCATAACAAGGCGGTCATAGATCTCATCAGAAAAAATAATCAGATGGTGTTCTCTTGCCAGATCAACGATCTGCTGAAGTACCTCTTTTGGATAAAGAGCACCGGTCGGGTTATTCGGATTGATGATGACAAGAGCTTTCGTGCGGTCATTGATCTTCTTTTTCATGTCGCTGATATCAGGATACCAGTTGGACTGTTCATCGCAAAGATAGTGGACGGCTTTTCCGCCGGCAAGTGTGGCACAGGCGGTCCAAAGTGGGTAATCAGGAGAAGGAATCAGAATCTCATCCCCGTCATCCAAAAGAGCAGACATACTTAAATTGATCAATTCGCTGACCCCGTTTCCGGTGTAAATGTCATCGATCGTTACATTAGGGAGCTTTTTCAACTGGGCATACTGCATGATCGCCTTTCGTGCAGAAAAAAGTCCCTGTGAAGCGGAATATCCTTCGCAGTCAGATAACTGGTGACTCATATCATAAATGATTTCATCGGGTGTGCGGAATCCGAAAGGAGCAGGATTACCGATGTTCAGTTTCAGGACATGGGTGCCGCGTTCTTCCATTTTTGCGGCCTCGTCTACGACCGGACCGCGGACATCGTAAAGTACATTATTCAATTTGGATGATTTTTTAAATTCTCGCATCGTATTATTACCTCCTGGATTTAGAATTTCCTGCTGACTCTTTTCGGGAGCAGAGGTGGAATGTGAAATGGAACCGGTCGGAGCAGGATCTTCTGCCGTTTTACAGCTCAGCCATCCGGCATCTACTTCCAGCGTATCTGCCAGAAAATGAAGGATATCATTCCGGGGAATCGTTTTCCCGCTTACATACTGGCTGATATGACTTTTCCCAAGCTTCACGCCCTGCTGTGAAGCAATGCGGATGAGATCCACCTGCTTGAGATGTTTTTGTTCCATTGCAGATTTTAGCCGGTCAGAAAAAGTAACCATAGAAACATCCTTTCTATAAAAATTCATATTAAAAGATGTTGGGGTCAAAAACCCCCTTTTATGCTCATATCGGGGCGGGTCTCAAGGTCATTCTACCACCAGTGTGCAAGCACACGTGGTTTCAGACCTTTTGAGCCTGACATCATTAAAATGATGGCAGGATCAACAGATCCAAATTATGATATGAATATAAGTTCAATTTCAGAACCTAAAAGTTCAAATCATGAAGAGATCATACCATAAAAAAGAAAAAAGTTCAATATAAAAACTGAAAATGGGAAATGTAAAAGTTCAAAAAAGAAAAGTTCAATTCCGGATTCGCAAAAAGAACCGTAAAAAAATTCGTGATAAAGGACATGAAAAAAAGAAAAAAAGGGTCTTTACAGATACAGAAAAAGAGGTTACAATTAACACCGAATAAAGCGTTGAAGAGACGAGTAGCATAAGTAGAAGTCGCAGAGAGAAGTGCATTTGGTGGGAGCATTTTGATGGAACTTATGTGAAGACCAGCTCTGAGTGACCCTAATCCGGTCCGGTGATTCCGTTATCATCATGAATGAGATCTTTTCTTTTTGATAAGCCGGCTTTAGCAGATATGCAGAGTGCCGGAGAGGAAAAGATAAAGACGGGTGGAACCACGGTAGATGAAGATATCGTCCCTGACATTGTAGAGATGCAGTGTCAGGGATTTTTTCATGTTGTTGTTTTCTGATCCATGAATTTCCCTGACACGGGAAAATGAACAAAGAAAGGAAGCAGGAACATGAAAATTACATTAAAAGACGGTTCAGTGAAAGAGTACAGTGAAGCAAAATCGGTGTATGACATTGCAGCCGATATCAGCAGCGGACTTGCAAGAGTTGCATGTGCAGGAGAAGTGAATGGAGAGATCGTAGATCTCAGGACAGTGATTGACAGTGACTGTGAACTGAATATTGTCACAGCAAGTGATCCGGAGGGATTGAAGGTGATCCGCCATACAGCATCTCATGTGCTTGCACAGGCAGTAAAGAGACTGTTTCCGGATGCAAAAATTGCAATCGGGCCGGCAATTGAAGACGGATTTTATTATGATTTTGAGGCAGAACCATTTTCAAGAGAGACTCTGGATAAGCTGGAAGCGGAAATGAAGAAGATCATCAAAGAGGGACATGAGCTGAAGAGATATACACTTCCAAGAGAAGAAGCAATTAAATTCATGCAGGAAAAGAATGAGCCTTTCAAAGTAGAACTGATCGAAGATCTTCCGGAAGGGGAAGAAATCTCTTTCTATGATCAGGGAGAATTTGTTGATTTATGTGCAGGTCCTCATCTGATGACAACAAAAGGAATCAAGGCATTTAAGCTGACTTCTTCATCCATGGCATACTGGAGAGGAGACTCCGATAAAGCACGCCTTCAGAGAATTTACGGAACTGCATTTAATAAAAAGGAAGAACTGAATGCATATCTTGAAAAACTGGAAGATGCAAAGCGTCGTGACCATAATAAGCTGGGACGTGAGATGGAACTCTTTACAACAGTAGATGTAATCGGACAGGGACTTCCGTTATTCCCGCCAAAGGGAACAAAAATGATTATGAAACTGCAGAGATGGATTGAAGATCTGGAAGATAAAGAATGGGGTTATGTCCGTACAAGAACACCATTGATGGCGAAATCAGATCTGTATAAGATTTCCGGACACTGGGATCATTACAAAGAAGGAATGTTCGTTCTTGGTGATGAAGAAAAAGATAAAGAAGTTTTTGCACTCCGCCCGATGACCTGTCCATTCCAGTACTATGTATATAAGAATACGCAGAAGTCCTATCGTGATCTTCCATATCGTATGAGTGAGACATCTACACTGTTCCGTTCCGAGGATTCAGGTGAGATGCACGGACTGACACGTGTCCGTCAGTTTACGATCACAGAGGCACATAATGTAATCCGTCCGGATCAGGCAGAGGAAGAGCTGAAGAACTGCTTTGATCTTGCTTATTATGTATTATCGACGCTGGGACTTCAGGATGATGTGACCTACCGTCTGTCAAAATGGGATCCGGCAAATAAAAAGAAATATCTTGGGGATGAGGATTACTGGAACAGAACCCAGGAAGCACTGCGTGAAGTACTGCGTGAAAAGGGCGTTCCATTTGTAGAGGCTGACGGAGAAGCAGCTTTCTATGGTCCGAAGATCGACATTCAGGCAAAGAACGTATATGGCAAAGAAGATACAATGATCACGATCCAGCTTGACTGTGCAATCGCTGAAAACTTTGATCTGTATTATATCGATCAGAACGGAGATAAAGTACGTCCGTATATCATTCACAGAACTTCCATGGGATGCTATGAGAGAACACTTGCATGGCTGATCGAGAAGTATGCCGGAAAGTTCCCGACCTGGTTATGCCCGGAGCAGGTGCGTGTACTTCCTATTTCTGAAAAGTATGAGGAGTATGCAAATAAAGTATGTGCAGAACTGAAAAAGAATGATATTGATGTGACGGTAGATAACCGTTCAGAAAAGATCGGATTCAAGATCCGCGAAGCAAGACTGGATAAACTTCCGTATATGTTGGTTGTAGGACAGCAGGAAGAGGCAGATGGAACCGTATCTGTCAGAAGCCGGTTTGCAGGAAATGAAGGAACAAAATCCCTGGATGAATTTATTGATGCGATCTGTAAAGAAATCCGTACAAAAGAGATCCGCAAAGAACTGCCGGAGGAAGAAAAAAAGAGATAAAATGCTCTGCTTTTAAGAGATTGTCCGGATGAGGGGAAGTCCGGTAAATGATGAGAAACTCCTTTTGGAAATGTCAGAAACTGATGTTACGATATTTCCGGAAGGAGTTTTTTATCTTTACGCAGACAATGAAAAAATTAAGAGTCAGCGGAGAAAATTAAGAAATTCTTCAAGTGATTTTACAGGGGAGATAAGATATACTGAAACTAACAGATCCTGGGAATGGCTGTGATCTTAAAAGGAGGGAAAGGCAAGTGAAAGAAAAGAAATTGAGCCTGAAGCAGAAAAAGATGCTGATAATAGCGGGGATCATACTGGCAGTACTTCTGGTCGTGATTCTGGTGATCAGGGCAGTGACCGGAAAAGGAAGCGGGAACGGAGAAGATGTGCTGTATGCAGATTCCGTCGGTATGCTGACGGGAACAGGACTGGGGACTCAGAACCGGTTTTCCGGCGTTGTGGAGGCACAGGATACTCTGAAACTGACGCTTTCAGATGATCAGAAAGTAAAAGAGATTTTTGTGGAGAAGGGGCAGGAAGTAAAGCCTGGGACAAAGCTGTATGAGTTCGATACAGAAGAGCTTGCGATGACACTGGAACAGAGAAATCTGGAGCTGGATAAGATCAATAACAGTATCAGCAACCTGAATAACCAGATTGCGACCCTGACAGCGGAGAAAAAGAATGCCCCGGCCAGTGAGCAGTTATCTTATACGACTCAGATCCAGGAACTTCAGACCAATGTGAAGCAGGAAGAATACAATTATAAAGTAAAAGAACTGGAAGTAAACCGTATGAAAAAGAACCTGGAATCTTCTGTTGTGACATCTACGATTTCAGGAATCGTTCAGGAAATTAACGAGGAGCAGGGATATGATGATGTTACCGGAGAAAAGAAACCGTTTATGAGTATTCTTTCTACAGGAAAATACCGGATCAAAGGAAAGATCAGCGAGCAGAATATTGGAAATCTTTCACCGGGAATGGAAGTGACGATTCGTTCAAGAGTGGATGAGACGCAGATATGGAAGGGAACAGTGGATTCTATTGATACGGAAAAGCCGGAGAGTGGTTCTCAGAACAGCTATTATTCCGGTTCTGACAGTTCCCAGCAGGCAACGAAATATCCATTTTACGTGACACTGGAGAAAAGTGAAGGGCTGATGCTCGGACAGCACGTCTATGTTGAACCCGGAACAGGAAGTGAGACAGATTCTGGTATGTGGCTGATGAGTTCCTATATCGTAGATGCAGATTCTGATGTTCCATATGTATGGGTGGCAGGCAAGAATGACCGCCTTGAAAAGAGAGAGATCAAACTGGGTGAGAAAAATGAGGATATGGATACCTGGGAAGTACTGGACGGACTGAAGAATACGGATTATATCGTGTGGCCAAGCGAAGATTGCAAAAAAGGTGCAGCGGTTGTAAAAAATACGGCAGTGAATAATGAAAGTGGAATCAGTGAAGATGAACTGAATGGAACTGCAGGAACAGAGCCGGAAGATGGAACAGAGGCAGAACCGGAAGACGGGACATCTGAAAATCTGCAGAAAGATGGAGGAATGGAGGACGAATAATGCTTCTGAAGTTAGAACATATATATAAAGATTACGTTCAGGACAAACTGACAGTCCCTGTTTTGAAAGATATCTGCTTTCAGGTAGAACGCGGAGAATATGTTGCGATCATGGGACCTTCGGGTTCAGGAAAGACGACTCTGATGAATATCATCGGATGTCTTGATGTGGCAAGTTCCGGGGTCTATCAGCTCAACGGGACAGACCTGAAGGATTTTGACGACCGGACAATGGCACAGATCAGAAACCGCTCCATTGGATTTGTCTTTCAGACATTTAATCTGCTGCCAAAACAGACAGCACTGGATAATGTAGCACTGCCACTTCTTTATTCCAATGTATCCAAAAAAGAGCGGATGGAGCGGGCGAAGGCAGCACTGGAACGGGTCGGACTTGGGGATCGCCTGGATTTCAGACCGACGCAGTTATCAGGAGGACAGAAGCAGCGTGTGGCCATCGCAAGAGCAATCGTTACCGGCCCTGATCTTCTGCTGGCAGATGAGCCTACGGGAGCGTTGGATTCGGTTTCGGGACGGCAGATCATGGAATTATTTTCAGAACTGAATCAGGAAGGAATGACAGTGCTGATGATCACACATGATGCACAGATCGCAGGGTGTGCTGACCGGATGGTGATGATCAAAGATGGAAGATTGAAGGACGGAGAGGAGCAGGAGAATGGAAAAGAATAAGAAAAAGATCCTGATCGGTTCGGTTTCCGGCGTTGCGGCAGCAGTCCTGTTGACCGGGATCATTGTTGCGGCTGTGCAGGGAAGCGGAAAAGCGGTAAAAGTAGCTCCTGTCAGTAATATGAATTCCGGTGGCTGGTCCAGCGGTTCTGAAATCTCTGATTACGGAACTGTAACAACGAATATGAACCAGGATATCTATTATGATGACTCTCTTACTGTGAAAGAAGTCTATGTTAAAGTCGGAGATACGGTTAAGATCGGGGATCGTCTGGTTGCTTATGATACAACTCTGGCAACGATGGAAAAAGAAATGAAGCAGATGGAGATTGAGGGAATTGCCTTAAACCGTAAGAATATTGAAGCAGAACTGAAGCAACTGCGTGGAACAAAAGCGGTTGCAAAGGGCGATGCGACAGGAGCAGATCCAGTTGTGAAAACCAGTGCAACCGAGACAAAAGCGGTTGCAAAAGGAAATGTAGCAGGGACCAATACAGTTGTGAAGGCCAGTGCGGCAGGAACAGATGCAGTCGTAAACGCAGATACAGGGAAGAGCAGGACAACAGCATCAGTGCAGAGGCAGAATATGACTGCTCGGGAAGGAAATACGGATACCGGAACGGCAGGATCGGATCAGGATTCAACGGTGACAGATGGAAAAGAGACCGGTAAACCCTTCCCGGAAGAATTAAAGGGAACAAAGATTTATGATAAGATTACGGAAGAGTCCGTTCCGTACAATGAGGATGGTGACGGAACAGAAGAAAAACCTTACCGGTATCTCTGTGCACCTGGGGTGACGGTTCATGCACAGTTTATGCTGAAAGTGCTGGAAAATAGAGAAATCTGCACATTTGAAGTGGTAGATGATAAGGATAATCCGACCAGGATTCTTTATGAATGGACACTGGATGGAAAGAATGGTCAGATCATCAAGCCGGTTCAGCCAGACCAGCCGGACACACCATCTGAACCGGATGTACCGGACGAACCGGATACACCGTCCGAGCCGGAAGATCCATCTGAACCGGATGATCCGGGAATTTCAGATGGACCTACAAAAGAAGAGCTGGCAAAAGAGATTCAGGAGAAGGAAGAACGGTTAAAAGAGCTGGAACTGGAGCAGAGAACAGCCGAACTGGAACTGAAGCAATTGAAAAAAAAGGTAGACAATGCGATCGTAACCAGTACAGTGGAAGGAACCGTAAAATCGGTGACGGATGAAGAGACAGCAAGACTGGAAAATACACCGATCATCAGTGTTGTAGGTGAGGATGGATTTTATGTGACAGGGCGTGTGGCAGAGACAGCATTTGATAAGATCAAAGAGGGAATGACTGTGACTGTTACGTCATGGACCAGCGGGATGACTTATGAGGCGACGATCAGCGGAGTCAGCAGTTCGCCGTTAACAGGATATTCGGACGGAAATAATGAAAATCTTTCTTATTATCCATTCACAGCAGTGATCCATGGGGACGCGGAACTTTCCAATGGAGACGGAGTAGATCTGAGTATTGATGATCTTTCTTCCCAGGATGAGGATGAAATCTATCTTGAGCAGATGTTTGTCAGGGAAGACGGAAACCAATATTATGTATATAAAAAGGGTGATAACGGAAAATTGAAAAAGCAGTATGTCGAAGTTGGAAAAAATGTATCCGGTTCTCTGGAGATCGTATCCGGTCTGAGCCTGGATGACGAGATTGCATTTCCATATGGAAGAGATGTTCGGGAAGGTGCGAAGACAAAGTCGACAGATACATTATATGATTATAAGTAAGGGGGGATTTCTATGCTGGAAGATATCAGACTTGCGTTTCAGGGAATCTGGAACCACAAATTAAGATCTGCTCTGACGATGCTTGGAATCATCATAGGAATCGGCTCGATCATTGCAATTGTATCAACAATCAAGGGGACAAATGAACAGATCAAGGAAAATCTGGTAGGAGCAGGAAATAATGCAGTGAATATCCAGCTTTACCAGGGAGAATGGCCGATTGATCTGAGCTATGGAAATGTCCCGGACGGAGTACCGGTGATCAGTAAGGATGTACTGGAGGAAATAAAAGAATCTGATGCAGTGGAGACAGCAGCACTCTACTATACAAGAAATGAATATGATGCAGTCTTTAACGGATCCCAGTCCCTTTCCAACGGAACGATCATGGGAGTAGACTCTGATTATCTGGATGTATATGGTTATCAGATTACAAAAGGACGTGGATTTTCAGAGAAAGATTTTTCGGAGAACAGAAAAGTTGCACTGCTTGACAAGACTTCTGCATCCAATCTGTTCCCGGACGGGAATGTGATCGGAAAGACGATTGAAATGAAAGGAGAACCGTTTACGGTGATCGGTCTGATTGCCAGAAAAGCGGCATCCCAGCCGGTGATCAATTCCATGGATGATTATTATCGCTATATGTCAAATGATGGAAGTGGAATGGTCTGCGTCCCTGATACAGTCTGGCCGACGCTGTATCAGTATGATGAACCACAGAATGTGGTAGTACGTGCCACATCGACGGATGATATGACAAAGGCGGGGGAAGATGCGGCAGAGGTCCTTAATTCTTATCTGTCTGTATCCGATGATTCCATCAAATATAAAGGAGAAAATCTGCTGGAACAGGCCACTCAGATCCAGGAGATCAGTAATTCGACGAACCAGCAGTTGATCTGGATCGCCAGTATTTCTCTTTTAGTAGGAGGAATCGGAGTTATGAATATCATGCTTGTATCGGTCACAGAGCGTACAAGAGAGATCGGACTTAAAAAGGCACTGGGAGCAAGAAAAAGGAGAATCCTGTTCCAGTTCCTGACAGAGGCAGCAGTACTGACTCTGCTTGGTGGAATCATCGGTGTTGCGGTGGGAATCGCACTGGCATATATTATCTCGGGAGTTTCCGCTGTGCCTGTGGCGATCAGCGGTACAGCAATTGTAGTGGCAGTCCTGTTCTCTACGCTGATCGGAGTAATCTTCGGACTGATTCCGTCGGTGAAAGCAGCCAACATGAACCCGATCGACGCGTTACGGTATGAATAAGAGATAAGATAAAAATTGAAAAATGCTTTCAACTGGTAACACAGATATTTATAAAAGTAAATGAAAACGCACACAACATTTAAAAATATAAATATCTGTGTTATTCTATTGTAAATGAAGGAAAACTTGATTTGCTAAATAATAAAGAGGGTTTTATGGAAACATCAGATTTTTACGGAACAGAAAAGGTCAGCAGGATCCTGTTAAAAATTGCACCACCGGTCATGCTGGCACAACTGATCCAGGCATTATACAATATTGTAGACAGTTTTTTTGTAGGAAAGTATTCGGAGACCGGACTTACGGCATTGTCGATCATCTATCCGGTGCAGCTTCTCATGATCGCACTGGGAGTGGGAACAGGAGTCGGTATCAATACTGATATGGCGTATTATCTTGGAATCGGAAAGAAGAAAAAAGCAGAAGAGGTGGCGGGAACTGGTACACCGCTGGGACTGATCCTGTGGATTATTTTTGCAGCAGTCTGCTATGTTACGCTGCCGGCATATGCCGGTATGTCAACAGATTCCCCGGAAGTGATCCGGGATGTGGTGGCATACGGCAGGATCGTCTGTCTTTTCAGCATTGGTCTTTTTACGGAGGGAATCTGGAGTAAGATCCTGCAGGCAGAGGGCGATATGAGGACACCAATGATCGCTCAGATCGCAGGTGCAGTCGTCAATATCATTTTGGATCCGCTTCTGATCTTTGGAATGCTGGGAATGCCTGAAATGGGAATCTCCGGTGCAGCAGTGGCAACGGTGTCAGGACAGATCGTGGCAGCCTTGATCGTAATGAAAAAAGCGTGGTACAGATCGCCCAGGAGATCCTGCTATCCCGGTCATATAAAAAGAATCTATCAGCTTGGAATCCCCAATATCATTATGCAGTCAGCTTATACGCTCTACATTCTCGGACTGAATCTGATCCTGGCGGGATTTTCAGACCAGGCAGTTACCGCACTGGGATTATATTATAAATGGCAGACCTTCTTTTTTATCCCATTGGGAGCATTACAGACCTGCATTGTTCCGGTAATCAGTTATAATTATGCAGCGAAGGATATAAAAAGGTGCAGGCTTGTATTGAAAGATTCTCTGATCATGGGAGAATGTCTGATGTTTCTTGGTACCTTGTGTTTTGAGTTTCTGCCCGGACAGATGCTGGCTGTATTCTCCGGCGACAGCGAGGTGATTGCAATAGGAACGAACGGGTTCCATTACATCGGGATCAGTTTTATTTTTATGGTCACTTCCCTGATCTTTCCGGTCTTTTTCCAGGCAATCGGATATGCCGTGAAGAGTTCGGTACTGACGATCGTGAGAACCGTGTTGTTTTTTGTGCCGCTGGGATATATTTTTTCAAGATTCGGTTTGCAGTATTTCTGGCTGACTTTCCCGGTAACAGAGCTGCTTACCTCTGTGATCGGAGTCGGATTTTATAGGAACTTTTTAAAAAGAGAACAGACAATATAAAGGAAACAGGATGAAAAAAGAAAAATAGAAAAATCCTCTTGACCTGGAGCTGACTCCAAGTGTTATAGTTCTTGTGAAAAAAGAAAGGGCAGGTGATCGATGTTGACGATCAAGGAAGTCAGTGAAAAATACGGGATTTCCCAGGATACGCTGCGATATTATGAAAGGATCGGTCTGATCCCGCCGGTTCCGCGTACACCGGGCGGAATCCGGGATTATCAGGAAAAAGACCTGGGCTGGGTAGAACAGGCAGTATGTATGCGGAGTGCCGGTGTCCAGATCGAGGCACTGATCGAATATGTGCGACTGTACCAGATGGGGGACAGTACGATCGAGGCACGCAGAGATCTTTTACAGGAACAGTATGAAGTGCTGGAGGAACAGCGGCGACAGATCAATGCAACGATGGAACGGCTGAAATATAAAATATCACGTTATCAGAAAGCAGTAGAGACAGGAGTCCTGTCCTGGGAAAAAGAAGAGGAGAATTAGAAAATGTATATTGAGAAGATCAACGGACCGGCTGATGTAAAGAAACTGACATTGGAGGAACTGCCGGTTCTTGCAGAGGAAATACGACAGGCACTGCTTGTCAGGGCAAGTAAGCATGGAGGACATTTTGGACCGAATTTTGGTATGGTAGAAGCAACCATTGCAATGCATTATGTATTTGAATCACCAAAGGACAAGATCGTGTACGATGTATCACACCAGAGCTATCCACATAAGATGCTGACGGGAAGAAAAGATGCCTATCTGTATGAAGAACATTATGATGATGTATCGGGATATACCAATCCGGGTGAAAGTGAACACGATTTCTTTACGGTAGGTCATACCTCTACTTCGGTCAGCCTTGCCTGCGGACTTGCAAAGGGAAGAGACCTGAAAGACGAAAAAGGGAATGTGATCGCAGTCATCGGAGACGGATCTCTGAGTGGCGGAGAGGCACTGGAAGGACTGGATTATGCTGCAGAGCTTGGTGGCAACCTGATTATTGTAGTCAATGACAATGATATGTCCATAGCAGAGAACCATGGAGGGCTTTACCAGAATTTAAAACTTCTGCGGGAGACAGACGGCAAGGCAGACTGCAATCTGTTCAGGGCAATGGGACTGGATTATATTTATGTAAACGAAGGAAATAATACAGCCGCTCTGATCGAGGCATTTCAGAAAGCAAAAGATACAGACCATGCAGTGGTCGTTCATATCAATACGCTGAAGGGAAAGGGATATGCCCCTGCAGAGCAGCACAAGGAGCAGTGGCATTATAATGCTCCGTTTGATCTGAAGACCGGAATGCCTCTTTATCCGGCAGACGGAGAAGATTACTCTTCTGTGACGAGAGATTATCTTCTGAAAAAGATGAAAGAAGATCCGACGGTTGTTGCGATCACTTCAGGAACACCGACAGTCATGGGATTTACAGAAGATAAAAGAAAAGAAGCCGGAAGACAGTTCGTGGATGTGGGAATTGCGGAGGAGACTGCCGTGGCACTTGCTTCAGGAATCGCAGCCAACGGAGGGAAGCCGGTGTATGGAGTTTACAGTTCCTTTATACAGAGAACTTTTGACCAGATTTCCCAGGATTTATGCATTGATAAAAATCCGGCAACGATCGTGATTTTTGCAGGTTCTGTTTATGGAATGAATGATGTGACTCATTTAGGTTTGCAGGATATGCCGATGCTTGGAAATATTCCGAATTTAGTCTATCTTGCACCGACAACAAAAGAAGAGTATCTTGCCATGCTGGACTGGAGCGTGGAGCAGACAGAGTATCCGGTTGCGATCAAACTTCCGGGTGGTGCAATGATCTCAGACGGAAAAGAAGTGAAAAAGGATTTCAGAAGACTGGATCAGTATGAAGTGACGAGAAAAGGTTCAAAAGTTGCGGTCATCGGACTTGGAACATTCTACGGACTTGCAGGACAGGCAGCAGACCTGATCGGGGAAAAGACAGGAACTGTACCGACAGTGATCAATCCATATTATATTACAGGGCTGGATGAAGAACTCCTGAAAGAACTGAAGAAAGATCATGATATCGTGGTCACGCTGGAAGATGGAATCCTCAATGGTGGATTTGGAGAGAAGATCGCACGTTTCTATGGCGACAGTGACATGAAGGTTCTGAACTACGGATTGAAAAAAGAGTTCATTGACCGGTATGACGTGAAAGAGATACTGCTGGAAAATCATCTGACTGCAGAACAGATTGCAGATGATGTAATGCAGGTTGAACAGAAAAGATAAAAATGCTATAATACATCGGAAAGAACCCATTTTTTAATGGGTTTTCTTTCCGGTTTTTTTACTTTATGATGCTATCTGTGCAGGAAAAACCATCTGGTATGGTTTGGACCGCATTTTGTATGCAAAAATAGATTTTACAGATGAAGGAGTTTGAATGTGGCTGAGTTAACACCAATGATGAAGCAGTATATGGAGACCAAGTCCCAGTATCAGGACTGCATTCTCTTCTATCGCTTAGGCGATTTTTATGAAATGTTCTTTGAGGATGCACTGACTGCATCCAGAGAACTGGAGATCACACTGACCGGGAAAAACTGTGGGCAGGAAGAACGTGCCCCAATGTGCGGAGTCCCTTATCATGCGGTGGAAGGATATCTGAACAGGCTGGTTGCCAAAGGATACAAAGTGGCAATCTGTGAGCAGGTGGAAGATCCAAAGCAGGCGAAGGGAATCGTAAAGCGTGAGGTCGTGCGGATCGTAACTCCGGGAACGAACCTGGATACGCAGGCACTGGATGAGACGAAGAATAATTATATTATGTGCATTGTCTATATTGCAGACCGGTACGGAGTGTCCATTGCAGATATTTCTACAGGAGATTATTTTGTGACGGAACTTCCGGACGGCAGCAGGCTGATGGATGAGATTTATAAATTCTCTCCATCGGAGATCATCTGCAATGAGGCTTTTTATATGAGCGGTATGGATCTGGATACGATGAAAGAGAAACTGGGGATTACAATTTATTCTCTGGATTCCTGGTATTTTGATGATGCCATGTGCAGGGAGAAACTGCTGGAGCATTTCAAGGTTTCAAGTTTTGCAGGACTGGGGCTGGAGGATTATGACTGTGGTGTAATCAGTGCAGGGGCATTACTTACTTATCTGCTGGAAACGCAGAAAAATTCCCTTTCCAACCTGACGCATCTGACTCCATACGTAACGGGAAAATATATGATGCTGGACAGCTCGACAAGAAGAAATCTGGAGCTGTGCGAGACACTCCGGGAAAAGCAGAAAAGAGGTTCCCTTCTGTGGGTGCTGGATAAGACGAGAACCGCCATGGGAGCACGTACCCTGCGAAAGTTCGTGGAGCAGCCTCTGATTGATAAAAATGAGATCAACCGAAGGCTGGATGCGGTGGAAGAATTAAAAGAACAGGCGATTTCACGGGAAGAGATCAGAGAATATCTTTCCCCGGTTTATGATCTGGAACGTCTGATCACGAAGATTACCTATGGTTCGGCAAATCCGAGGGATCTGACGGCATTTAAAAGCTCTCTTGAGATGCTGCCACCGATCCGTTATATTTTAGAGGAGATGAAAGTACCTCTGCTGCAGGAGATCTACGAAGATCTGGACGCACTGGAAGATCTGTGCGATCTTGTGACGAAAGCGATCCGGGAAGAGCCTCCGATCGCAATGAAAGAGGGAAATATTATCCGGGAAGGGTATAATGAAGAAGTAGATAAGCTGCGGAGAGCCAAGTCGGATGGAAAAGACTGGCTTGCGAAGCTGGAGGAAGATGAACGGGAAAAGACCGGAATTAAAAATCTCAAGATCAAGTATAATAAAGTATTTGGATATTATCTGGAAGTCACAAATTCCTATAAAGATCTTGTACCGGATTATTATACCCGCAAGCAGACGCTTGCCAATGCGGAGCGTTATATTACTCCGGAATTAAAAGAACTTGAAGATATGATCCTGGGGGCAGAAGATAAACTGTATGCACTGGAGTATGAACTTTACAGTGAGGTCAGAGAGACGATCGCAGCCCAGGTGGAGCGGATCCAGAAGACGGCAAAGGCGGTCGCAGGACTGGATGTATTTACCTCTCTGGCACTTGTGGCAGAACGGAATCATTATGTACGCCCGAAGATCAATGAAAAAGGAATTATTGATATCAAAGAAGGAAGACATCCGGTTGTGGAAAAAATGATCCCGAATGATATGTTCATTTCAAATGACACGTATCTGGATGATAAAAAGAACCGGATTTCCATTATCACGGGACCGAATATGGCAGGAAAATCCACTTATATGCGTCAGACAGCTCTGATCGCTCTGATGGCACAGGTGGGCTGTTTTGTTCCGGCACAGAGTGCGAATATCGGACTTTCGGATCGGATCTTTACCCGTGTAGGGGCATCGGATGACCTGGCATCCGGACAGAGTACGTTCATGGTGGAAATGACAGAGGTGGCGAATATTCTTCGGAATGCGACATCGAAAAGTCTTCTGATCCTGGATGAGATCGGAAGAGGAACGAGTACCTTTGACGGACTTTCCATCGCATGGGCGGTTGTAGAATATATCAGTGACAGTAAATTATTAGGTGCAAAGACGTTATTTGCCACGCATTATCATGAGCTGACAGAGCTGGAAGGAAAGATCGAAAATGTGAATAATTACTGCATTGCAGTCAAGGAAAAAGGGGACGATATTGTCTTCCTGCGTAAGATTGTAAAAGGCGGTGCAGATAAGAGTTATGGAATCCAGGTGGCAAAGCTGGCAGGAGTTCCGGATCTGGTGATCAACCGGGCAAAAGAGATCGTGGAAGAGTTAAGTGACGAAGATATTACCAGCCGGGTCAGCGAGATCGCTGCAAGGGAACATACAGCAAAGAAAAAGGGCAGATCCAAAAAATATGATGAAGTGGATATTGCACAGATGTCTTTATTTGATACGGTAAAGGATGATGATGTGCTGAACGAATTAAAGGAGATTGATGTCACCAATCTGACACCGATTGATGCACTGAATACATTGTACCGGCTTCAGAACAAACTGAAGAACCGCTGGTAGCCGGACCGGATGAAAAGGAGGAAAAGATGCCGCATATTCATGTATTAGACCAGATCACGATCGATAAGATCGCAGCGGGAGAGGTGATCGAGAGACCGGCCTCAATTGTAAAAGAGCTTGTAGAAAATGCCATTGATGCAGGTTCTACATCCGTGACGGTGGAGATTAAAGATGGGGGAATTTCCTTTATCAGGATCCGGGATAACGGATGCGGAATCCCGAAAGAAGAAGTGAAAAGTGCATTTCTCCGGCATTCGACCAGTAAGATCGAGACGGTGGAAGACCTGTCACATATTGCATCGTTGGGGTTCAGAGGAGAAGCATTGTCAAGCATTGCCGCAGTGACAAGAACCGAAGTGATCACCAAGACGAAGGACAGCGATCTCGGAACAAAGTATGTCATTGAAGGCGGAAAAGAGGTTTCCCTGGAAGAGACAGGTGCACCGGATGGAACGACATTCCTTGTGCATCAGCTCTTTTATAATGTGCCTGCGAGAAGAAAGTTTTTAAAGACTCCGATGACCGAAGCGGGACATGTCCAGGATCTGCTGATGCATCTTGCACTTTCACATCCTGAGGTGGCATTGCAGTTTCTTAATAACGGACAGGAGAAACTACGGACTTCCGGGAATGGAAAGCTGAAGGATGTGATCTATCAGATCTACGGAAGAGACGTTGCTGCGAATCTGATCGAACTGGATTATGAAAAAGGAGGACTGCGTATCACCGGATTTCTTGGCAAGCCTGTCATTACCCGGGGAAACCGGAACTTTGAAAATTTTTTCGTGAACGGACGCTATGTAAAAAGCGGAATGATCTCAAAGGCACTGGAGGATGCGTACCGGGATTTTGTTATGCAGCATAAGTTCCCATTTGCAGTACTTCATTTTCATTTAAACGGGGAAGAAGTCGATATCAATGTTCATCCGACAAAAATGGAACTGCGGTTTCAGAAGCAGCAGGAGGTATACGGGACAGTCTTTGAGGCAGTGCATCGAACGCTGCTTGAGCCGGAGCTGATTCAGCGGGCAGAAGTACCGGAACCGGTAGCTGTCAGGATGGAAGAGGAGAAACGCAGGTCAGAAGAGAAAGCTGAGAGAAGAAAGGAAAGTCCTTTTCTTCTGCGTCCGAGAGCTTCTGCATCCATGGCAGGAGAAAGCCGGACAGTTTACGGGGAGAATCCGTATACCAAGAAAGATGCAGAATCCACGGAGAGAACCGGGGCAGCACAACCGGCAGAACATACAGAAAATTCTGAAGTCATGCAGCCGACAGGAGATCAGGAGAGAACCGGAGCAGTACAGAGCATGGAAAGCACCGCAGGCACGCAGGTACAGCCGGATCCGGTGCCGGACAATGCCGGAACCGGAAGAGCTACAGTCAGGGATGAGGATTATTTTATCAGAAAGATGAGGGAGAGAGTTCTGTCTTATCATAACCGTTCATCTTCTGCGGAAGTTTCGGATAAAAATGGAATCTTCCGGCAGGATGAGCAGATGGAGCGGATCAGTGAAAGAGTGCAGGAACAGAAAGAAAAGCCAAAGCAGATGGATTTATTTGAAGAAAATTTCCTGAAGCGGGAAGTACGTGCGGAATATAAACTGATCGGTCAGGTCTTTGATACGTACTGGCTGGTTGAGTTTCAGGATAAATTGTATATTATCGATCAGCATGCGGCACATGAGAGAGTACTGTATGAAAGGACACTGCAGGGAATGAAGACCAGAGAGTTTACTTCCCAGTATTTAAGCCCTCCGATCATTTTGTCTTTATCCATGCAGGAGGCACAGCTTCTGAATGAAAATCTGGACCGGTTTACCAGGATCGGATTTGAGATCGAACCGTTTGGCGGGGAAGAATATGCAGTACGTGCAGTGCCGGACAATCTGTTCAGCATTGCAAAAAAGGAACTGTTGATGGAAATGCTAGATGATCTGGCAGACGGACTGTCCACGGGAATGACACCGGAACTGATTGATGAAAAAGTGGCATCCATGTCATGCAAGGCGGCAGTCAAAGGAAATAACCGATTGTCTGCACAGGAGGTGGACGAGCTGATCGCTGAACTGCTGACCCTGGATAATCCATATCACTGCCCTCATGGAAGACCGACGATCATTGCCATGACAAAGCATGATCTTGAAAAGAAATTTAAGCGAATCGTATAAGGAGAACAGAGTGGAAAAAGAAGAAAAGAAGCCGCTGATTATTCTGACCGGTCCGACGGCAGTCGGCAAAACTGCTGCCTCCATCGGACTTGCAAAAGCTGTAGGCGGAGAGATTATTTCAGCAGATTCCATGCAGGTATACAAAGAAATGGACATAGGTTCGGCCAAGATCACACCGGAAGAGATGGAAGGAGTTCCTCATCACCTGGTCGATGTGCTGGAACCGGAAGAGGAGTTTAACGTAGTACGTTTTCAGGAACTGGCAAAGGAGGCAATGAAGGGGATTTATGAACGTGGTCATATCCCGATCGTTGTAGGCGGGACAGGTTTCTATATCCAGGCACTTCTGTATGATATAGATTTTACGGAAAATGAGACAGATCACACATACCGGAAAGAACTGGAGCAGCTCGCGGAGGAAAAAGGAGAAGAGTATCTCCATAAGTTGCTTCAGGAGGCAGATCCGGAATCAGCCAGCCAGATCCATTGTCATAATGTGAAGCGGGTGATCCGTGCATTGGAATTTTATCATCAGACGGGAACAAAAATTTCTGAGCATAATGAGAAAGAACGGGAAAAAGAAGCTGCATACCGGTCCGCATATTTTGTTCTGACAGATGAGAGAAAAAGGTTATATGAACGGATCGACCGCCGTGTGGAAAAAATGATGGAGCAGGGACTGCCCGAAGAAGTGGAGGCACTGCGAAAACGCGGGCTGAAACGGGAAAACGTATCCATGCAGGGGCTTGGATATAAAGAGCTGTTCGGCTATTTTGAAGGAGAATATCCGCTTGAAGAGGCAGTCAGGATCATCCAGCGGGATACAAGGCATTTCGCAAAGCGTCAGCTGACGTGGTTCAGAAGAGAACGGGATGTGATCTGGATAGATAAAAGTATTGTCGGAAGAGATGAAGACAAGCTGATCACATTTATGCTGGATCAGCTCAGAAAAAAAGAGATAATCAGGTAAAAGAAGAGGAAAGAAAATGGGAATAATGGATACAGAAAAAATCTATGAAGGACTTGGAATTTCCAGAGAAGTATGGGAGTACGGGCAGAGGACAGAGAGCCGGCTAAAAGAACGGTTTGAAGAATTTGACAAAAATGCAGAATATAACCAGATGAAAGTGATCCGGGCGATGCAGGAGAACCGGGTCAGTGAAGGCTGCTTTAATTATGTGAGCGGTTATGGGTATAATGATCTTGGAAGGGATACACTGGAGTCGGTTTATGCGTCGGTATTTCATACCGAGGCAGCCCTGGTACGTCCACAGATTACCTGTGGAACGCATGCACTGGCACTGGCACTGGCTGCCAATCTGCGTCCGGGCGATGAACTGCTCTCTCCGGTCGGAAAGCCGTATGATACACTGGAAGAAGTGATCGGTATCCGTCCATCCAAGGGATCTCTTGCGGAGTATGGGATTACTTACCGGCAGGTGGAACTTTTAGAAGACGGATATTTCGATTATCCGGCTATTGAGGCAGCCCTGAATGAAAAGACAAAGCTGGTGACGATCCAACGTTCCAAAGGATATCAGACAAGACCAAGCTATTCCGTAGAAAAGATCGGAGAACTGATTGCTTTTATTAAAGAGAGAAGACCGGATGTGATCTGTATGGTAGATAACTGCTATGGAGAATTTGTAGAGCGGATTGAACCGAGTGATGTAGGAGCAGATATGATCGTCGGTTCTCTGATCAAAAATCCGGGAGGCGGCCTTGCACCGATCGGTGGCTATATTGCCGGACGGGAAGATCTGATCGAGAACTGTGCTTACCGGCTGACTTCTCCGGGACTGGGAAAAGAAGTGGGGGCATCTCTCGGAGTCATGCAGTCATTTTATCAGGGATTTTTCCTTGCACCGACTGTGGTATGCGGTGCGTTGAAAGGGGCAGTCTTTGCAGCCAATATTTATGAAGGACTGGGATATCCGGTAGTACCGGATGGAAAAGAATCCCGTCATGATATCATTCAGGCAGTGACCCTCGGCTCTGCGGAAGGTGTGATCGCTTTCTGTAAAGGAATCCAGGCAGCAGCTCCGGTGGACAGCTATGTAAGTCCGGAACCATGGGCAATGCCGGGGTATGACAGTGATGTGATCATGGCAGCAGGAGCTTTTGTGCAGGGATCTTCCATTGAGTTAAGTGCGGATGGTCCGGTCAAGCCTCCGTATGCAGTTTATTTCCAGGGAGGACTGACCTGGTATCATGCGAAACTTGGCATCCTGAAATCATTGCAGAGTCTGCTGGATGCAGGGGTAGTCAGCCGGGAACAGATTGAACAGGCGTGAGAGGGAGCAGAATGAAAAAGAAAAATCGGATCGCAGTGATCGGTGGCGGAGTTTCGGGAATGACTGCTGCGGTTACCGCGGCAGAGCAGGGAGCTGATGTGCTGCTGCTGGAACAGAAAGAGATGACCGGAAAAAAGATACTGGTGACCGGGAACGGAAGATGCAACTATACGAACCGGGTGCAGACACCGCAGTGTTACCGTTCAGATGATCCGGAATTTCCGTGGAAGGTCATGCAGAAGTTCCCGGCAGAAAAGATTCTGGAGCTTTTTCAGGAGATGGGAATTTATCCAAAGGACAGAAACGGTTATATTTATCCCAATTCAGATCAGGCTTCTTCTGTGGCAGAGACTTTGCAGGAAGAACTGGAGAGGACCGGTGTGGAGGTGCATACCGGTGTCCGCTGCCTGGAGATCCGCAGAGAAAAAAATGGATTTAAGATCTGTGCGGAGGGAAAAAGTTTTCAGGCAGACCGGGTGATCTTATGTGCCGGTTCCAAGGCGGCTCCAGTGACCGGATCAGATGGATCGGGGTATGATATTGCAAAAAAAATGGGGCATAGCCTGATTCCGGTTCTCCCGGCACTGGTGCAGCTTCAGTGCAGTGGAAAGTTTTTTAAAAATATTGCAGGGGTAAGAGTGAACGGAAAGATCATTCTTTATACAGATGGAACAGAGGCGGCTTCTGATACCGGAGAATTGCAGCTTGCTGCGTACGGACTTTCAGGAATCCCGGTATTCCAGGTTAGCAGATATGCTTCGAGAGGATTGTATGAAGGAAAAAAAGTAGAGGCGATGATCGATTTTATGCCGGAACTTTCTACGGAGAAAATGCTGGACTTTTTAAGAAAAAGAGCCCGAAACAGACCAGAAAAAACCGCGGAGCATTTTCTGACCGGATTATTTCATAAAAAGCTTTCCGGTCTGTGGCTGAAATTTGCCAGGATCCCGAAAGAAAAAAGAGTGGGAACTCTGACGGAGGAAGAACTCCGGCACCTGACCTGGCTGATCAAAGAATTTAAAGTACAGGTCACGGGTACGAATTCCTTTGAACAGGCACAGATCTGTTGCGGAGGTGTTGATACGCGGCAGATCCATGCAGATACAATGGAGTCCAGACTTGTTCCGGGGTTGTATTTTGCAGGAGAGATCGTAGATGTTGACGGGATCTGCGGAGGATATAATATTTCCTTTGCAGTTGCCAGTGGTGTGCTGGCAGGAAAATCGGCAGCAACGAAAGAGTGAAAATGAGATTGGAGAAATGAATCATATGATAAGAGTCAGTCAGTTAAAATTATCGATTCCACATACAAAAGAGCAGCTTGAAAAAAAGCTGGTCAGACAGCTTCACATCCGCCCGGAGGAACTGATCTCTTATCAGATCCGCAGACAGTCACTGGATGCGAGAAAGAAACCGGAGCTTTTTTATGTCTATACAGTGGATGTAAAAGTGAAAAATGAAGCGATGCTGTTAAAGCATAAAAAGGGGAGCAATGTTTCGCATATAGAGGAACGTCCATATCAGGTTCCGCCACATGGAACGGAGAAATTAAACGGAAGACCGGTAATCGTCGGAAGCGGACCGGCAGGTCTGTTCTGTGCTTATGTACTGGCAAAAGAGGGGTATCGTCCGTTGGTGCTGGAACGTGGGGCAGACGTGGAGAAGCGAAAGTCAGATGTGGAACATTTCTGGGAAACCGGGGTTTTGAATCCAGATTCCAACGTACAGTTCGGTGAAGGCGGAGCCGGAACTTTTTCGGACGGAAAGCTGAATACACTCGTAAAAGATAAGAACGGAAGAAACCGGTTTGTCCTGGAGACATTTGTAAAATTCGGGGCGGCAGAGGATATTTTATATGTGCAGAAACCACATATCGGAACCGATATCCTGATTGAAGTTGTCAGGAAAATGCGTGAAGAAATTTTACGCTTGGGAGGAAAATTTTCTTTTCATTCTCAGGTGACAGATCTTCTTGTGGAGCAGCATTGCCTTCAGGTTAATGGAACAGAAGAAATTTTGGCAGGAGTTGCAGTTTTTGCAATCGGACACAGTGCGAGAGATACGTTTGAGATGCTGAACCGGCATCAGCTTCCGATGCGTGCCAAATCTTTCGCAGTGGGGGTCAGGGTGGAACATCCGCAGGAACTGATCGATCAGTCGCAGTACGGAAGAAGCCGGGGAAAAGAACTCCCGGCAGCCGCATATAAGCTGACAGAAAATCTCACAAACGGACGGGGCGTATATACCTTCTGCATGTGTCCGGGAGGGTATGTGGTCAATGCGTCTTCGGAAGAACACCGCCTTGCAGTCAATGGAATGAGCTACAGCGACCGGGCCGGAAAAAATGCGAACAGTGCGGTGATTGTAACTGTGACACCGGAAGATTTTGGATCAGAGGATGCTCTTGCAGGAATCGCATTTCAGAGAAAGCTTGAGGAAAATGCCTGGAAAGCCGGACAGGGAAAAGTACCGGTACAGAGATTTGAGGATTTCAGGAAGAACCGGATCAGCACAGAATATGGAACAGTAAGTCCCTGCATCAAAGGAGCGTATACACTGGCAAATGTCCGGGAGATCTTTCCAAAGGAACTTTCGCTGTCGCTTGAGGATGGAATCCTTGCAATGGATCATAAGATCAGAGGCTTTGCTGGAGAGGATGTATTGCTGAGTGGTGTGGAAAGCAGAACTTCTTCACCGGTGCGGATCGAGAGAAATGAACAGTGCGTTTCTGAAAAAATATCCTGGATCTACCCGTGTGGGGAAGGCGCCGGGTATGCAGGCGGGATCACGTCTGCTGCCATGGACGGGATCAAAGTTGCGGAAGAGATCATCCGTCGTTATGAATCTTAAGGTTTCTTAAATTCACATTTTTTTAATGATTCATCTCTATACACTTTTTGGAAACTGTGCTAAAATTAGTCGTTGTATTCTATCGTTGCAGTGGTATGATATAGATGCAAAATAATGAAAATGTTAAGATAAAAGAGATGTACCGCGAAGAGCGGCCTTATGAAAAGTGCGAACAGTATGGAGCAGAGAATCTGACAGATGCAGAGTTACTGGCAGTGCTTTTGCGAACCGGAACAAAAGGGGAGAATTCACTCCGGCTCGCACAGAAGATTCTGCATCCGGAGACAGATCGGGGTGGCCTTGTGAACCTTCCGCAATGGACAGTGGAACAGCTTCGGCAGGTCAGGGGGATCGGCAAAGTGAAAGCAATCCAGATCCGCTGTCTTGCTGAGCTTGCAAGGAGGATGGCGAAGGCAGAAGCTCTGGAGGGGCTGGATTTTTCTTCTCCGAATACGATCGCCCGTTACTATATGGAAGATATGCGGCATCGGCAGAAAGAAGTGATGAAACTACTTTTGCTGAATACAAAAGCAAGACTGATCGGAGCCAGTGACATATCAGTGGGAACGGTCAATGCAACGCTCGTATCTCCGAGGGAACTTTTCCTTGAAGCTCTGAAGAAGAATGCAGTATCCATCATTCTGCTTCATAATCACCCAAGTGGTGATCCGACTCCGAGTCAGGAAGATATTCTTCTGACGCAGAGAGTGAGAAAAGCAGGAGATCTGATCGGTATCGAGCTGCTGGATCATATCATCATAGGAGATAATCGTTATATAAGTCTGAGGGAAAAGGGTTTCTTTTGCGGGAATCCGGGTTAAGAAATTAAGGGGTTGGTTTTAGAATGGCCAGGAATATATATGGGCTGGATCTTGGGACATACGAGATCAAGATTTTTGATAAAAAGAAAGTACGGATCTGGCGGGAAAAAAATGTGATAGCCATGAAGGATAAAAAATATATTTTTTCCGTCGGAAATGAAGCGTATAAGATGTATGAAAAAGCACCGGAGAATGTTGAGATCCTTTTTCCGATGAAGAACGGAGTAATCGCGAGATTTGATGATATGCAGTATTTACTGGGGAGTCTTCTGAAGACAGATCATCAGTTTGCCCGTGGAGCGGAATATATGATCGCAGTACCGACCGATGTGACGGAAGTGGAAAAGAAAGCGTTTTATGATCTTGTGATGCATTCCGAGGCAAAGGCAAAGTCAGTCAGGATTGTGGAACGGGGACTGGCAGATGCCGTCGGACTGGGGCTGGATGTGATGAACGAGACCGGGATTTTTATTGCCAACTTTGGTGGAGGCACTACAGAATTGTCGGTGCTTTCCCGCGGCGGAATGGTCATGAACCGGCTGCTGAAGACCGGTGGAGAAACGCTGGATGCAGCGATTGCCGGACGGGTCAGGAGAAACCGGGAGTTCCTGATCGGGAAAAGCACGGCTGAACGTCTGAGAAAAGAATTTGCAGTATTTGAAGACGGAACAGAGGATGCAAAAAGAGTCTATGGCAGGGATCTGACTTCCGGTGTCCCGGCACATACTGAGATACAGATCAGTCTTGTGCGTGCGGCGGTCAAGGAGCCTTTGGAAGAATGTGCAGAGGCAATCCGATCCATGCTCACGCGAACCCCGCCGGATGTCAGAAGGGCGATCGAGGCCAGGGGAATCTATCTGACCGGTGGTGTTGCAGGTCTTAAGGGCTTTCCTACATATCTGGGAGAAAGGACCGGACTGAAGGTTTTTACGGTACCTGATCCGGAATTATGTGCAGTGAAAGGGCTTCAGAAGATCATACTGGACAAGGAGTATTATAAAAAATTAAGCTATTCTATGTTAGATCAGAATTATAGGTGGTTAAGATAAGATTATGAAAAAAAAGAAGACGCAGGCATCAGCCTTTAATAAATATTTATTGATCGGACTTTCCGTTTTTTGTATTTTAATGATGACGTTATCCGTAGTTTCTGAAAAGACAAAAGGACCTTTTAAGATGATCGCGGAGGTTACGGTAGTTCCGCTTCAGAAAGGAATCAACCATATCGGAAGCTGGATGGGAGATATGAAAGATAATTTCCAGACCCTGAAAGAAGTACGGGCTGAGAACAAAAAGCTTCAGGAGCAGGTGGATTCCCTGGTGATCGAGAACAATAATCTCCAGCAGGAACGGTATGAGCTTGAACGGCTGCAGGAGTTATATCAGTTAGACCAGAGCTATTCAGATTATAAGAAGACAGCAGCACATGTCATTGGAAATGATTCAGGCAACTGGTTCAGTACATTTACCATTGATAAGGGAAGCAATGACGGAATCGCAAAAGATATGAATGTTATGGCAGGAAGCGGACTGGTCGGAATCGTGACAGATGTAGGGCCAACCTGGGCGAAAGTCCGTTCAATCGTAGATGACTCCAGCAATGTGAGCGGTATGGTATTGTCTACATCTGACCGGTGCGTGGTCAGCGGAGATCTTTCACTGATGAGTGACGGACAGATCCGTTTCAGCCAGATGGAAAATAATGATAATACAGTTTCCGTTGGAGATCAGATTGTTACATCTTATATCAGTGACAAGTATCTGCAGGGAATCCTGATCGGATATGTCAGTGAAGTGACGGTTGATTCCAATAATCTGACCCGGTCCGGATATATTACACCGGCTGTTGATTTTAAAAATCTGCAGGAGGTACTGATTATTACATCCACCAAAGCAGATCTGACCGGAGGAGATAAAAAATAGGAGGAATACGGAAATGAAGATGTTGAAGTTTAAAAGATTTATCACGACAGCGGTGATCCTGCTGGCTGCCTATCTTCTTCAGAGTACGGTATTTCCTCATCTGGAACTGGCCGGGATCAAACCAAACCTGCTACTGATCGTTACAGCAGCTTTTGGTTTTATGAGAGGGCCGAAGGAGGGAATGTGGATCGGACTGGCAGCGGGGCTGTTACTGGATGTTCAGTGTGGAGATATCATTGGATTTTACGGCTTGATCTATCTGCTGGTGGGAGCATTGAATGGTCTGTTTGAGCAGCTTTTCTTTGATGAGGATATCAAACTTCCGCTGTTCCTGATCACACTGAGTGAGTTTCTGTATGGGATCGTGATCTATTTTCTGATGTTCCTTCTGAAAAGTGATTTTAAGTTCCCGTATTATCTGGGCAGGATCATTGTGCCGGAACTGATCTATACGATCATGGTTACGCTGATCGTGTATCCGCTGATCCTGTGGGTAAATCATAAACTGGAAGCTGAAGAGAAAAGGAGTGCAAGTAAATTTGTTTAGAAATATTTGGGACAGGATTAAAGAGGCGGGGGCGTATCTTTTAAATTCCAGACTGGTCATGCTGATCCTGGTATTCTGCTTGAGTTCCTCAATTCTGATCGGCAGACTTTTCTATCTGCAGATCGTGAAGGGGGAGGATTACCTGCAGAACTATGAGCTGTCTATCCGACGTACAAGCACGATCCAGGGAACAAGAGGAAATATTTATGACCGGAACGGGGAACTGCTGGCATATAACAAGCTTGCATATTCGGTGACGATCAATCTTTCCACGGTAGAGAATGCGATTACGACAACAAGGCGTGCCGAGAAGAATCAGGAGATCAACCGAATCCTGGATAAAGTGCTGTCGATTGTTGAAGAGCATGGAGATTCGGTGATTTCCAGTTTCGGGATCGTACTGGATTCGGCAGGGGAATATCAGTTTACCCAGACCAGTGAGACACAGAGACTGCGTTTTATTGCGGATGTATATGGAGAAGCGAAGATCGATCAGCTGACAAAGAAGCAGAAAAATCAGACGGCAGCGGATGTGATCCATTATCTCTGTTCAGATGAGCGGTATGGATATGGACTGGATGAATCCAGCCTGGATGCGGCTTATATCTTAAAGATGATCAATATGCGGTATGCAATGAACCTGAACAGTTTTCAGCAGTACATTGATACAACGCTGGCATCGGATGTCAGTGACGAAACTGCGGCTGCAATCATGGAGAACAAGGATATCCTGACCGGAATCGATATTACGGAAGATTCAGTCAGAAAATATACGGATGCAGAGTATTTTGCATCAATCATCGGTTATACAGGGCAGATTTCCCAGGAGGAGTATGATGCTCTTTCAGAGGATGATAAAAAGAGATATTCTCTTTCGGATACTGTAGGAAAGGCAGGACTGGAGCAGACATTTGACAGTGTGCTGCAGGGTACAAAAGGAAAAACGACCGTCTATGTTGATAATCTCGGACGTGTGACGGATACTGTGAGCAGAAAAGAACCGGAGGCAGGAAATGATGTTTATCTGACGATTGATAAGAATCTGCAGGAAAATACTTATAAGCTGTTGGAAGAAAAAGTGGCGGGAATCGTTCTTGCCAAACTTCAGAATGTCCTGACCTATGATCCATCCAATGTCAGTGATTCCAAAAATCTGATCATTCCGGTTGGGGATGCATATTATAATCTGATCGGGAACAGTATTATTGATACAGGACATTTTGTGAAAGATGATGCAAAGACAGCAGAAAAGGCGGTTTACAGTATATTTCAGCCGAAACGGGAAGAAGCGGTCGCAGCGATCATAGCCCAGATGCAGAACAAAGATGCAGCGGCATACAAAGATCTGGATGATGAAATGAAGGGCTATATGGACTATGTCTGTGATACGGTGCTTACAAAAAATACAGGCATCCTTAATTCAGATCTGATCGATAAAAATGATGATACTTATATTTCATGGGCAAAAGATGAAGTAATCAGTCTTTACACGTATCTGAATTATGCAATTTCAAAGAACTGGATCGATACGACAAAGCTGGGAGAAAATTCTTATTCGAGTTCAGAGGAGATTTATCAGGAGATTTTGAACTATCTGCAGGATTATTTGAAAAATGACAGCAGTTTCGACAAACTTCTCTATGAAAATCTTATAAAATCAGGAAGTGTTACAGGAAATCAGGTTTGTGCGATCCTTTACGAACAGGGGGTACTTCCGATGGATGAGTCTGCATATAACGGTCTTTTAAGCGGCAGTATCGGTGCTTTTTCCTGGCTGACAGGAAAGATTCAGAATCTGGAGATCACACCGGGGCAATTGGCTCTGGAGCCGTGTTCTGCAGGGGCAGTCGTTACCGATCCGAAGACCGGAAAAGTGCTGGCATGTGTTTCTTATCCGGGATATGATAATAACCGGTTATCCAATGTGATGGATACAGATTATTATGTACAGTTAAGTACCGGGCTTTCACGTACTTTCTACAACAGGGCAACGCAGGAAAAGACAGCACCCGGATCAACCTATAAGATGGTGTCTTCCGTAGCAGGTCTGACAGAAGGTGTGATCGGTGGTGGAACGTATCTGCCATGTACGGGTGAATTTGACAAGATCACGCCGAGTCCGAAATGCTGGATCTATCCAAGTGCCCACGGCAGTCTGAATGTAGTGGGAGCAATTCAGCATTCCTGTAATGATTTCTTCTATGAAGTGGGTTACAGACTCGGACAGGACGAAAATGGGAATTATGATAGCAGTGTCGGACTGGAAAAACTTGAAAAATACGCAAGCATGTTCGGACTGGATGAGACTTCAGGGGTGGAAATCCCGGAGTCCGATCCACAGATCTCTGATACAGATGCAGTTCGTTCTGCAATCGGACAGGGTACGAACAACTACACAGTAAGCCAGCTTAACCGTTATGTGACGGCTGTAGCAAACCGGGGAACCGTATATAAGCTCTCTCTGGTAGGAAAGACGACAGATGCTGATGGAAAGCTGATCAAAGAGTATGAACCGGAAGTCGTAAACCAGATGGATGAAGTAAGCTCCTCCACATGGGATCTGGTTCATAACGGTATGGAAAGCATGGTGAAAAATTCATCGGTATTTTCAAAAATGGAGATTGCGATGGGAGGAAAGACCGGTACTGCACAGCAGAGTAAAGTGCATCCGGATCACGTTCTGTTTGCAGGATATGCACCTGCGGATGATCCTCAGATCGCGATCACAGTCCGTATTGCCAATGGATACAGTTCCAATTATGCGGCAGAAATCGGACGGGATATCACAAAAGTATACTTTGATGCCAATGCAGCGAAAGATCTGATTACAGGAAAAGCATCATCACTTGGAAAGGCTGGTTCAGGAGATTAAGAGCAGGGGGATTTTAGTATGGACAGGCTGGTGACGATAAAAAGCAATCGATACGGGATGGAACTCCGCATGAACCCGGATGTTCCTTTTGAGGAGATACAGAAGGCGGTAGTCGAAAAATTCACAGATGCGGCAGGATTTTTTAAAAATGCCCGGATGGCGATCAGCTTTACGGGAAGGACTCTGACTGCCACTGAGGAAGAAATACTGATCCAGACGATTACGGAGACGACCGGCGTGGAGCTTCTCTGCATTATCGATCAGGATGAAAAGAAAGAACTGATGTACAGAAGCATAGTAGAACAGACGCTTTCCAATATACAGAAGCGGGAAGGTCAGTTCTATAAAGGGACGCTCAGAAAGCGTCAGGTACTGGAAAGTGAATCAAGTATCGTGATCCTGGGAGATGTAGAACCCGGAGCAAAAGTGGTCTCAAAGGGAAATATAGTCATTGTCGGAGATCTTTACGGATCTGTACACGCAGGAGCGTATGACAACAGAGATGCTTATATCGTCGCATTGTCCATGCAGCCGAAAAGACTTTGTATTGGAGATATTGAAGCAAAACGCCAGTTGATCTCGCAGGAAAGTCTGAACGTGAGAGGACCGAAGATTGCTGTAGTAGACGGGGGACGCATTTACTTAGATCCATTGACAGATTAAATGCTCATACAAAGAGGCAGGAGGAATATACAGCATGAGTGAAGTAATTGTTATTACATCAGGAAAAGGTGGAGTCGGCAAGACAACGACAACAGCTAATATTGGAATCGGACTGGCAAAACTGGGAAAGAAGGTGCTTGTGATCGATACGGATCTGGGACTTCGTAATCTGGATGTCGTTCTGGGACTGGAGAATCGCATTGTCTATAATCTGGTGGATGTGATCGAGGGAAAATGCAGACCCAAGCAGGCCATCATCAAGGATAAACGTTTTCAGGATCTGTATCTGCTGCCATCTGCACAGACAAAAGATAAATCCAGTGTATCACCGGAGCAGATGAAGAAGCTGACGGAAGATCTGAGAGAAGACTATGATTTTGTACTTCTGGACTGCCCGGCAGGGATTGAACAGGGGTTTCAGAATGCCATTGCAGGAGCTGATAAAGCAATCGTTGTGACAACACCGGAAGTATCCTCCATCCGCGATGCAGACAGGATCATCGGGCTGCTGGAGGCCTCCGGTATCCGGGATAACCAGCTTGTGATTAACAGACTGCGTGTGGACATGGTCAAAAAAGGAGATATGATGTCAGTGGAGGATGTGACGGAGATCCTTGCGATTGATCTTTTAGGAGTCATTCCGGATGACGAATCCGTGGTGATTGCAACCAATCAGGGAGAACCGGTCGTAGGCGAGGAAAGTCCGGCAGGAAAAGGATATGAGAATATCTGCCGCCGTCTGACAGGAGAGGAGATTCCGGTGACGGATTTTTCACGGCATAGCGGAATCAGAAAAAAACTTTCGGGTTTATTTCATCGCAGGTAGGAGGGGAATCATATGAGTGTACCTTCTGTTGCCATTGCAAAAGACAGACTGAAAAATCTGTTGATGTCAGACAGGATTCAATGTACACAGGATATGACGGAAAGGCTTTCAAAGGATCTGTATCAGGTAATCGCCAAGTATATGGAGCTTGATCCGGAGAAAGTGACGATAGAGATTACAAGGAACGATATACATATAAAATATACAGGAGAAAATCATTGAAAAAGCTATTTTCCAATATGAAACAACGTTACAGTTTAAGAGATTACAAATTCAGCCTGGTCGTGCTGGTGCTTGCTATTTCTGTGATCGGAATCTTTATGGTCAGAAGTGCAAGACCGGAGTATATGACGCGGCAGATCCTTGGAGTGGTTCTTGGAGTGGCGGTCATGGTCGTCATTTCCCTGATTGATTATAACTGGGTTCTGAATTTTTACTGGCTGCTTTATGGAATCAATCTGATTCTGCTGATCGCCGTCCTGCTGGTAGGAACATCTTCCCATGGAGCAACCCGCTGGCTGGATCTTGGATTCGTGCAGTTTCAGCCTTCGGATCTTGCAAAAATTCTGACAATTTTGTTCTTTGCAAGATTTTTAATGGACAGGGAAGAGAGTATTAAAAGTCCGAAGACGATCCTGCAGGCAGTGGTATTGATTCTGCCAACACTGGCATTGATCGTAATGCAGCCGAACCTTTCAACTACGATCTGTGTTGCAGCTTTATTCTGTGCATTGCTTTATATTGCAGGACTGAGTTATAAAATTGTCGGACCGGCACTGCTGATTCTGATCCCGGCAGTTATCATTTTTCTGACGATTGCAGTACAGCCGAATCAGCCATTGCTGAAAGATTACCAACAGAAACGTATTCTTGCGTGGCTGGAACCTGAAAAGTATACAGATGAGGATTCCTATCAGCAGCTTAATTCAGTGAAAGCAATCGGATCAGGGCAGCTTTTGGGAAAAGGATACGATAATGATGAAGCTACTTCCGTTAAAAATGGAAACTTTGTATCAGAGCCTCAGACAGATTTTATTTTTGCAATTATTGGTGAAGAATTAGGATTTGTGGGTTGTTGTGTCGTTATATTTTTGTTATTATTGATAGTGATAGATTGTATTCTGATCGGACTAAAGGCGAAGGATACCGGAGGACGGATCATCTGTGGAGGCGTGGCATCACTGGTGGGGATTCAGACATTTATCAATATCAGTGTTACGACGATGATCTTTCCGAATACAGGACTTTCCCTTCCTTTTGTAAGTTATGGCCTGACCTCAATTGTATGCTTTTATATGGGGATAGGGTTCGTACTGAATGTAGGGTTACAACCTAATAAATATCAGTAAAGAGAGGTTGACATTTATGAACATAGGACTGGTAGCACATGATGCAAAGAAGAAACTGATGCAGAATTTCTGTATCGCATATAGAGGAATCCTGAGTAAGCATAATCTTTATGCAACGGAGACGACAGGGATTCTGGTAGAGAATGTGACGAATTTAAGTATTCATAAGTATCTTCCGGGACATCTTGGAGGAAAGCAGCAGCTCGGTTCCCAGATTGAACATAATCAGATGGATCTGTTGATTTTTTTCCGTGATCCTCTGACGCCACATTCTCATGAACCGGATGTCAATGATATTGTAAAGTTATGCGATATTTATAATATTCCGATCGCAACGAACATTGCGACAGCAGAGGCTCTGATCCTTGCACTTGACCGTGGAGACTTAGACTGGCGGGAGATGTATAAATAATTATGAGCAGAAGACGTAGAAGACGAAGAAAAAGAAGGAATCCGGCCGGCAGACTGATCGCACTGGTTCTGACGCTTGTTGTGGCAGGAGGTGCTGCGGCAGGTGGAATATGGTATTATGCGGAACATAGCGGCAATCCTCTGACAGAGTATGCAGATGAAAAGTATAATGCAGACTTATATCGGGCAGAACCATTTTCAGAAACTCTGTGTGTAAGTGCGGAAAATGTTGCACTGGATGGGTTTACAGATGAACCTTCCCTGCATGCGGCAGGACTTTTTAATCTGAATGAGCGGTCTGTTGAATATGGATACAGATTATACGATAAGCTTTATCCTGCAAGCACAACAAAACTTATGACAGCATATCTTGCCCTGAAGTATGGAAAGCTGGAAGATATGGTGACGGTAACAGACAGTGTGACGGGATTTGCAGCAGATGAGGTGGTCTGCGGACTGTATCCGGGCGGACAGGTGAAGCTTTATGATCTGCTGTGCGGTCTGCTCCTGAAATCGGGGAATGACTGTGGTGTTGCGATCGCAGAGTATATCTCGGGAAGTGTTGAAGCTTTTGCAGAATTGATGAATGAAGAGGCAAAGAAACTGGGAGCGACCGGAACGCATTTTGTGAATCCACATGGATTGCATGAGGATGATCATTATACAACGGCATATGATCTGTATCTGATTTTTAATGCATGTATTCAGAATGATACATTTAAGGAGATTATTTCGATGTCATCCTATACAATGAGTATTGGGGATGCAGCGGGAAATACACATAGTCTGGAAGTCCTTCCGACAAATTATTATTCTCTTGGAAAGACTGAGGCACCGGAGGGAATCAAAGTTTTTGGTGGTAAGACGGGAACGACGGACCAGGCGGGATGCTGTGTTATTCTGTATAGTGAAGATATGGAGGCACATCCTTATATTTCTGTGATTATGGGAGCAGAAGATAAGGCATTCCTTTATCAGGAAATGAACAGGCTCTTAGAAGCAGAAAAAGCACTTTCTGAATGATATCATTCAGAAAGTGTCTTTTTTAGATTGTATGAAAATTTACGCAATCTTTTGAAATCCTGCGTTATTCTGACATAGAACCGATACGTCCAAATAAGCTGATCAGATATAATCCGCACAGACCGACGATCGTATATATGATTCTGGAGAGCCAGCTCATATTACCGAACAGGAAAGCAACAAGATCAAACCGGAAGATGCCGATCAGGAGCCAGTTCACTGCACCGATGATTACCAGCGTCAGTGAAGTATTATCAAACCACTTCATGTATTTTCCTCCTTTACCTATCAATACTTTTATTATTACCGCAAATACTGGAATTATACATAAAATAATGGTATACTGTTTTAGTTATGAAAATAGTACGGAGAGAAAGGAGCTATTTTGGCTGCAAAAAAAAGCGAATCTGTTAATATCAGAAAATATAAAGGAAAAAGAGAACTTAATATAGGAATCTTTCTTTTTGTTATTGTATTATTTTATCTGATCGTAACGCTTGTTCTGTATTTGTCCGAAGATACACCTTCTGTATATGAAGTGAGGGAAGGAAGTATTGTGAAAGATACATCTTATACCGGACTGATCATCCGGGATGAGCAGGATATAAAATCAGAAGGCTCAGGATATATTTATTATTATTTTAATGATAATTCAAAAATAAAGGCAGGGGCAAATGTATATGCGTTGGTACCGTCCAGGCTGGAGACCGGATCTTCCGACAGTGCGAAAGCTTCAACATCGGTGAACTCGGAAGTGCAGACCTCGATCACGCACAGGATCGAAAATTTTAATGACAGTTTTACCGAGATGGACTTTTCTACCGTTTATTCTCTGAAGGATGAGATTAATACATATCTGCAGAGCAATGTCAGTGAAACGAAGATGCAGCAGCTTGATACAGTGATCGCTGCAAGCGGGCAGAGCGTATCGTCCTATCCTTCTTCAGCAGATGGAATTATGACTTTCAGTACGGATGGAATGGAAGAACTGACAAAAGATACATTTACTGCGGAAGATTTTGACCGGACCGAGTATTCTCAAAAGGAGCTGACAGATCAGGTTAAAGTAAAAAAAGGAGATTCGATCTACCGACTGATCACCAGTGAGAACTGGTCTGTGATCGTTCCGTTAGAAGAGGAAACTGCGAAGAAGATCCAGGATGAGGAAATTACGAGTATCCAGGTGAGGATCGATAAGGACAGCCAGAAGATGGTGGCGGATCTTTCTGTGATTGAAAAAGACGGTGCTTATTATGGCTGCCTGGATTTTGATAATTCCATGATCCGGTATGCGGATGAGAGGTATCTGAATATTGAACTGATCTTTGAAGATGAAAGTGGGCTGAAAATTCCAAAGTCAGCAGTTGTGGAAAAGCCTTATTATGAGATCCCATCCACATGCATTACGACCGGTGCGAACAGCACATCAGCAGGGGTGATCGTTGTAGATAAGAATGGAAATGGAAAGTTTACGATCCTGGAAAATTATTATCTGGATGAGGACAAAGGGACGGCATACATTTCACAGAAAGAATTTCCACAGGGAACGGTTCTGATCCAGCCGGATTCGGAGGAACGTCTGACTTTGACGGAAACGACAGGAATAAAAGGAGTTTACAATGTAAATAAAGGATATGCCGTATTTAAAAGAGTGACGATCCTCTGTGAAAGCGATGAATACTATATCGTAAAAGAAAGTGAAAAAGGCGGTTTATCCAATTATGACCATATCATTCAGAACGGGACAAGTGTTCATTCTGAAGAAGTGGTATTTCAATAAGAAAATCAATTTCCTACAGGAGGAGTCATTATGTTAAAAGACCAGTTGCAAGAAGTGGAAAAAAGGATTCAGGCAGCCTGCGACAGAGCAGGAAGAAAAAGAGAAGAGGTAACGCTGATCGCAGTGAGTAAGACGAAGCCCGTTGAGACGCTGCAGGAGGCATATGATCTTGGTGTACGGATTTTTGGCGAGAATAAAGTACAGGAACTGACAGCGAAATACGAGGCACTTCCAAAGGATATCCACTGGCATATGATCGGGCATCTGCAGACTAATAAAGTGAAATATATCATTGATAAAGCAGAGCTGATCCATTCCGTTGATTCACTGAAGCTTGCAGAGACGATTGAAAAGGAAGCTGCGAAGCATGATCTGATTGCAGACATTTTGGTGGAGGTCAATGTAGCGGAAGAGGAAAGTAAATTCGGAATGAAAATGGAAGAAGTGATTCCGTTTGTGGAAAAAGTGTCCGCATTTCCTCATGTACGGGTAAGAGGTCTGATGACGATTGCTCCATTTGTAGAAGACCCAGAGGAAAATCGCAGTATTTTTGCAGATTTACATAAATTATATATTGACATTAAGAAGAAAAACCATGATAATGATACTGTGAGTGTACTTTCAATGGGGATGACCAATGATTATGAAGTCGCAATAGAAGAGGGAGCGACGATGGTACGTGTGGGTACAGGAATCTTTGGTGCCAGAAATTATGCGGTTTAACCGGTTTCTGAGTAAGAAAGTACAAAATAAAAGGATGTTCCACAGTGAGGGAGCATGAGATAAGGAGTGTAAAAATGGGCGTATTTGATAAATTCTTAGACATCATGAAGTTAAATGAGGACGATTATGATGATCAATATGATGAGTATGATGAAGGTGGATTCTACGACGATGATGAGTATGAAGAAAAGCCACGTCATAGTTTCTTTGGAAAGAAAAATAATAGCAGCAAGGAAGACAGCTATAAAGATTTTGATGTAGAGGAAGAAAAGGAATTTCAGCCTGCAAAGAGTAAGGTTACGCAGATGCGTACACCTGCGAGACATAGCAGCAGCGGTAATATGGAGGTCTGTGTAGTGAAGCCGGGATCAGTGGATGATTCCCGAGAGATCACGGAGACTCTGCTTGGCGGTCGTACCGTAATCCTGAATCTGGAAGGCATGGATCTGGATGTTGCCCAGAGAATTATTGATTTTATTTCCGGTGCTACTTTTGCAATTAATGGAAATCTTCAGAAAATTTCTAACTATATTTTCCTTGTTACACCGACGAACGTTGATATTTCCGGTGATCTTCAGGATCTTCTTGGAGGATCTATGGAGACAGCAAGTGTCCGTGGAAGATACTAGGATCCGTTATGGCGAAGAATTATAGTAATGGTAATAGTGAGAAGGAAGTTCATCTCTTAGAGAGGAGACTGATTGATCTGTCTAGAGTGGCTTATCAGCGGGACATTATTACATTTACAGATTTCCTGAACCTGAACGAACAGAATATATTACATACATTGCCGAAGGATAGCCTGTATACAGGTTATATCCTTTTTGGCGGGTATGCATCAGCAGAGCGTCAGATGGCGGCATTCATCCCTGAGGCTCTTTCTTTACGTTACGGGAAGAAGAATCTTCTGCCGGAGGAACTCGGATACCCGTTTCAGGCAGTGGAGATCTGTCCGAGGAACATCCGGTTTGCAGAGGATCTTACGCATAGGGATTTTCTTGGAGCAATCTTAAATCTGGGGATTGAAAGGAGCAGGACCGGTGATATTCTGCTGGAAGAACATCGGGCGTATCTTTTTGCACAGACAGAAATTGCAGAGCTGGTCAGCCGGGAACTGTCGAATGTGCGGCATACACCGGTGAAATGCCGTCTGACAGAACTCGAGGGAGTTGAATATGTTCCCCGCACAGAGGCGGTCAGAGGCACAGTTTCTTCAGTGCGGCTGGACAGTCTGCTCCCGTTGGCATTTTCGTCCTCAAGAAGCCGGTTGTCAGGCCTGATTGAGGGAGCAAAGGTATTTGTAAATGGGAAACTGATCACAAGTAATGGCTATCAGGTAAAAGAAACTGATCTGATTTCTGTCCGTGGAATGGGGAAATTCCGGTATATCGGCACAGGCGGGAAGACGAAGAAGAACCGTCTGAGTGTGGAGATTGAAAGATATATCTGAGCAATGAAATAAGGAGTGAATACGAAATGAAATCGTATAATAAAAAAATAAGTTGTCTGCTGGGGCTGGTTGGTTTCGTCCTGGCCCTGGCACTGGATCAGGTTACGAAATATTTAGCGGTAATGGATTTAAGGGAAAATGGTCCGGTGATCCTGATTAAAAATGTATTTCAACTGCAATATTTAGAAAACCGGGGAGCAGCTTTCGGGATCATGCAGAACCGGCAGTTCTTTTTTGTGGTGATCGCTGCTCTGATCCTGGGGATCATAGGATATCTGTATTCAAGAATGCCGTATACATCACACTATCGTATGCTGCGAATCTGTGCGGTGTTGATCGCATCCGGTGCAGTGGGAAATATGATTGACCGGATCCGGCTGAATTATGTAGTAGATTTCTTTTATTTCAGTCTGATCGATTTTCCGGTGTTCAATGTGGCAGACTGTTATGTGGTAATTGCCTGTATCTGGTTTGCGTGTCTGATCCTTTTTTACTATAAGGATGAATCAGACTTTGATTTTCTGAAAGCTTCAAAAAGAAAAGGAAATAAATAATATGGAACAGATGAGTCTCATATCTAAAAAAAAAGGGGAAAGAATCGACAAGTTTCTCGGAGAGAATCTGGACGATCTTTCCCGTTCTTATATTCAGAAACTTTTAAAGGACGGTCTGATCCTTGTGAATGGGAAAAAGGTGAAAGCAAATTATAAGCTGAATGAGGGGGATCAGATTGATGTGGAAGTGCCGGATCCGGAACCGCTGGATATTGCAGCAGAAAATATTCCGCTGGATATTCTGTATGAAGATGAAGATATTTTGATCGTGAATAAACCCAAGGGGATGGTCGTACACCCGTCTCCCGGACACCCGGATCATACGCTGGTCAATGCGATCCTGTATCATTGCGGAGAACATTTGTCCGGGATTAACGGTGTGATCCGTCCGGGGATCGTACATCGGATCGATATGAATACAACAGGATCACTTCTGATCTGTAAGAATGACCATGCACATCAGATCCTTGCGGAACAGTTAAAAGAACATTCGATCACCCGAAGATACCATGCAATCGTTCATGGCTCTTTAAAGGCTGATACAGGCACTGTAAATGCTTCAATAGGCAGACATCCGACCGACCGTAAAAAAATGAGTACAAAGGCTCTTAACGGCCGTCATGCAGTAACGCATTATAGAGTGCTGGAACGTCTGGGAAATTATACATATATCGAGTGTGAACTTGAGACAGGAAGAACGCATCAGATCCGGGTGCATATGGCAAGTATCGGACATCCGATCCTGGGGTTACATATATTGATGTTGCTTATTATAAATAATGGCTGGATGAATATGAATGGCTAGAAGGAGCGTGGACGATTATGAAGACAAATACGATCATTACCATAGGAAGGCAATATGGAAGTGCCGGAAGGGAGATTGGTTCTAAGGTTGCTGAGGCATTTGGAATCAAGCTTTATGATAAAGAGATGCTGGCACGTGCGGCAAAGGAAAGCGGAATCTGCGAGGAAATTTTTGAGACCCATGATGAGAAACCGACGAACAGTTTTCTGTATTCTCTGGTGATGGATACATATTCCATGGGGTATTCAGGAAGTACGTATACAGATATGCCAATCAACCATAAAGTATTTCTGGCACAGTTTGATGCAATCAAGAAGATTGCAGACGAAGGTCCGTGTATTCTTGTGGGACGCTGTGCAGATTATGCTTTGGAGTCTTATCCAAATGTAGTCAGCGTATTTATCCATGCTGATCTGGATGCAAGGATCAGAAGAATTGCAAGACTGTATAATCTGACGGATGCAAAAGCCAAAGATACGATCGTGAAGGCAGATAAAAAGCGTGCAAGTTATTATAATTATTATACAAATAAAAAATGGTCAGATTCTGCCAGTTATGAGCTTTGCCTGAACAGTTCAGAACTGGGGATCGAAGGAACTGCAAAAGCGATCGAGCAGTATGTTCAATTAAAAGAAAGTATTCAGAACGAGCAGCGTACGATTTAATTCAAGATCAGAAAAAGGAACGGAAAAGAAAAAGGACAGACCGGAAGGAATGATGAGTTCCCACTCTGTCCTTTTTTATCCAGAAGAATCCTTTTATACTTCCCTTAATTTTACTGCACCGGCAGCTCTGCGGCGGCGGTTTTCATCAATGGCAGCGTAATGCTTTTTCGTTGTATTTACGTCTTTATGGCCAAGAACATCTGCTACAAGGTAAATATCACCGGTTTCTTTATAGAGAGCAGTACCGTAGGTGCTTCGCAGTTTATGTGGTGTGATCTTTTTGTTCGGAGTGACTTCACGGGCATATTTTTTAACCATATTCTCGACTGCCTGGACACCCATACGTTTTCGTTGAGTGGAGAGAAAAAGTGCATTTTCATGACCACTTAACGGGACAGTACTTTTCCTGGTTGTATACAGATAAGTTTTAAGTGCATGTTCAACTTCTTCACCAAAATAGACGACCATTTCATTCCCGCCTTTCCGGGTTACTTTTATTCCATTATTTTTAAAATCAACATCCTGAACATCCAGACCGACACACTCCGATACACGGATTCCGGTTCCGAGAAGAAGAGTAAGAATCGCAAGATCCCGATTTTTTGTCTTCTCATAATAGGCAAGCCGCTGTCCGGTGAGATTCTCCCCACCATGCTCTACATAGTCAAGAAGCATGGCGATTTCGTCCGTATCAAGACGTATGATCGCTTTTTCATGCAGTTTTGGCATATCAACCAGTAAGGTAGGATTTTTTGAAATGATCTGACGCTTAAAATAATATCCGTAGAAGCTGCGGAGTGCAGACATTTTACGGGAAAGTCCTTTTTCAGTATTTGTGATCTGACGATCTTCTTCATTCTTATAGACTTTCAGATATTCCTGATATTCTTCAATATCAACAGGATCAAGCCGTTCAAGATCCTGAACTGTAAACTGGTCGATTGTATAATTTTTATAATGTGGGTTCACTTCCATAAGAAAATGAAAGAAAACCCGGATGTCATAGGCATAAGAAATTCTTGTGCGTGCAGAGGTTGTCGGCTCAACGGCACGAAAATAATCTTTTGTAAATGCAGGAAGTGTCTTCAGAATTTCCCGAAGACGTAAAGTCTGATCGATATAAGCCTGTTCGTGATAAGTCTTTGAAGGGGATGCGTCAAAAACCTCGGACGAATCAGGGGAGCTGATTTTTTTTTCGTTAGCTGAAGATGATTGATTCATAAGAAAAACCTCCTTAAGTCATGTATTTTTAAGTGCTCTGATATTCTGATATGCGGGTCAAAAGGTCTTTCACCCACCTATGAGCAAGCTCATGTGGGCTTAGACCTTTTGACCCTGGCATCATATAAATTATAGCATATACAGTCAGAATTTACCACATCTTTTGGAAAAATCGGTATTTGTCGTATAGATTGAATTCTATAAATAGAACCCGGAGAATGTTCTCCTGCCGTTGTATTCTTACTATCATTTAAGATGGAGCATTGGAATATCACGCAGGATAAGGGATGCTTCTCCGGGTTCAGGGAGTGTATATATATCAATACATAGGGTGTATATTGATACCTTGGTTATCAATTATAAGCAATTATAAGATTCTGACCGGCTTCCAGCTGATCTGAATCAAGGGAATTGATCTCTTTCAGAACTTTTACATATTCCGGTACGGAGCTGTATTCGGAAGTCATTGTCTCTTCAGCAATGTTCCAAAGTGTATCTCCCGGCTGGATCTCAATACTTGTATAATAGACAGATCCTGTCTGGGAATGCGTGCTGTCAGCTGATACAGGAAATACATTCAGCATAATGCAGACAATCACTGCGATCAGTCCGCTGGCTGAAAAGAAAATAAACTGTCTGTGATGGTTCTTTTTTGCTCTTTTTCTCATAAGTAAATCCCCCTTTAGAATATTGAGAACGTATGTTCCTTTTGCTTATGTATGTATTATACTGCCCGAACAGATGTTTGTCAACAAGAAAAGGATAAAAAATCGAACGTATTTTCGCAACAAATGTTTGCTTTTAAAACAATGATATGGTACTATAAGGTATAAGATTTTATGTATACGGAGGCGTATTGGATATGGCAAAAGGTAATATCAGTAAAAAGCAGGAAGAGATTCTGCAATATATAAAAGATCAGATTCTGCAGAGAGGATTCCCACCGGCTGTCCGGGAGATCTGTGAGGCAGTACATCTGAAGTCTACCTCTTCTGTCCACTCCCACCTTGAGACACTGGAGAAGAACGGATATATCCGGAGAGATCCTACAAAGCCAAGAGCGATCGAGATCCTGGATGATGATTTCAATCTGCTTCGCAGAGAGATGGTTCAGGTTCCTATCGTGGGACGTGTGGCGGCAGGAGAACCGATTCTGGCACAGCAGAACATCGAAGATTATTTCCCGTTCCCTGCAGAGTATGTATCAAACAAGCAGCTCTTTCTTTTAAAGGTTCAAGGGGAAAGCATGGTGAATGCAGGAATCCTGAATGGAGATTATGTCCTGGTTGAAGAGGCAAAGACCGCAGAGAATGGAGAGAAAGTTGTAGCGATGATCGAGGATGGAGCTACAGTGAAGACTTTTTACAGAGAAGAAGGTGTGATCCGTCTTCAGCCGGAGAATGATTTTATGGATCCGATCATTGTGCAGGATGTGGTGATTCTGGGACGTGTTATTGGAGTTATGAGATTTTTTAAATAGAAAAAGAAGCTGGCAGATACCAGCTTCTTTTTCTATTGTATAGAAGTACTACTCTTCTATTTCCATTTTCAGAAAAGTTTATAATTCTTCTGCGGGAATTTCTTTTCCATCCTTCCAGATTCTTTCGAGATTATAGAAGAGACGGTTTTCTCTATCGAATACGTGGATGATCACATCGCCGAAATCCATCAGAACCCATTTTCCGGAAGCCTGTCCTTCTCTTTCTTTCAGAGGATAACCGGCTTTGTGAAGCTGCTCTTCTACATTTTCTACAAGTGCATTTACCTGGCTGTCACTGTTACCATGAGCGATAAGAAAGTAATCTGCAAGAACAGAAATACCGGAAATATCGATTACCTTGATATCTTCTCCCTTTTTTTCACTCAGAGCCTCGTATGCAATACGTGCCATTTCTTTTGCCTGATTCATATTATTCTCCTTTTTACAATAGAAAGATGTTGGGGTCAAAAGCCCCCAACTTTGATGCCTACGGATTGCTCCGTGCTAGCATCATAGAAATTATAAGTTTCAATACTCATTGGATCAACCGGCTTGCCGGTTTCACGAAGATACTCTACCGTATTTTTGGAACAGAGGCAGATAGCATCGTCAATCGACTGGAATGCAAGCTTTCTTACTTCCGGTAATCCGGGAATGAGTTTCCGGTTTGGTTCGATATAGTCAGCGATATAAATGATCTTTTCTAAAAGTGTCATGTCAGGACGTCCGGTGGTATGCCATCGGATCGCATCAAGGACACTCTGATCGGTGATTCCGTACTCATGTTCTGCAAGATAAACTCCAAGCTTTGCATGAACCAGTGCAGGCATCTGTTCTTCCGCATCAGAAAGAGCGATCTTCTTCTTCCTGCAAAGCTGGATCTGTTCTTCCGCAGAGCAGTATTTTCCGCAGTCATGGAGCAGTCCGGCTGTCAGGGCAGCCTGGATTTCTTCCCCGTAGTTCATGGCAAGAGCTGCCGCGGTATACATGACACCGATAGTATGTTCATAACGGTCTTTTTTCAGCCGCCTGGAAAGTAATTTTTTTATCTCTCTGAGTTGTTCTGTCATTTATCTGCCTTCCTCCCTGTAGAGCTTTTGCTCCCGAATATAATCTGCAACATTGTCAGGAACCATAAAACGGACGGTAAGACCATCAGAAGCCCTTTTTCGGATTGTAGTTGAGGAAACCTCTACCAGTGGGGCACGAAGCAGTTCGATATTTGCTCCATAAGTCTGTTTCAGATACAGGATCTGTCCACGCATGGCAGAAATGTCCTTGTCATCCCGCATTGCTGCAAGGATCGTACAGGTTGTAAAAATCTCCCTGAAAAACCGCCACTCTTCGATGGAAAATAAGGAGTCAGCTCCAAGGATGAAATAAAAATCTACATCCGGGTACAGGCGGTTAAATTCCTTCATAGTCTGATATGTGTAAGAATGTTTTGTAGTATCAGCTTCTGAAAGATCAAGCTTAAAGTAGGGAATATGTTCGATCGCAAGACGAACCATTTCCACACGGTTTCTCAAAGCCTGCTCAGAATCTTTGGTTTCTTTATGCGGTGGATTTCCATTTGGAACGAACCAGATTTCGTCCAGTCCGAAATCTTCGTATGCAAATTCACCAAGAAGGAGGTGACCGATATGGATCGGATCGAACGTCCCTCCCATAATTCCAACTTTCATAAGCAACTCCTTATGGAAGGATTATTTTTTTCTTATCATCCTTACCTTCTCTGTAAAGTACAATTTTCTTTCCGATTACCTGAACTACTTCAGATCTGGTTCTCTGAGCCAGAGTTTCAGCCAGTTCTCTCGGATCGTCCATGCAGTTGTTCAGGACACTAAGCTTGATCAGCTCGCGGGCATCCAGTGCCTCAGATACAGCCTGCGTAAGTCCGGGGTTCATACTTGCCTTTCCAATCTGGAAAATCGGATCCATTGTCATGGCAAGCCCTTTTAAATAGGCTCTCTGCTTTGTTGTCATAATCTTCTCTCCTAATCTTCAAAATCATTCAGAATCCGCTTTCTGTGCGGATTCTTATTTATAGTAATCAAACTGTAATCCGTACATACGGACTGTATCGCCTTCCTGGATGCCTGCATTTTCAAGATCCTCAAGGATGCCGGAATCTTTCAGGAATTTCTGGAAGAAAGCAAATCCTTTTTCAGAATCGAGGTTGGTATAGCCAAGCATCTTTTCAATCTTAGGACCTTCTACGACATACATTCCGTCGACCTGTTCTACCGTATATGGAAGATCCTCATAGATCAGTTCATCATCCGGGAAGTATTCCTGCTCAAAAATGACAGGTGCTGTATCCATCTGTTCCAACTGGCTGCTCACATAGTAAAGAAGTTCGGAAATTCCCTTGCCTGTTGCACCTGAAATAGGAAATACACGGATTCCCTTTGGCTCAAATTCATCTTTCAGACGCTGTACCGGATCGTCCTCCGGTTCATAGATCAGATCGGTCTTATTTGCCGCAATCACTTGCGGACGCTGAGCAATTTCAGGATTATAGGCAGCAAGTTCGGCATTGATTTTGTAAATGTCATCGACAGGCTCTCTTCCCTCTGTTCCTGCAGCATCAACGACGTGGATCATCAGCTTAGTACGTTCTACATGACGTAAAAATTCATGTCCCAGTCCGACTCCTTCAGAAGCACCTTCGATCAGTCCGGGGATATCGGCCATGACAAATCCCTTGGCACCGTCCAGGTCAACAACGCCCAAATTAGGATTGAGAGTTGTAAAATGATAATTGGCAATCTTCGGTTCCGCATTTGTTACGCGGGATAAGAGGGTGGATTTCCCTACGTTCGGGAATCCGATCAGTCCTACATCAGCAATGACTTTCAGCTCCATATATACTTCCAGTTCGCGGGCCGGCTGTCCGGGCTGGGCATATTTCGGAACCTGCATGGTAGAGGTCGCAAAATGCTGATTCCCGAGTCCGCCCTTACCACCTTTGAGAACGATCTGGCGACGGTTGTCTCCCGACATGTCGGCAATGACTTTTCCTGAAACAGCTTCTTTGATCACGGTACCTTCAGGTACACGCAGGACAAGGTCTTTCCCGTCTTTGCCGTGGCATCTGCGTTTACCGCCCTGTTCTCCGTCTCCGGCGGCATATTTTCTTTTGTGACGGTAATCTACAAGTGTGTTGAGACCTTCATCCACTTCAAAGATCAGATCTCCGCCCTTGCCGCCGTCTCCGCCGTCGGGACCACCGTTGGGAACATAAAGCTCTCTTCGGAAGCTGCAATGCCCATCTCCGCCCTTACCGGAGCGGATGAATATCTTAGCTCTGTCTGCAAACATATTTTGTCTCCTTTAATTTATAAAATAATGATAAGTTGATAAAAAGCCCCAGACTGAAATAAGTCTGAGGCTTCTGTTGTTGCCATTTGTGCGAGTGAAAAGATTCCGTCGGAACTTTCCAGTCAACGCCGATTACTCAGCTACTGGATAGATAGAAACCTGTTTCTTATCTCTTCCTTTTCTTTCAAATCTTACAACACCGTCTACAAGTGCAAACAGAGTATCGTCTCCACCACGTCCTACATTAAGACCCGGGTGAATCTTTGTTCCACGCTGTCTGTAAAGAATGTTACCAGCCTTTACAAACTGACCGTCAGCTCTCTTCGCTCCCAGTCTCTTTGATTCGGAGTCACGACCGTTCTTTGTAGAACCAACTCCTTTTTTATGAGCAAAAAACTGAAGATTCATTTTCATCATGGTAATTACACCTCCTTGAAAATTATGTCGATATATTGTTCGTATTCATTGCTGTCTTCTATCTCTTCCAGACCAAGAATCATGGAATCCAGCAATAATGCGGCATCATGGGAAGGCTTTCCGTTAAAACGGAAGGAAATACTTCCGGTATCCTCGTCAGATACACAGCTTGTCTCATCATCCGTGAATCTCTCAATGGAGTTCAGTGCATTGATGACAAGGGCGGAGCAGGCAGCACACAAAATATCCTGTCCCTGCTCACCGTATCCGGCATGGTCTTCTGTATCAAATCCCACATATTCGTGCCGTTCGGTCTTATAAATGGTTACCTTAATCATCGGATAACAGATTAAGCGTTGATCTTTTCGATCTTAACTGCTGTATACTGCTGTCTGTGACCATTCTTTTTATGGTATCCAGATTTTCTCTTATACTTGTAAACGATAACCTTTTTTGCTTTGCCGTCACCGATTACGGAAGCTGTAACTGTTGCTCCCTCTACAGTCGGATTACCAACAACCATCTTGTCGTTGTTCACTGCAAGCACCTGGTCAAATGTATAAGTTTCTCCAGCTTCTACACCAAGTTTCTCCACTTTAATGATATCGCCTTCAGCTACTTTGTACTGTTTACCACCTGTTGCTATAATTGCGTACATATGGCACCTCCTATTATCATTACTCGCCAACTATGGTGTCTGTCATACAGAACTTGAAAACCTCGTTGTGCGGCATACCATTGTATATTAGCATACAGACACCGGTTTAGTCAATAGGTTCTTTGGCTTTTTTTAATTTTTCATAACAATATTCAATAATGCTTTTTCTTGTTATGATTCCGATGAACTTTTTCTGATCATCAACAACCGGTACAAAATTCTGATTCATGGCTTTCTGAATCAGATCTTCCATGTCCGCATCGGCTGACACGGCCTCGTAATCAGCCTTTCGCGGGAAGTTCTGAATAAAAATCGTTTCTGCTTCTTTTACATTCAGGTGAGTATATTTCTTGATTCCCCAGAGGAGATCTCCCTCGGTCATAGTACCGACGTACTCTCCTGCTTTATTGAGCATGGGAATGGAAGCATATTTATGAAATTCCATTGTCTCCAGTACCTGTCGGAGCGTACTGTGGTCATAGATAAATGCAACCTCACTTTTTGGCTTGAGAAAAAATAAAATATTCATTTTGATTCTGTCCTTTTATATGCTGTCTGTTCTGTGGCTGATTCTTAAAAAGATCAGCCCTGACATTTGTGTTTAGATCTGGGTCAGAACAAAAATGTCATATAATGCACGGATCGCATGTTTGAACTCATCATGGCGTACACCAACAATAATGTTCAGCTCGCTGGATCCCTGATCAATCATCTTGACGTTGATATGGGCATGTGCCAGTGCAGAGAAGATCCTTCCTGCTGTACCTCTCGTGGACTTCATTCCACGACCAACGATCGCGATAAGTGCAAGATCAGACTCAAGCTCAATATGATCCGGATTTACGGCTTTATGGATTCCCGCAAGGATCTTCTGCTCTTTTTCTTCAAAGGCATCCTTGTGAACAAAAATTGTCATGGTATCGATTCCTGATGGCATATGTTCAATGGAAACTCCGTTGTCTTCAAATACCTGAAGGACTTTCCTGCAGAAACCGATCTCAGAGTTCATCATTGCTTTTTCAATCGTAATAGCAGCGAAACCGTCTGTTCCGGCAATACCGGTGATCGTATACTTCGGCTGACAACAGGTTGCTTCTACGATCAGAGTTCCCTTGTCCTGTGGTGCATTTGTATTCTTGATGTTGATCGGAATACCGGCTTTTCTTACAGGGAAGATCGCATCCTCGTGGAGTACGCTGGCTCCCATGTAGGAAAGCTCACGAAGTTCTTTATATGTGATGGTTTCGATAGATTTTGAATTTTTTACGATTCTCGGATCGGCAATCAGGAAACCGGAAACATCTGTCCAGTTCTCATACAGATCTGCCTGGACTGCCTGGGCTACGAGAGAACCGGTGACATCAGAGCCGCCTCTTGAAAATGTAACGACTGTTCCATCTTCTGTTGCACCGTAAAATCCCGGGATGACTGCATGCTCCAGCTCTGCAAGGCGGGCAGACAGGATTTCATTTGTTACCTCAGCGTTGAAAGTACCGTCTTTTTCAAATCGTACCACTTCTGCTGCATCTACAAACTCGTAACCAAGGTAGGCAGCCATTACCTTACCGTTCAGGAACTCACCACGGGAAGCAGCATAGTCGGAACCGCTTTTTGCCGCAAAATTCTTTTGGATCACTTCAAAATCTGCATCAAGAGAGAACTTCAGACCGAGACCATCAATAATCTCCTGATATCTTGCCTTGATGGCTGCAAGCTTTTCAGTGAAATCTTCCTCTCTTTCTGCTGCTCCGTAGCAGTCATATAACATATCAGTTACTTTTATGTCGGCAGAGAAACGCTTGCCCGGAGCTGATGGTACAACGTATCTTCTGGATGAATCCGCATGGATGATATTTCCGACTTTTTTAAATTGTTCAGCACTTGCAAGAGAACTTCCGCCGAACTTTACTACTTTCTTCATTCTTAACTTCCTCCAAAATGTAAATTGTGCATTCTGCATACGATAGATGTCGGGGTCAAAAGCCCCCGACTTTGATGCCTACGGATTGCTCCGTGCTACGCACTCCCACAATCCTACGATATTCTGTATGATTCTGATGTCCGGAATCAAATGGATTAATGAATTATATGCACTGCCCTGCATCAGAACCTATCGGTTCAATATTATACCTCGTTCCTGGTAGGTTGTAAATAAAAAACGGAAATCCCATCAGAAATTCCCGTCAGAAAGTGATGGCTGCATACTCTGCATTGGCAGCCTTTTTCAGATCATCCGGTTTCAGCCGGATCTGCATTCCGATCTTCCCGCCACTGACGTAAATCAGCTTCTGAGTACATGCACTTTCATCAATCACAGTCGGGAACTGCTTCTTCATTCCGATGGCAGTACATCCGCCCCGGACGTAACCGGTTACTTTGGTGATCTCTTTTACGTGGAGCATCTCAACCGATTTTTCACCTACGGCCTTCGCAGCTTTTTTCAGATCCAGTTCTGCCGCAATCGGAATGACAAAGACATAATGTCCACCGCTTTTTCCGACTGTGACGAGAGTTTTATAAACCTGTTCGTGAGGAAGTCCGATTTTATCAGCAACGGAAATGCCGTCAATAAATTCATCACATTCATAAGTCTGATACTCATAAGGAATCTTATTCCGGTCAAGAAACCTCATTGCATTTGTTTTTAATTCTTTTTTACTCAATATGACCGCCTCCTGATTTTTATACGGTTATCATTTCATAGAGTGGTTTGCGTACTTTTTTTCTTGTGACTTCTGCCAGTCCCAGTGCTGTAATATCAACGAGTGTTGTCTGAATCGGATCTTTCGTAAGATAAAAACGAAATTCCTGGAACAAAGTTTCTTCCATTTCAGGATCATCCATATTTACAAAGTCAACCAGAATGATGCCAGAAAGATTTCGCAGCCGGATCTGCCGGGCGGTTTCCCGGGCGGCTTCGAGGTTCAGCTTTAGGGCATCCGGTGTATTTTTGGATTTTTTAATACTTTTCCCGGAATTAACGTCCACAACCGTTAAAGCTTCTGTGACCTGGATGACCAGGTATCCACCGTGTTTCAGCCAAACCCGTTCTTTCAGTGCGTTTTCGATGGCAGTCTGAGTGCTGTAGAGCTTTCCCAGTGGATAGCCGGCATCATCATACAGCCGGATGAGATAAGAACGTTCCGGTATTTCCCGGTCAAAAAAACTGCAGATCGTATGGTAAAGATCCGGATCATTTACAATAATCTCCTGCATTCCATCCATATAAGCATTTTTCAGATCTGTAATATAGGACGGAGGTGCTGATTTCAGGCAGGAAAAGCAGACTCTTGACATGGCATTGGAGGTCAGCCTCTCATACTCTTTTTTCAGATCTTCAATCTCCTTTACGACCGCCTCAAACGGAGCTTCCTTTGCATTGGTGCGGACAATGATCCCGAACCGGTCATTCTGATATGCCTGAAGCCGCAGCTTATAGGCATCCCGCTCTTTTTTAGGAATCTTGGAAGAAACTCCGATCCGGGTATTCCCGTGCGTGAGGACTGCATAACGTCCGGTCAGGTTCAGATTTCCGGTGACGGTGGGAGCTTTTGTCTTAACCGCCTCCCTGCTGATCTGGACAAGAAGTTCATCTCCGATACAGAGAGGCTTTTTGCCGATCTTATACGTAAAAAGAGCTGTAGGCACTCCCTGCAGGTCAAAATAACAGTTGACTCCCGGGGCAATCTCTATAAAAGCAGCTCCGATATTTGCAACAATATTCTGAACCTTTCCAATGTAGATATCGCCAATCTGATAACGGGCTTTTTCATCATTTTCAGGAGTACAGTGGATCTCGGTAATGCTGTCATTTTCTAAAAGAAAAGTCCAGACTTTCTTTTCTTTTTTTTCAATCAGTATTTTTCTTTTCATTCTTCGTCACCTGCCATCTCTGTTCCCATTGCTTCGAGTGGAATCAGAGAGCCATCTTCACTGCGGTCTGTATACATCTCCAGTCTGTGATGCTGAAATTTCAGAGAATCGAAAGCAAGACCGAGGAAGCTGCAGAAAGCCTCCAGGATCAGATCCGGTTTCAGGTTTTCCACACTGCCTGCTGCCACTTTTGTATAGATAGAATCTCCCCGGATCTCCCAGTCATAGATAAGAGGCTTGATATCCACTTCTTTTTCACTGCGTTTCGTCTGCTTGAGAATACGGATTTCCGGCTGTCCCATAAACCGGACAAAAGAATCCTTCCAGTCAGAGGGGAGTTCTCCTTTACGGAGCGTGGACAGATAATCTGCACCGGCAAGGATCGTCATTCCGGTCATTTTCTTCTCATCGGAAATCCGGCGGATACTGAGTACCTCGATGCCTTCCACGCAGGCTTCATTCATTCTCCTGACAGCGTCCCGGCTGTTGACAGCCTCCCGGAGTTCTATGTCAAAATATTCACCGTCACTGGTCAGACCGATGCCAAGCGGATTGGCAAAGGACATGATCATATGGGGACTGTATCCTGTTGTAAATGCGATCGGAATATCAGCCCGACGCATAACCTTCTGAAAAAAACGCATGACATCAAGATGTCCGATAAAGCGGAGTGCCCCGTATTTTCTGAATTTAATTCTTGCTTTCATAACAGACACCTCCTCCAAATTTTGCTGCCCCACAACCGGAACACTGCATCCGGCAGTTCGGGGTCACGGTTTCTTTCATGGCACGTTCCCATTCTCTTCTCAGGAATTTCCGGCTGACTCCGATATCAATGAAATCCCATGGGAACAATTCATCTTCACTGCGTTCCCGGAGATTGTAAAACTCCAGATCAATACCGGTATTTTCAAAGGCCTGCATCCACAGTTCATTATGAAAACTTTCTGTCCAGGAATCAAACAGACATCCGAGCCGGTAAGCCTCTTCGATCAGCTTTCCGATCCGGCGGTCACCACGAGCCATTACGCCCTCAAGGACGGTGACCTGTGCATCATGCCAGTTGTATTTCAGGCTTTTCCGGTTGAGTTGTGCCTTAAACTCATCGTTGACGAGATGGGCCCGCCTCATATATTCTTCTGCTTTGCACATCGGAGCCCACTGGAACGGAGTGAACGGCTTTGGAACGAAGAAAGAAGAACTTGCAGTGATCTGACATTTTCCGTGCCGCTGATCCTTTGGAATTTCATAATATCTGCGGGCTACTTTTTCGGAAAGATGGGCGATCTCTTTCATATCATCTTCCGTCTCAGTCGGAAGTCCCAGCATAAAATAAAGTTTTACTTTGGTCCATCCGCCTTCAAAGGCCTGTCCGGCACCGTTCAGGATGACTTCTTCTGTCAGACCTTTATTGATCACATCACGCATTCTCTGAGAACCGGCTTCCGGGGCAAAAGTAAGACTGCTTTTCCGGATGTCCTGTACGCGGCTCATAACGTCCAGCGAAAATGCATCGATCCGCAGGGATGGCAGCGAAATATTAATCCCCTGCTCCTTAAATTCATCGATCAGGAAAAGAACCAGTTCTTTCAGTTCGGAATAGTCGCTGGAACTTAAGGAACTTAAGGAAATTTCCTCATGTCCGGTATTTTTCAGCATGGCATGGGCATATTCTTTCAGACGGTCGACATTCCTCTCACGGGTCGGACGGTAAAGCATTCCTGCCTGGCAGAAACGGCATCCACGGATACAGCCACGCTGGATCTCAAGAACCACCCGGTCCTGCGTGGCCTTGATAAACGGTACGACCGGCTTTTGCGGATAAGGTGCATCCGTCACATCCATGACGATCTGCTTCCTGACGACTGCAGGTGCGTGGTCATTTATCGGAGTAAAAGACTTTAAAGTGCCGTCCTCGTGATACTCAGCCTCATAAAAAGACGGTACATAAATTCCCTCGATCTGTGCGGCACGTTCCAGAAATTCGGTTCTGGATCTGCCACTGCCTTTCCATTCTTTGTAGGCATCCAGCAATTCGTCGTAAACCGTTTCTCCCTCTCCGATATAGAACAGATCAAAAAATTCAGCCAGTGGTTCGGGATTGTAGGTACATGGACCACCGCCAATGACAAAAGGATCTTCCAGTGTACGATCGGAAGAATGAGGCGGAATATGGCTTAATTCCAGGATCTGAAGGATATTCGTGTAGCACATCTCAAACTGGATCGTGATCCCCAGAAAATCGAAAGATCTGACCGGATCCTGAGATTCCAGCGTAAAAAGAGGGAGATCCTGCTCCCTCATGATCTTGTCGAGATCCATCCATGGTGAATAGACACGCTCACACCATACATCCTCTCTGCGGTTGAACATATCATATAGGATCTGAATACCGAGGTGCGACATTCCGATCTCATAGACATCGGGAAAGCACATGGCAAAGCGTACCGCAATCTCACCGGCTTCCAGTTCTTTCTCTTTCATTACCGCATTTACCTCACCGCCGATATAACGGGCGGGCTTTTCAATATTCAGTAAAATATCATCATCTAATGCTAATTTTCTCATGGTTACTCCTTGGTTTGCTTTTGAAAATACTTACATAATCATAGCTTTAACAGAGAGAAAAAGCAACCTCTTTTAGGAATTTTGACATTATGAAATCTCCTCAATTTTTTCCCAATGATGATCGTCCGGGGTATAAAAATACAGTTCATCTTCTTTCCAGACCAGGAATCCTTTTTCTGTCTTTCCCATAACCTCAAGGGTGGTGTAGTCAGAGTATTCATCAAAAAGGTACTGCTGCTCTTTCAGGTCATACCAGTTGACATACTGTATTTTAGAGGAATCTTCGGAACGTGTCTCCTTAATAAGAAGAATAAGATCCCGATCAATTACCCAGACTTTGTCGACAGAGGCATCCCAGTCAAGAACATCTTCCTGCTTTTGGGTTTTGAGATTATATTTTACGAGCCGGTGTTCGTTGTCCGGCTGGATATATAAAGTATTGTCTGCAATGATCTGTGAATCTTTTACCCTGGATTCATACAAAGGCTCCATGGTCTGCTCTTTCAGGTCATATTGAAGATAGGTACAGCGTCCATCAATGTCAGAATCGTTAAAGGGTTGTTGAAGAAGATATAAATGATCCTCATCAGCACCGGCAGGAACGGTATACAGACCGCTGTTTTCCGTTCCATTCAGTATCAGTGTTTCTTTCCCGGTTTTCAGATCATACAGGATAATCGATGGCTCGGCTGTATAGCTGCCACTTCCATCTTCAAAATCATTTAATGTCTGGACGGATAAAATGATCCTGTCTTTATAAAATGCAGCAGCGTTGGGATAGACTCTTCCGTATTGAAAAGTGTGCAGTTCCTTTTTCTCTGTACCATCTTCCTTCATGGAGTATAATTTCAGGACATCGTTCTGTTCGCCGGAATCAAAGGCCTGAACGATATAATAAATGAAACCGTCACAATAGGCTACGGATCCCATCAGATCAGGGGAGACTTCTACCGCGGGACACTCCGCAGAGTCATGCCTGCAATTTACCTTTTGACATAATACGGTTTTTTTAGAGCTTTTTTTATCAATGAAATAAAGTCTGCACAGTTCGGATTCCCATTCTATATAATAGATTCCCTGATCCGATTCGCAATAACTGAGCATGGAAATATAGCGATCGTGGGAATTAAATGGGTTATCAGGGTCTTTTCGGTCTGAAGACTGACTGTTACATCCCGGCAGAAGCAGACAGATAAAAAATACCAGTATCAGATGCATGAAACATTTCTTTTTATTCATTCCTCATCTTCCTTTCTGTGATGAAAGCGGCACAGACCGCAAGGATCAATAATGTGCCTGAAATAAAGTAAACGGATGCTGTAAATATAAAAAATAAGTTGTGGACTATCTGAAGCCATGCGACTGGAAAATAGGGGGAAAGCAGTGTTGGAATTACTGTACATCCCAGAATAATAGCCGGCATCAGGTAGCGTCTTTTTGACAGTTCTGCAAGTCTGGATAAGAGGAGCAATGCCAGGACTACGAAGATGCACTGCAAAAGGGTTCCAAGGAAAAAAATGGAACGGATGGAGCAGGTAATCCCGGTTTCTCTGAAAATTTCCAGGCAGTTGGCGGGAGCGTCCCAGTCAAGCCGATAATGGCTGCTGCTCCATATCAGCCGCAGAACTGCACCCAGCAGACAAAAAGGAATAAAATAAAGCAGTAATGTCAAAAACTTAAAATAAAAAAGTTTTCTCCTGCCGAAAAGGCTGGATTTTTGTAATAATTCCATATGGGTTGCCTTTTCTCTGTAAAAAACCGAAATCACAAGAAAGGCAAAAGACATACAAAGCAGGATGACCCAGGAACGCGACAAGGGTGTATTGGTAAATAAAAGTGTATATTGTGCATCCTTCAGGAGAAGGGGGGATCTTCCGTCTTCCCGCAGTTCCCGGACTCGGTCGGCATATCGTTGAAAGCCGCCTTCGCATTCCAGTTCCTGCTGTAATTTATAAGCAGTAACAGAGTTTTCAGTGGTTTCGAGTTCTGTATATAAAGCTGCGATCCGCTGTTCTTCATTCTGAAGTTTTTCATCAGTCTGATCATCAATCCGGTCGCCAAACTGATCAATATAATTCTGATAATAATATTCATCCGTCCCGAAATAGTCGTTGTATTGTGACAGAATGAATATCTGGATCATGATACAGGCAAGAAAAAGAACCAACCCTTTCTGACAGATAAAAGTTTTCTTTAATTCGTAGAAAAACAAACCATGTACCCTGTTGCTGCGATGGAAAGAAAAAACTTTCGCTCTTTTTGCAGATTGGTACTGTTTTTTCCCGAATAGCAGGCAGAGCAGAGAAAGAACGAATAACAGGGGTATGCCCCAGTATACTTCTATAAGCAGACCATGAAAGCGGATCAGGTCATAACTGCGAATGAAAGATTTCCCCTGCAAAAGCGTCCATATATTCCACAGTCGAAGGATCGAATTACTGTCATTCCCCTGAAACCTGTCTGACAACAGAAAACTGAATCCTACAAATCCGGCAAGCAAAAAAGAAACTGCCATTTCAGAATTAAGGCGGCGTGCCAAAAAGACAGCAAGGCTGGTAAGTATAAAGAATGCAAAGCTCTTCAAAAGCAGGAAGACGCAAAAATAAGTCAAAATATTCCAGTCATATGGAACAGCATGGTATCCGGGAATACTTTGTATGGCAGCAGTCATTGAAGGAAAGCCATACAGAAAACCGGACAGAACAAAATAAAATAAAAAAGTCAGTAACAGATAGACAATAATGCTGAAATAGACAGTTAAAAATTTTGCCGGGTACAGTCGCCGCTGCCCGTTTTTTGTGGTAAGAGAAAAGGCGTACTGTCCGCTTCTCTGCTCCTGTATAAATACGATGCTGGTCAGATAAATGAGCAGGATTACTGTAAATAAATCCGCAGGGTAAAATTCCATCAGCTTTCGGATACCCTGATATGGCTGAAGCGTTAACGGAAAATGCAGGGTGAGTTTTTTATATCGTTCTGCAATTCGCTGCATATATTGATTCTGACCGGAAGCAGTTCCCTGAAAGACAGAAATTTTCTGGCTTTGGGTATACCGGTTCTGAATAGATTGTCGGTAATCTTCATAACCGGTTACGGAATCCATCTCAGAATGGATGAGTTCAAGAGCATGACCTTTTATATAATCTGTCTCATCGGTTAAGGTAAAAGCATTTAACAGGTCAGCAGCCTCATCTGCAGGAAGGGAATCCAGAGTTTTATGGTAGTCGAGGTAGGCGGTACGGATTTCAGAATCCATGGCTGCATCAGCCCAGAAGATGGCAGCAGATAACATCAGAAAAAGAAGAACCACTTTCAGTACTGCCCCGTTTTTCCAGACTTTTTTCCATTCAAAGAGAAAAATGTTCATGGGACACCTCCTCTTCGTCATTAAAATAGTACAGGTAGACATCTTCCAGTGTCGGATAAACGAAAGAAGCCTGTGGAGGAAGTATGGCAGGATCATTTAATATGAGTCTGACAAAAATATCTTCTTTACGTCGGTAAATACTGCTGATTCTGCCGTACGGTTCGAGTTCTTTCAATGGACGGGAAAAATTTATCTCACAGACCTTTGATGTAAGCTGGCTGGTCAACGCACCGGGAGGATCGACTTTGATTAGTTTTCCTTTCTTTAATAGCAAAATCTGCGATGCAATCAGTTCAATGTCGCTTACGATATGCGTTGCGAGCAGGATGATCTTATCTTTTGAATATTCAGCGATCAAATTCCTCAGTTCAAGTCGCTTTTGCGGATCAAGTCCGGCGGTAGGTTCATCTAAAATCAGAATTTCCGGATCATTTAAAAGAGCCTGAGCAAACATCAGTCGTTGCTGCATACCACCGGAGAGAGTCTGGATTTTATCCTTTTTCATAGCTATAAGCCGGGTTCGGAGAAGAAGCTCTTCTGCTCTGAGAGCTACCTCTTTTTTATGCATGCCTTTTAATGAACCGACATAATAGAGATATTCCTGTACTGTAAAGTCCGGGTAAAGACAGGAATGCTGGGGCATATATCCAAGACGGTCCAAAAAATTGTTCCGATGCATACGGATGTCCTCTCCGTCAAATAAGACAATACCATCAGTTGGTTGGATCAGCATACAGATTAATTTCATAAGGGTACTTTTTCCGGCACCATTTGGACCAAGAAGTCCATAAATGCCTGGAGTCAGCTGAAGGTTAAGTCTGTCCAGGGCAATAGTTTCACCATAAGTTTTACAGAGATTTTTCATTTCTAAAAGCATGGTTTAGTCCTCCTTTTGAGCATCAAACTGAGACTGAATTCCGGAGAGGACGGATTCAATTCCTGCATCATATAATTTCTGGTTCTGCTCTTTCAAAAATGTGTTCAGATCAGAAATCTCCTCACTTTCAGCGGTGAAAACCGCTTCATGGCTAATGGCTGCAATTTCTGATATTTGTTTCCATGTTGTATCATCAACATCAGGAACAAAATTGCTGCAAGGAAGAAGGAGAGACTCATCCTCTAAAAGTTTCTCTGAAACCAGAACTTTATCAGTTACTTCATATTCGTTCGGATAAGCTATCAGATTATTCCCTACCGGACTGAAACTGCCCACACTTGAAATTACCTGATTAAATTTATAGATGGCGTGTCCATTCTCCAGCGTATAATCTTTATCCGGAACTCCATAGATCATAAGATTGGACAGCGTCTCATCGTACATGGATGCAGCAAGAACTTCAATGGCAAGCTGTTGGTTGGAGCTGGTATTGAGAACACCATTCCCAATTGAAGGACACAGATATCTCTTTCCGAGAGAAAAACGAATCCTGTCGGAATAAGCAGTTGATACAGTCAGTTCTTCTAAAGTTGGAATGGTTTCAATCGTAAATACTGGCACTGCTGTCTGAAGTTCTGTGTGGATATCCAGATCTTCACGGTAGATCCTTTGTGCTAATGAAAGATTGTTCAGCATTTCTTCTGTAGTCAGCAGATTTACAATTTTACCATTTTCCCGGTCGACAGCGAGACTGGAATCCGAAAAGCCACGCAAAAGCGGCAGATACTTATAATAGTTACAGTTGCCTAAAGAAAGATCATCGGCAGAAGTTAAATAGTATTTTTTGTCCAGCAATCGGTTATCCTCAAAATAAGGGAACAGAAAATCAATCACCTCTTCAGGAGTCATAGAGGTGATTTCCTGTTCGTTAAGAGTCAGGTTATAGTCTTTAAGAAATGAGGCGGAAAAACTGTAAACAGTATCAGAAAGAGGCATAGATCCACGGGGAATCTGATAAGTTTTTCCGTTGATCCTGTTGACATTCCATATAGGATCAGGCAGTGAATCTAAAACGGAAGAATTTTTTTCAGATGCAAGAGAATCGTCCAAAGCAACAAACTCCCTGTATTCCATAGGAGAAAATGGTACTATGTCAGCCTGAGGATCCTGCTCTTTCAGAGTCCGGATAAGATGAGCAGAAAAGTCAAGACTCTTTTTATAAGTATCAATGATACTGTCAGATTCATCAGAGGACATATCCATATCCGGCAGATACCGAAAAGTAACCTTTGCAGGAATGTCCAATTCTTCCAGCCGTTTGTTGAACAGGTCGAACCGTTCAGAACTCAGATCTTCATAAGGAACTGCATCTTCAATATGAAAGAAATGGGGATTGGAAATATACCAGACGATCTCTTCTTTTTTTTGAAAGGAACATCCACTTAACAGCAGACAATGCAGAGAACATAAAAGCAGGATGGAAAAATATTTTAATTTTTTCATAAACGTCTCTCCTCTATTAATAAATAAAAATCCCCAGCCCACGAGATGGCTGGGGTCATTTAAATAGTAATTATAAAATAAATTAATTAATAATACTTTGTTACACTTCCGCCTTTTGCACCATCTAAATAGTATACCATAGTTCCCATATAACTACTGTAATGAGATGGTGCGTATTTAGTGATACTAAGCTGACCTTTAGCTAAAGAACCGGTTACTTGCTGAGTATTTTTATTACCAAGTATATCTATAGATGTATAACTACCATTAATTTTTTTCGCAGTGACTGGATTTGAAGGAGTGTTATTTTCAGTCACCTTAAATGTTCCTGAAGTTTTAGCAAGAGTAATTGTTCCAGTACAATCTTTAGCTGCACGTGCAGTTGCGGCACTAACGTTGAATGTAGATGCTGTTACGCTGATTAATAACCCACAAATCACAAGTACTTTTCTAATCTTCATATAAAATCCTCCTTTGTGAAGAGAATCCGTTCTTTGATAAAAGTATATAATACAAAGTGAAAAAATGCAATTAAAATATACAAAATTTATAATAAGCAGAAAATTGGATACAAAAACATTTTCATAAAGATTTAAATAATGGATACAAATACTCTGTGAATATAAATAGCAAGAAATATATAATTGAATCAAATATACATTTCTTGCTATGAATTGTTTCCCTTATATTCAACTCAAAACATCAAGATGAACACTAATGTATCCATAATTTCAGTAAAGTTTGATCCGACTGATAAAATCCATTCCATTTCCGGGAATTTCTTTCTGAATCTCGTTGACGATCTGTGTGCTGCTGATATCTGCCGGTTTCAGATGGTTCTGTTCTATGTAGACAAAGCTTAAAAAGAGAAAGACTGCCAGCATCAGCCGGGCAAAGAAAGAACCTGAATGGTGTTCGCCTTCCCCGGAATCAGGGGTATCATAAAGTTCGTGATAGATATGGCCGTAGCGTGGATGAACGGCGGGTATGGCAGCAGAATCCTGATAGAGTCTGCGGGTCTGCTTTAAGAGTTCGCGGCGGCGAAGTTCGGAATCATTCATAGTCTGTCCTCCTGCTGATAGAATCCCGTGGCTCGTTGTGCAGGCAAACGAAAAAGATCCACGGGATCTTCTGGATGTATGCACGGCAATAAAAAGACACAGGATACTGAAGTTACAATATCCTATGTCTGTCTTTCTTTTTTCAGAACTTTTCAAATCTGAAATGTATTTCCGATTCAATTTATCTTATCAGATTTCAGTCTCAATTTATCTTACTGGATTTCAGACTTAATTGATTCCTACCGGTCTGCCAGTTCCTTGGTGATGTCATCCCAGGTAATTCCTTTTTCTGCCATAAGCACCATTGCGTGATACAGAAAATCGGAAAGCTCATATTTTACTTCTTCCGGGTTGGGATTCTTGGCGGCAATGACAACTTCTGTTGCCTCCTCTCCCACTTTCTTGAGAATCTTGTCTAATCCTTTATCGAACAGATAATTAGTGTAAGAACCTTCCTTTGGATGCTCCTTGCGGTCTAAGATCGTATTGTATACGGATTCAAAGATCTGAAGCGGATTTTTCGCATCATAGTCAGCTCCGACGATGGTTGTATAAAAGCAGGATCTGTTGCCGGTATGGCAGGCAGCTCCGATCTGTTCTACTTTTGCGAGAAGGGTATCCTTATCGCAGTCGATGGCAAGAGATTTTACATACTGGAAGTGTCCCGAAGTTTCTCCCTTGATCCACTGACTTTGTCTGCTGCGGCTGAAATAAGTCATGCGGCCGGTCTTGACAGTATGCTCAAAGGCCTCCTCATCCATATACGCTACCATGAGGACTTCATTTGTCTTGTAGTCCTGTGTTACAACCGGGAGCAGTCCATCTGAGTTCAGTTTAAATTCACCGAAATCCATCAGACTTTCAAAGGTTGTCATGCGGATTCCATTTTTCACGCAGATATCTTTGAATACATTAAAATCCATATCCAGCCGACTGATAAAGCGTCCTGAAACGCCTTTGACACCGTCGCTTTTAAGAATATTGAGGATCTCACTCTCTTCCATGGTATCGGTTACGACTACGCACTGGATTTCAGTGACATTTACAACAGAATTAAGATCCAGTCGATGCATAAAGATCATTTCTGTACTGTACTCCTCGATCAGATGTTGCTGCTTGAACAGTGCGTCAAAATCATTCAGTGAAACTGCGATTCGTTCTTTGCCGAATCTCTGGGAAACTTCTTTGATCAGTTCAATCGAAAGCGGTTTTGAAAAATTCAGCATGGCACGTTTAGCACCTGCATAGAGGATCTTTTTTACATCTTCAGCACGACGGATATTACCGCCAGCGATCATCGGAATACTGATCACACGGTTGATCTGCTTGATCAGTTCGATGGATTCATCATGTTCTTCATCTGAGTCAGACAGATCAAATACGATCAGTTCGTCTGCTCCTTTTTCATTGTAGTGTTTTGCAAGGGCAATGACATCGTCTGACAGAACAGAATAATCGTCAAACCATGTAACTGCCTTTCCTTTATCTATAAAAATACATGGGGTTAATCTCTTATAACTCATGTCCGGGTTACTCCTTTATTTCCTTTTAAGGGATGGCTTTCAAAAAATCAGCCTACAAACTGCCCTTCGTGGACCATACTTCACTGATCCGTGGTTCTTCGGATACTGCCAGATCCAAAGCCTTTCCAAATGCCTTGAAAACAGCTTCTGCCATGTGATGGTTATTTCCGGCATCCAGGATCTTCAGGTGAAGATTCATAGCAGCACTGTACGATACGGCATAGAAAAATTCACGAACCATTTCGGTATCCATTGTTCCGAGGAAAGGTACGGTAAATTCAGCCTGGAAGTTCAGGTAGGGTCTGCCAGAAAGATCGACAGCTCCGAGTGCAAGTGTCTCATCCATTGGGAGTATAAAATAGCCATAACGTTTAATACCTGCTTTATCGCCTAGAGCTTCTGCAATGGCATGACCAAGCACGATCCCGGTATCTTCGATCGTATGGTGGGAATCTACTTCTGTATCGCCTTTGACGCTGACGGTCAGGTCAAAAAGTCCGTGACGGGCAAAGCCGTCCAGCATATGATCAAAAAAAGGGATTCCGGTGTCAATCTGATTTTTCCCATGACCATCCAGGTTGATGGTCAGTTCGATATCGGTTTCTTTTGTCTTTCTTTTACAGCTTGCAATGCGGTTCTTTTTCATATCCTGCCAACTCCTCTTATTCAAATCTTACTTTAATGGAATTTGCATGTGCAGTTAAATGTTCTGCTTCGGCAAATTTTTCGATATCTGTATGGATCTTTTCCAGTGCATCCTTTGAATAGGAAATGATGCTGGATTTCTTGATAAAATCATCTACAGATAATGGAGAGAAGAACTTGGCAGTTCCGTTGGTAGGCAGAACATGGTTCGGACCTGCAAAATAGTCTCCCAGCGGCTCGCTGGAGTATTCTCCGATAAAGATTGCTCCTGCGTTGCGGATCTTTGTCATCACTTCAAACGGGTTGGCTGTCACGATCTCAAGATGCTCGGATGCAATCGAATTTGCCGCATCAATGGCATCTTCCAAAGTGTCTGCAACAAGGATATGTCCGTAATTATCCAGAGATTTCTGGATGATCTCTCCTCTGGAAAGTTCTTTGATAAATGCATCTGTCTGTGCGGAAACCTTCTCTGCAAGCTCCATGCTTGTTGTTACCAGGATGGCGGAAGCCAGTTCATCATGTTCTGCCTGGGAGAGAAGATCTGCTGCCACAAACCGTGGGTTGGCTGTCTCATCTGCCAGGACAAGGATCTCACTTGGCCCGGCGATGGAATCAATGCTTACATGACCATAAACAGATTTTTTCGCCAGTGCAACGTAGATATTTCCCGGTCCTACGATCTTATCAACTTTCGGAATACTTTCTGTTCCGTATGCCAAAGCTCCGATGGCCTGTGCTCCACCGACTTTATAGACTTTATCTGCTCCGGCTTCCTTTGCCGCAACTAATGTGGTAGGAGTTACTTTCCCATCTTTTCCTGGAGGAGTTACCATGATGATTTCATCAACTCCGGCTACTTTTGCAGGCATGATATTCATCAGTACGGAAGACGGATAAGCCGCTTTTCCGCCCGGAACATAGACACCGACTCTCTGGAGTGCAGTGACCTTCTGACCGAGGATGGTTCCATCCGGCTTGCTGTCGAACCAACTGTATTGCATCTGCTTTTCATGATAAGTACGGATATTGACGAGAGCTTTCCGGATAATACCGAGCAGCTCTTCTCCTACTTCTGTATAGGCTTCTTCAATCTCAGCATCTGTGACAAGGATCTGGGAAGCATCCAGTTTTACTCCGTCAAATTTTTCTGTATAACCAAAGAGAGCTTCGTCTCCTTTTTCCTTTACATCGTTGAGGATCTGCTGGACACTGGCTTCGTATTTTCCGTAGCTGTTGGGACTTCTTTTCAGAAGGTCTTCCAGCAGATTTTTCTTTGTACTTTCTGTTAATTTTTCAATACGCATTTTTATTCCTCCCTGAGCAGGTTTCTGAGATTTGTGATGAGTTCCTTAATGCGGTCATTCTCCATACGCATACTGACCGGATTGACGATCATACGGGCGGACAGAGGGCATACCTCTTCTAATACGACCAGTCCATTTTCTTTCAGTGTAGAACCGGTTTCAACGATATCTACAATGACTTCGGAAAGCCCTACGATCGGAGCAAGCTCGATAGATCCATTTAACTTTACGATCTCAACCGTCTGATGCTTTTTATTATAAAAATAGTCTTTCGCAATATTCGGGTATTTTGTGGCAACACGGATCAGTTCATGATGCTGCAGTTTCTCTGCTGTCTCTTCACGACCGCAGACACACATCCGGCATTTCCCGAATCCCAGGTCAAGTACTTCATGGACTTTTCGCCCTTCTTCAATGATGGTATCCTTTCCGACTACACCGATATCTGCGGCACCGTATTCTACATAGGTCGGTACATCCGGACCTTTTGCAAGGAAGAACCGGAGTCCCAGTTCCTCATTGGTGAAGATCAGTTTGCGTGAATTTTTATCTTTCATCTCGTCGCAGGTAATTCCGAGCTTTTCCAGCATATCAAGAGTCTTACTGGCAAGACGCCCTTTGGTCAGTGCAAATGTTAAATATCTCATAGGTTCTGCTCCTTTACTTCTGCTTTTTCGTGTCCATGATCTTCTTTTCGCCTGTGCGGAAATTGATCATCTCAATCTTCAGGTCATCCCGGAGATACAGCATGGTCATGACGGAAGATCGCTTTCCGTATTCCTCGTATACCTGACGGTCATCCTCAGTATTACGCTTGAGCATTTCAATATTTTTCCCTTTACTGCGGAACGTTCTTGCAAGGGAGATGGCCCACTTTTCAGTATCCTGTGTATAGACGAGGAGATTGCGGCTGCCGGTCTCTACCTGGATGCTCTGCCGGTTCAGGGCATTCATCAGTTCATCTAAAATGATGGCAAAACCGATGGATGGAGTATTCTTACCAAATTTTTCAAGCAGATGATCGTAACGGCCTCCGCGTACGACAGCATCTCCTGTTCCGTAAGTATAAGCACGGAAAATGATACCGGTATAGTATCCGTAGTTTCCGCTCATGCTCAGATCAAATGTGATATGATCTTCCACTCCGTAAAGGCGGAGAAGCTCATCAATCTGCTTTAAGCGATGAATCGCCTGACCGGCTTTTTCTCCCGGGGCAACAGAAAGTGCCTGATCCAGGATCTCTGCTCCGCCGGTCAGTTCAGGCAGAAGATGAAATGCTTCTTTGACAGAGTCAGCAACATCCATATGATCCAGTACTTCCTCTACTCCAAAGAAGTTACGGTTGGCGATGAGGGTACGGAGCTCTTCTGCTTCATCCTCCTCAAGACCTGCTGCCTGGAACAGACTCTGGATAAAGTCCACATGTCCGATACTGACCTGAAATTCTTTCAGTCCGGTTTTCTTCAGTCCGTCCACCACCATAGCGAGCATTTCTGCGTCTGCCTCGATGGAATCGACACCGATCAGCTCTGCACCAAGCTGGGTGTTCTCTTTCAGCCGTCCCTGATAACTGGAATGGTTGATAAAAGTATTGCCGGCATAGCACAGGCGGATTGGAAAATCTTCTGTCTCAAAAAGCGTTGCAACGGCTCTAGCAATAGAAGGCGTGATATCCGGGCGTAATGCAAGGATATTTCCCTCCCGATCAAAAAATTTATACATTTCTCTTGCAGAAGTAGAACCGATCTCTTTACGGAATACGTCAAAATATTCAAATGTCGGAGTCTGAATATCCTGATAACCATAGGAATGAAGTACGGTGCCAAGCTTTTTCTGCAATGTCAGTTTAATTTCACATTCTTTATTATATATATCCCGGACGCCTTCCGGTGTATGCAGTTTCTGTTCCATGTAGATTCACCTTTCTTAAACACTTTAGTCTGCTAATACGTTAAAACCCGCTTGTAATTATACGGATTTTCTCTGCTTCTGTCAATCCCTCGTGTCCAAATCCTTCTGGATGGAATCAAGATAAGGAATAAAAAAGCCATTCTGAAGTTTCATAAACCAGTCCGGTTCCAGTTCATCCAGCCGGAAGCTTTTTCTTCCACCTGCCTCTGCCCTGTCCCAGAATCGGCGGATCTGCCGGTATTGCATATAGTAGAGCTCCTCACGGGCTGTATAATAGATCAGGAGAAATGCGATTCCTCCCTGCTGCTCAAATTTTTCCATAAAACGGATCTGATGCTCATGGACATTCTGAAGTGGAAATGTATCAGCATTACATTCTTTTGCATCAAAGCAGACCGGAATGCCCTGCACGGCACCGATATAATCTACGGTACTGATCTTATCAAAATAGGCAAGGGTAATATGCCGATGCTCTTTATCAATCCTTACCGGAGTGATGGGGGTTGGAATCTTCTGGATCAGTGCAAGCCCCATTTCACTGTAGCGGGTATTGGTATGATTGATAAATTCTTCCAGAGTCGAACCACGAAGTCCTCTCGAATTCCAGGTTGCCATTTTATATCACACCCTTTTCCTGACAGATTTTCTGAAAAAGAGGAGGCAATGGTGCCTGAAGTTCTTTTCCCGAAAGGAGGGAAAGATCTCCGCCACACTTCGGAAAATTAAGACGGTATGCGTGGAGAAGCTGTGAGGAAAGACCATATTCTTTTTTCAGAGTCTCATTGAAAGCCCGGTTTCCATATTTATAATCTCCTGCAATGGGATGACCGATGGATGCAAGATGGGCACGGATCTGATGCGTCTTTCCGGTGATCAGATGAACTTCTAGAAGTGTAACATCTTCAGTTTCCTTTATTATATGATATTCTGTCTCAATCGGGGAAGCTGCTGCGGACGGAGTCCGGCTGACAGTGACCCGGTTCGTCCGGGAATCTTTTTTCAGATAGCCGCTGATATGACTGTCGGAAGAAACTTTTCCACGGACAAGACAGAGATAATATTTTTTCAGGCTGCGGTCACGGAACATTTCACTTAACTGCTGGAGTGCCTGCAGGGTCTTGCCGGCAGCGATCAGTCCGCTGGTATTGCGGTCAAGACGGTTGCAGACAGAAGGATGAAATGTCCGCAGTTCTTCTTTGGAAATCTGACCGCTGTTCAGCAGATAAGCGATAAGGTGTTCTACCATGGAGATGTCGTCCGGTTTTGCCTTCTGGGACAACATCCCTGCGGGCTTGTTCAGGAAAATGGTGGATTCATCCTCATAAATAATGGAAGGCTCTTTTCCGGCATGAGCCAGGATCCAGTCGGGATCTCCGGGGGACTGCTGTATGGTGCCTGAAAATTTCTGAATGGTCTCATCGGAAAGGAACAGACGGACGGTATCATTTAATTCGAGAATTTCATTTCCTGCTGCCTTTTTCCCGTTCAGGGTGATATTTTTCTTGCGGAGCATTTTATAAAAAAAGCTTTTAGGAGCCTGGTTCATATATTTCGCAAGAAATTTGTCGAACCGCTGTCCGGCTTCATTTTTTTTAATTATAATTTCTTTCATTGTCTTTTCTCCGAAATCCAGAACCGGTTTACATGGAAATGTTCAGCAGAAGGTGTCGGATTTCCTGTTCGGTCTGCTTTGTATCTTCCTGTTCTACTGCTGCAATATTATCAAGCCCTTCTACTCTTGCAAGAAAAGGTGCATACTGGTTTAAAATCTTGACTGTCAGTCCGGTGTAACCGTTCTGGGAAAGAATCGAGCGGATGTGCTTTGCAAGTTCCTCAGGATTCACTTTCTCATAATGAGTATAACCATAAAGATTATGCCCGGAAATAACAAAGCAGTCTGCCGGCATGATCTTTTCCCGGCTGGTGATGACTGTATCGTAGCAGACCGTCAGATGGCGGGAAATTTTTGCAATCTCCTTTGCCCTGTCAGGATCGATGGACGGGTACGGAAAGCGGGTGATGACGCCTACCAGTGCTTTGGATGCCGGGAGGCAGCCGAGAACTGCCACAACAGTCATCAGGTTGAGACGGGTATGCGTCTGGGTGTATCCAAGCAGAAAGATGGCTGCGACAATGGCAAAATAAATGACTGTACGGAGAATCTCTGCTTTCTTTTTATAATTTAAATAACCGGGTTTCCCCTTTTCAACTTTCTTCATATGATTGATTTCCTTTTCATTTAAAAGATCGATTATCTACAGGTTCTGTATACGCAGGAGCAATTTATGTGGCAGCAGCTTCGTGCCGGCATAGGTCAGTTTCATCGGAAGTCCGTAAATAGACAGCTCCTTCCTTTTCCGGCTGTCTTTCAGTGCCTGATGTACCACCGGTCCCGGCTGTGCCATAGTCAGTTCTTTCAAGAAGTTCTGAGGCTTTCCACTGACATCAAAAAAGGGAGTGTCAACCGGACCGGGACAGACCGCTGTGACGATGATACCGCGGGTCTTAAGCTCTTCTCTGAGCGAACGGGAAAAGCTCAGCACATAGGATTTCGTTGCCGCATAAACCGCAAAATACGGTTGTGGACAAAAGGCTGCTGCCGATGCCAGATTGACGATCCGGCTTCCAGGATGCATGTAAGGAAGGCAGAGAAGGGTCATTCTTGTTAAAGCTTGGCAATTTAAGCCAACCATGTCTGTCTGGATCCGTCTCCGCTGCATACTGATCTCTTCTACAGAACCGGATCTTCCGAATCCGGCTGCGTTGACAAGCATACGGATATCAGGAGTGTCTTCACAGAGTGCCTCGCAAAAAGCTTTATAGACAGGCTTTTTCAGAAGATCTCCGTCAAAGATACGCAAAGGCAGACGGGACTGCTCTGCCACTCTCTCTAAATTTCCTTTTCTCCTTGCGATCACCCAGATTTCGTCCAGGTTTTTATATAAAGCTCCGATCTGAAGGACGAATTCACGTCCCATGCCGGAAGATGCTCCGGTGACAATCGCTACTCTCATTCTGACCTCATTTCTTTCGGTGTACATTCCGAATGGATTTTTTCTTCTGACTGCTGTTCTTTTCTCTTTCATTTTTCTTCTGATCGGCAAATTTCCGTGGCCGGATCAGACACTTTGGACCGAAACCGATGAGATCGGTTCTTCCTGCCTTGTGGAGTGCTTCTGATACAAGATCGTACAGTTCCGGGTTGCGATACTGGATCAATGCACGCTGCATGGCCTTCTCATGTGGACTCTTTGGTACATAGACCGGCTTCATGGTACGGGGGTCAACACCGGTATAATACATACAGGTGGAAAGTGTGGACGGAGTCGGATAAAAATCCTGCACCTGCTCCGGCATATAACCGAGATCCCTGCAATATTCTGCCAGTTCTACTGCTTCTTTCAGCGTTGAACCGGGATGGGATGACATCAGGTACGGAACAAGATACTGTTCTTTTCCGATCTTTTTGTTCATTTTATAAAATTCTTCGGTAAACTGCTCATATACTTTATGTTCTGGTTTTCCCATCAGGGAGAGAACCGGTGCTGCAACATGTTCCGGTGCAACCTTCAATTGCCCGCTGACATGATATTCACAAAGTTCCCGTAAAAAAGTTCTGTCCTCTTCTTTTAAAAGATAATCGAATCGGATTCCCGAGCGGATAAAGACTTTTTTAACTTTCGGAATCGCACGTAGTTCTTTTAAAAGCCGGACATAATCACTGTGGTCTGCATTCAGATTTTTACAGGGTGCCGGGAACAGACACTGGCGGTTCTTGCAGACACCGTACTTTAACTGCTTTTTACAGGAAGGATGCCGGAAATTGGCAGTCGGTCCTCCTACGTCATGAATGTATCCTTTAAAATCTTTTTCTTTTGTGATCTGTCTGGCTTCATCTAAAAGTGACTGGTGGCTGCGGGTCTGGATGATCCGTCCCTGATGAAAAGTCAATGCACAGAAACTGCATCCGCCAAAACAGCCCCGGTTGCTGATGAGGCTGAACCGGATCTCGGAGATGGCAGGAACTCCGCCAAGTGCCTCGTAGGAAGGATGATACGTTCTCATATAAGGCAGAGAATAGATATCATCCATTTCTATCTCGGTCAGTGGAAGTGCAGGTGGATTCTGTACCACATAGAGGTAGTCAGAATAAGGCTCTACCAGTCGTTTTCCGTTGAAAGCATCCGTATTAAGATACTGGGTATAAAAGCTTCTGGCATAAGTCAGCCGGTCTGCTTTCAACTCTTCAAAAGAGGGAAGGATCTCTGCATCGTAGACGCTGTCGAGATTTTTTGCTTTGACGACAGTTCCGTTGATATAGGTAATCTCTTCCACCGGAATCCCGGCATCCAGTGCCTCTGCAATCTCGATGATGGAGTGTTCTCCCATTCCGTAAGAAAGAATATCCGCACCGGAATCTAAAAGGAGGGAACGCTTTAGTTTGTCAGACCAGTAATCATAATGTGCCATCCTTCGCAGACTGGCTTCGATGCCACCCAGAATGACCGGAGTTTTCTTATAAGTCTGCCGGATCAGATTCCCGTAGACAACACAGGCATAATCCGGCCGCTTTCCCATAACACCTCCGGGTGTGTAAGCATCTGTCTTCCGTCGCTTTTTGGATACAGAATAATGGTTGACCATAGAATCCATATTTCCTGCGGATACAAGAAATCCAAGACGTGGTTCTCCAAAAACCGTGACGCTGTCAGGTGACTTCCAGTCCGGCTGTGCAATGATTCCCACTCTGTAGCCACGGGATTCCAGCAGCCTTGTGATGATGGCATGACCAAAGGAGGGATGGTCTACATAAGCATCTCCGGAAATATAGACAAAATCGACCTGATCCCATCCACGTTCTTTCATTTCTTTTCTGCTGACAGGTAAAAATCCACCATTCATTCTTTATCTCCTGTTTCTTTTTTTGATATTGTCTGTAAGCTTCTGATCTCCCCGGCAGTCAGTGTACGGTAAGCTCCCGGTGGCAGTAAGTCATCTAAAATAAGTGTTCCCATGGAAAGCCTTTTCAGATACAGAACTTTCTTGCCAACTGACTCAAACATCCGTTTGACCTGATGAAACTTTCCCTCGCAGATCGTCAGCCGGATCTCTGAGACGGTATCACTGCTTAAAATTTCAAGCCGTGCGGGAAGCGTAAGTGCCTGCTCTCCGATGTCTACACCTTTCTGAAAAAGAAGCACATCTTCTGCAGTAACCTTTCCCTCAATCCGGGCAAAGTAGACTTTGTCGACGTGGCTCTTAGGAGAAAGAAGCCGGTGAGCCAACGCACCATCATTCGTGATGAGCAGAAGACCCTCGGTATCTTTGTCTAGTCTTCCGACCGGGAAAAGATCCTTCCGCTGCTTTGTATCGATGAGGTCTAAAACGGTCCGGTCATGCCGGTCTTCTGTCGCAGAAACAACACCTGCCGGTTTGTTCAGCATATAGTATTCATACTCTGCATAGGTAACAGCCTGTCCAAGATAAGAGACCTGATCCTTTTCTGTATCAATCCTGGTTCCGGCATCTTTGCTGACAGTTCCGTTGACAAGCACCTGTCCTTTGGAGATGTCTTTTTTAATCTGAGATCTTGTACCAAGTCCCATATCCGCAAGATATTTATCCAGTCTTAATTTCATCCGTTCCACCGCCATCCGGGAAGATATTTATTTTTCAGCATCTGATTGATCAGTTTACCGAAACCGAGCGGGTATCCGTCTACACAGACAAGATACCAGCCTTTCTCTTTCAGAGATACCAGATCTTCCACATCGAGAGTATCACCTTTGAGATATTTGATCACTCGCTCATCACTGACAGGAAGATTGAGGATCTGATCGTACTCTTCCATTTTCAGATTCATGGCAAAAGCCTGACTCGGTTCAAAACGGTTCTTTTTCAGTTCTCCAAGCAGCAGTCCGGTACGTAGAAAACGGATTCCCCGGATGGAAGGAAGATCGGCCGGCATATAGTATACTTTATCGCCACGCAGTTCCATTCTGGAAGGAAGAAACTCCCGGTGTACATGACTTAAAAATGAAGTAAATTCTTCGGGCAGCTTTTTGGGCTTGCCGGTATCGGTCCCGGAAGGAAGAGCCGGATGTGCTTCTCCCTTCTGAAGAAGGGCAAGGAAATGGCCCTCTCCTTTCATCCGGTGAGGGAAAATACGGACGGTCTTTTTCAGCTCTTCATTTCTGCTTTCGGTCACCTGCGGCATTCCATTGACAAAGCCTTCATACCCCTCCATTTCACAGATCTGAAATTCAGGATATTCCTGGAGCAGATATTCAATCGTCTGCTCATTCTCTTCCGGTGAAAAAGTGCAGGTTGAATAAAGCAGCATGCCTCCCGGGCGGAGCATCTGTGCAGTCTGGGTGATGATGCTTTTCTGAATTTTGGAAAAGAAAGACGGTCCATGCTCTTCCCATGCTTTTACCATTTTCTTATCCTTACGGAACATTCCCTCACCGGAGCAGGGAGCATCAATCAGGATCTTGTCAAAATAACCTTCAAAATAAGAAACTAATTTGCCGGGTTCTTCGCTTAATACGAGAACATTGCCAATACCGAAAAGCTCCAGATTCTTTAAAAGCCCTTTGGCACGGGAACTGCTTAAGTCGTTGGCTGCAAGGACACCTGTCCCCTGTAATTTTGCTCCCAGTTCCGTCGCTTTTCCACCCGGTGCGGCACAGACATCCAGTACCCGGTCCCCCGGCTCCACCGGCAGACGGCTGGCAGGGGTCATGGCACTTGGTTCCTGCAGATAGTAAAGTCCTGCAAAATAATATGGGTGCTTAGAAGGCTGGATATGATCTCCGTCATAGTAAAATCCATTCTCAATCCACGGAACCGGCTCCAGCGGCCAGGGTGCGATCTTTAAAAAATCTTCAACAGAAATCTTGGCTGTATTGACACGCAGACCATAATGCCTTGGCTCATCATAGCAGGCGGTATATTCTTCATATTCAGACCCGAGCAGAGTCTTCATCTTTTCTTCAAATTCTTTTGGTAAGTTCATTGTAACTCCTTTACAAAGTAAATTTTCCATAACATTCAGTATACCACGAAACCGATATTCAGAAAAGAGTTATTCATAGACTGCATTCACTTTCCATTGTTCTGTCAGACGAAGTGCCGGATAGGAATTAACACTGACTTCTCTTCCATTAACGGTCAGGTAAATCCCGAGGTGTAAATGGACCGGAAACCTGCCGGTTGTTCCTTCAGTTTTACTGTATCCGGTATCGCCCATATACCCAAGGAGATCTCCGGCATGAACCTGCTGCCCTTCTGTAAGAGGAGCATAGGAATCAAGATGTGCATAATAAAAATAAGCACCTCCGGGAGCAAGGATTCCAATCCGGTAACCGCCAAGTTCCAGCCATCCAAGATTCTGAATCGTTCCATCGGTCATACTTACGATGGGATAGATACCTCTTTGGTTAACGGAGGCTATGATGTCGATACCTTCATGACGGCGTTTCCCTCCATAGGTTCTTTCGTATTGCCAGGAATTTTCAAAGGTGACGGTGTAGTCAGGACAATCGGAGGATGTAGCAACCGGAAAATACCGGAGATCATTCCATATGGCACGGCAGAGTTTCAGGTATTCGTTCCAGTCAGGAAGGTTTTCCCAGTGTGGTTCGTATTTCTTTACAGAAAAATCGGTCGGTTCATCCGAATGATTCAAAGCGGTAAGACAGGTACGAAGAGCGTGAGGATCTGCCTGAAACCGAGTCTCAAGCCAGTAGAGACCAAGAAACCTGCCGGGATCATCAGAGGATGCGAGGATCGGAAAAAGTTCTTCAGATACCGGCTGACTTCGAAATTCATTGCTTTCAACGGTAGTCGGGTTTAAAAGATTCTTTCTGGCGAGAAATGAAAGTCTGGGAATCAACAGTCCACAGAAAAATACAACAGAACAGAGGAGGATCCATGGCCTTTTCAGAAAATGTGACCGAAAAGAAGAAAGAACAGCAGTCATTGGTTCAATTCCTTTGCAGTGAAGAAGTTAATAATGCATATGCCAAAGAAGCCGGATAACTGCATACTTTTTCAGGAAAATCATAAAATAGTGAAAGAAGAACAGGAATGACAGAATGGGTGGAGTATGAAGCAGAAACTTTCCAAAAAGAGCCTGGCAGGAATTGGTATGATCGGAGTTTTTCTGCTGATGCTCTGCTGCCCGAAAGAAGTATTCAACGGGGCAAGTGAAGGACTCCTTTTATGGTTTCAGATCTTATTCCCGACACTGTTCCCGTTCCTGCTGATCACAGATCTTCTGATGGCAACCGGCGGGATCAGGATGATCTCGAAAGTACTGTCTGTTCCTTTCGGAATTTTATTCCGAGTTTCCGGGGAAGGCTCGTTTGCAGTGGTTGCAGGATTTCTCTGCGGGTATCCCATGGGAGCAAAAATAACGGCAGATCTAATCAGAAATCAGTCCATAAGTGTCGAAGAAGGAACCTATCTTCTTTCTTTCTGCAATAATACAAGTCCGATTTTCATCATGAATTTTCTTGTATGGAAAACGCTGGACAGAAAAGAGCTTCTGCTTCCGAGCCTGGTGATTCTTTTAGGAACACCGGTTGTTATGAGCTTCCCTTTCAGGAAAATTTACAAAAGTGGCAGAAAAAGAGGTGGGGGCAGAAATACATTGGGAATGCAGAGAAACTATATTATGAAAAAGAAAAGTGTAGAAAGTTGTATGATGGACAGCTTTGAGACAATCGTGAAAGTCGGGGGATATTTGATTATTTTTTCTGTATTACTGGAACTGGCAGAGCAGACCGGGCAGAAAAATATCGCTGCAACTCTCCTGCTTTCAACACTGGAAGTTACGAATGGGATTCTTATGATTGCGAAAAGATTCCCGGAAATAAGCACAGCCTATCCGTTGCTGATCGGGCTGACTTCTATGGGAGGCATCTGTTCTATGGCACAGACGCAGTCGATGATCCGTGGAACAGGACTGAAACTTTCAGATTATATCATACAAAAACTGGCTACCGCAATGGCAGCCAGTGGATTCGCAATACTGTATGCGAAATTCAATTTTTAAATTCATTTCATCAGATGTCAATAGATCCCTGTTTCCTATTGGTCTGAGCCATTCTGAGAATCATAATTATAATCAGAAGAGTCAGCCTCAGGAACATCCAGTTCTGCACGATTGGAGCGGACTGTATCATAACACTCCTGCAGGGAATTGATCAGACCGTCATACTTGGTTGTATAGCTGTCCAGTGTATGACCGATGATGCTTTCCGCATTTGCAAGAAGGTCATCTGTATACTGGATCGCACCAATCCGGATTTCATTGGCATCCATGGTTGCATTGTCGACGATTTCCTGTGCCTGGGCAGTTGCCTGAGTAACAATCTCATTTGCCTGTGCATAAGCCTGCTGCATGATCTCATGCTCACTGACCAGTTCGGTGGTCTGTACCTGTGCTTCTTCAATCATAGCATCTGCTTTTGCTTTTGCATCTGCCAAAATCGCATCCCGGTTCGCGATGATCTTCTGATAACGCTTGATCTCATCAGGAGTCTTCATGCGAAGCTCACGGAGCAACTCATCCATATGCTCTTTATTTACAATGATCTTGGTCTGGGACAGGGGCTGAAATTTACAGTCTCTGTCAATATATTCTTCAATCTCTTCAATGATCTGTTCAATGCGGCTACTCATCAGTTACACTCTCCTTTTTCTTTCATCTTCTTTTCAAGCTCAACTGCAACGGCCTGTGGTACGAACTGAGTAACATCTCCGCCAAAGGCTGCAATCTCCCGTACAGTAGTTGAACTGAGGTAAGAATATTCAATACTGGTCGTCAGAAACATGGTTTCAACATTCGGACTGAGTTTATGATTCGTCTGAGACATCTGAAGTTCATACTCAAAATCCGTAATTGCACGAAGTCCCCTTATTACCATGTCTGCGTCCATTCGTTCGGCAAAATCCACCAGAAGTCCGTCAAACGGAATGATCCTGACATTTGGCAGATCCTTTGTCACTTCCTTTAACATTTTAACACGTTCTTCAACAGAAAACAACGGCATTTTCGCTTTATTATTCAATACTCCGACAATGAGTTCGTCCACGATTTTACAGGATCTGCAGATGATATCATAATGTCCGTATGTAACCGGGTCAAAGCTTCCCGGATAAATCGCTCTTAACATATTTCTTCCTTTCCGGCTTTTTCCAAAAAGACGTGCTTGTTCGTCTTATATCTTTTTTCTTTGATGAGAGAAAAGCCAAGTTCCCCGATATACGAGAAATCAGTATTCAGTGAGGCTTCTACGATGATCACGGTATCTTCATAGACGAGTGAGGAACCGGCGAGATATTTCAGTACCTGCTTTTCCAGTTCCTGATCATAAGGCGGATCCATAAAAATATAATCAAAAACCTTATCTCCTTCTAACTGGTACAGTGCATTCAGCACATCTTTGGTCAGTGTGATCCCCTTTTTCTCCAGCCTGGTAAACTTCAAATTTTCTTTGATACACTCCATTGCTTTGGGATTTTTTTCTACAAAGACGGCTTCTTTTGCTCCGCGGCTGAGAGCCTCGATCCCAATCCCTCCGCTTCCCGCAAACAGATCCAGAAATTCGCAGTCATACAGATAAGGAGCGATCATATTGAACAGGGTCTCCTTGATCCTGTCGGTGGTTGGTCTTGTATCTATTCCTTCCAGAGTCTTCAGTTTCAGACTTCTGGCACTGCCGGCAATTACTCTCATTCATCGACACCTCCAATCATTAACTATGCTGAATTTTAGCAGAAAAAAGCACCCGGGTCAATGCCGAGTGCTTTTCTCTTTGGCTTCTGCTGTATTTTTTGACGTACATTTGGTCTGTCGCGGCTACGACTGCACTGACCGCAGAAGCCGGGAAGATGGTTTCAGGTTATTTTCCTGCCATCTGCTTTTCCTGCTGCTCGATCATTTTCTTTACCATATATCCACCGACAGATCCGTTCTGTTTGGATGTCAGGTCGCCGTTGTATCCGTCTGTCAACGGTACTCCCAGCTCTGTTGCTACCTCGTACTTGAACTTGTCGAGTGCGCCTTTTGCTTCAGGCACTGCTGCTTTGTTAGATGAACGACTTGCCATGATCCATTTCCTCCTTTTGCATCCTGCAGTCTGTCTGAAGACTGCTTTTCCTGAGTTGTTGTAACGAAGATGACCGGCCAGTTTCTGTATGTACCATGCTTTTGCCGGTCATCATACATCACTGGTTCCGTTCGCCTTTGTTACGATGTTAGTATGTGGAGGAACGGTGAATTTAAACTGGTAAGTTCTGGTGGTTACAGCGTTGTCTCAAGCATGAGATCTTTCAGCTTCTTCTGCAAATGATCTTTCAGTTTCCGGTGCTGCTCCTGGGAAAGATCCGGGTCTTCGAGAAGAAGTCTTTCAGCAGCGGCATTTGCTTCCTGCAACAGTGCTGCGTCCTGAAAAACGTCAGCAATCTTAAAATCAAGAACTCCGCTTTGCCGTATCCCGAATAAATCTCCTGGTCCGCGGAGACGGAGATCTTCATTTGCAATATAAAAACCATCATTGGAATGATTCAGGATCTCCAGTCGTTCTTTTGTCTCTTTCGACCTGGAGGCGGTCATGAAAATGCAGTAGGACTGATATTTTCCACGGCCAACCCGCCCGCGGAGCTGATGGAGCTGGGCAAGACCGAAACGTTCTGCATTTTCAATCATAATGACGGTTGCATTTGGCACATCGATACCGACTTCTACAACGGTTGTGGATACAAGAACCTGGATCTCATTCCGTCCAAAAGCAGTCATGATCTCATCTTTTTCTTTTTCTTTCATTTTTCCATGCAGATAGCCGACACGGATGGAAGGCCCAAGGATCTCCTGAAGCATCTGACTGTAATCGGTAACATTTTCAGCATCCAGATTTTCGCTTTCTTCTACCATAGGGCAGATTACATAGCACTGCCGCCCCAGTTCTGTCTGCTGCCTGATAAAAGCGTAAGCTTTTGGACGGTAGCCTGTATCAACCACGCAGTTTTTGATCGGAAGACGGTTCATAGGGAGTTCATTGATCACGGAAATATCAAGATCTCCGTAAAGAATAATTCCCAGGGTCCGTGGAATAGGTGTTGCACTCATGACGAGAATATGTGGTGTAAGACCTTTGCCTGCGAGTTGTTCCCGTTGTCTGACACCAAAGCGGTGCTGCTCATCTGTGATGACTAAGGCAAGGTTTCTGTAGTTCACTTTTTCCTGGATCAGTGCATGGGTTCCAATGATAATAGAAGAAGAACCGGATTCGATCCGGACATAGGCTTCACGCTTCTGCTTTGCAGTCATAGATCCGGTCAGAAGTTCTGCTTTAAGAGGAAGTCCATAGTGTTCCAGCATCCCGGAAATTTTTTCATAGTGCTGCCGGGCAAGCACTTCTGTCGGAGCCATTAATGCACCCTGATAGCCGTTGAGTCCGGAAAGCAGAAGCCCTAAAAATGCCACGATTGTCTTACCTGAACCGACATCTCCCTGTACCAGGCGGGACATGACATAGTCTCCGGTCATCTCTTTCTGGATTTCATTCCATACCCGCATCTGGGCAGCAGTCAGTTCATAGGGAAGAGACTGGAGAAATGTATCGATGGCAGGCTGCTGCTTCATAGTAAAGTGATTTTTCATCCGTTCTCCGGATTCTTTTACATATCGCAGTGAAAGGACAAAGGTGAGAAATTCTTCAAAGACAAAGCGTCTTCTTGCTTCAATAAAAGTCTCTTTGGAATGTGGAAAATGCATTTCATACAGTGCTGCCTCGTAAGGGGGAAAATCGTAAGCAGTTTCCAGTTCTTCAGGAAGAAAATCTTCGGGTATGGAATTACTTTCCAGTGCCTGACGGACAGCTTTGATGATGGCATTATTGGTCAGTCCTGCGGTAAGTCCGTATACCGGCTGCATGGAATGAAGTTTTTCATTGTATCTGGCAGCAGGATCATAGATCTGTGGATGTTCCATGACCAGTCCGTCACGTTTACGAACCACTCTGCCGCGTAAAATGACCGGGCCGCTCCTGCCTAATGTATTCCTTAAAAAAGGCATACGGAACCAGATCACTTTTAAAGTTCCGGTCAGATCTTTTAAATAAAGAGTTGTCACCTGCATATTTTTTGTCCCGGACACCTGTATCCGCCCGAAAACAACACCTGAAACGGTGCAGATATGTCCTTCCTGAACTTCACTGACAGGAACGGGTGGACTAAAAATCTCATAGGTACGCGGATAATAATGCAATAAATCGTCAACGGTGGATACACCAAGCTTAAGGAATAATTTTTCGGTCTTTTCTCCAATCCCCTTTAATGTGCTGATCCCGGCATTTTTATTCATGTCTTTTTCTCCTGATTCTGATTACAAAAACCGGAGCACTTTCGCCTATGAGAAGTGTTCCGGTTTTTTAATGATATAATACAGGCAGAAACTGCCTGATCTACAAAATTATTCAACAGAAAGAACGTAATAGTAAATCGGCTGTCCGCCAGAATGAACATCTACGTCTACATCAGGATAAAGCTCCTCTATTTCTGCTGAAAAACGTTCTGCATCTTCAGCCAGAACATCCTGACCATAGTAAAGGCTGATCAGTTCTGTATCTTCATCAACAAGATCAGCAAGCATCTCTTTTGTGGTCTCTTCGACAGACTGTCCGACAGCAAGGATTCCGGCATCACCGATTCCCATGATATCTCCCTCATGGATCTCTTTATCATCGATTCGTGTATCGCGGACTGCATAGGTTACCTGTCCTGTCTTAACAGCTTTAATGCCTTCATTCATAGCATCGATATTCGTATCAACATCAGCTTCCGGCATATAATTGATGATGGCAGTAATTCCCTGTGGTACTGTCTTGGTTGGAATTACGATAATATCCTTATCTTCTGTCAGGGACTGAGCCTGATTTGCAGCAAGGATGATATTTTTATTGTTCGGCAGAATAAAGATATGATCTGCATTCACATGGTCAATCGCTGTCAGCATATCTTCGGTACTCGGATTCATTGTCTGACCACCTTCAATAATATAGTCAACTCCAAGCTCTTTGAAAATATCGTTCATACCGTCACCGATGGATACGGTGATAAATCCAACCGGTTTACGTGGCTCTTTCTTTTTATTTTCAGCCTGCTGTGCTGCAACTTTTTCAGCGTCCTTGATCAGCTTTTCCTGATGCTCTTCCCGCATATTGTCGATCTTCATACGGGAAAGCTGTCCAAATGTAAGTGCTTTCTGGATGGCAAGTCCCGGATCGTTCGTATGAACATGGATCTTAACGACATCGTCATCTGCCACGCATACGATAGAATCGCCGATAGACTCAAGATATGCCTTGAATTCAGCCTCATCTTTTGAAGTGAACTCCTTCTCAAGCATAATGATAAACTCTGTGCAGTATCCAAATTTAATATCTGTCTCAGCCTGCTGTCCTGGTTTTACCATTGTAGTTCCGGAAGTGGCCTCGATTGCAGAATAATCAATCTCTTTTCCGAGGAAAGCATCGTATGCACCATGCAGTACCTCAAGAAGTCCCTGACCACCGGAATCAACCACACCGGCTTCTTTTAAGACAGGCAGCATCTCAGGAGTCTTGGAAAGAACCTCCTGGGCATAAGCGATTACCTCTGAAATGAAAGTATCCAGATCGTCTGTCGTCTCAGCGAGTTCTGCCGCTTTCTGGGAAGCTCCCTTTGCAACCGTAAGGATCGTTCCTTCTTTCGGCTTCATAACTGCCTTATATGCAGTGGCTGTCGCACGCTCACATGCTCTTGCGAGAATGGATGTATCAATCTCATCATGTTCACGGATCTCTTTTGTGAATCCGCGAAGAAGCTGGGAAAGGATGACACCCGAATTTCCGCGGGCACCTCTCAGTGATCCAGATGAAATTGCTTTTGCAATGGCAAGCATATTCGGATTCTCTAAAGCTTTTACTTCTTTTGCTGCTGACATGATCGTCAGCGTCATATTTGTACCTGTATCTCCGTCTGGAACAGGAAATACGTTCAGTTCGTTGATGATCTCCTTCTTTGCTTCAAGATTGGCTGCACCTGCAAGGAACATCTTCTGAAGCATCTCTGTATTTATCGTCTTAACTGCCACGATATATCCTCCTTAATCTATCACTCTAACACCTTCTACAAAGATGTTGATCTTACCAACTTTCATGCCGGTAAACTCTTCTACCTTATATTTAACATTGCTTATAAGGTTGTCCGAAACGGAAAGAATGTTCACACCGTATGAAACGATCACATGAAAATTCAGGGTGAGAATATTCTCATCAGAAATTCCGACTTTAATTCCTCTCGTGAGACTTTCTCTTTTTAAAAGATGCACCAGCCCATCTTTTACATTGACAGCAGCCATACCTACGATACCAAAGCATTCGATCGCTACAGATCCGGCATACTTCGCAATGACATCAGGACTAACAGTAATGATACCAAGATCTGTGCTCATACTACCCTTCATCATTTATTACCTCCAGTTCTATTGGTTTTTACCATAAATAACAAACTTATTATACTATCTGTTCTGACGTTTTACAATACAGTTTTGATTTTTTAAAAAAATACTTGCATTTGTGGTTGGGTTCTGTTAGAATATCATTGTTATGAGTCTAAATGACCAGTTCAGATTGTTAGGAGGTGCAGTCATGGCTAAATGTGCTATTTGTGAAAAGGGTGCTCATTTTGGAAACAATGTAAGTCACTCTCATAGAAAATCACCAAAAATGTGGAAATCAAATGTTAAGTCTGTAAGAGTTAAGACAGAAGGCGGATCCCAGAAAATGTATGTATGTACATCCTGCCTGAAGTCAGGACGCGTTGAGCGTGCTTAATTGCAGGACATTTCATTAGAATTGATGATTAAGAATGACACGGAATAAAGAGTTGTATCTTGAGTGATTGAGATACAGCTCTTTTTCATTTGCAAAAAAGACAATAAGCAAGGATCAGGCACATGATCACCAGTACTGTTCCCCAGAAAATATCAGAAAGGAACATCATGATCACCATGCCGACCGAGAGCCAGAATAATGCGAAACCAACCAGTCTTTTCAAAATAGAATTACTGCTTTCAAAAGTCGGTTGATTTAATATATGAAAAAACTCCTGCCAAAATGACAGGAGCTTTCAGTTTCCAGACATATGAGATAATTCATCTATGGGATGATTCATCTGCCGAATCAAGAATATCAGCGACATCGTCTTCAGAGAGCTTTTCATCTTTGGAAGTAAACCGATCAATCACATCCGGAACCATGTCAAGAAGTTTCGTGACAGTGTCCTGATTCTTAATATTTACAAGCTTTGTCTTACCGTCCTGAATGACAATAACAGCACTTGGAGTCATTTTTCCACCAATTCCACCCATTCCTTTTTCTTTTTTGTCTGCATTAAACGAACCGGCACCAATTCCAAAAGAAACATCCATCAGAGGGAGAATGATCGTTCCATTGATGTGGATTGCCTCTCCTACGACAGTCTTTGAAGTGATCACACTGTCCATTCCATGAAAAAGAGATTCTACGGTTTCTTTAAAACTATTTGAGCCTGCCATAATTGCGTCCTCCTTAAATTTATAATTTGATCTTTTTAAAATGCTGATAAGTGATCCGGACATTCTTATCTGCCAGGAGCTTCAGTATCAGAACTGCGAGATGAATGATCCTGAGCTTTCCACGGGCAGATAAATTTCCCTGTAATACTTTGTTCTCAAAGTCAGGAGTAATGTCTGTATGTTCTCCAATCAGGGGATATACCATACTCAGTCCTGCAAGAACATATCCGGTGACGGAAGGATCTTCAAATCCAAAGCGTATTTTCAGTAAAAATTTCTTTGGACGGATTCTGAAAAGAAATTTCTTCCCCTCGCAAATAACTTTTGAAAAACACTTTTTATGTGGTTCACAGGTCAGGAATGCTGTCAGCTTTTCTTTTTTCTTTCTTAATGCTCTTATCTTATCACAGAACCGGGCAAATGTACATTTTATCTTTTCTGCTATTGCCCTGACTTTTTCCCACCACCGCTCTATCCGGCTTTTTGACTCTGAATCAGCTTGAGTCTGTTGTTGATAAGGAGAACTGCTGATGCGTTTCTTCTCTGTTTGGTGAGGAGCGTCGGGAACGATAGTATCACGACTCTTCTTTTCCTGGTGAAATGTGTCGGGAATGATATCGTCAGTACTATCCTCTTTGTGATGCAAAGAGGAAGGAACGGTATTCTCACTGCTTTCTTCTTCCTGGTGAGAAGAAGAGGGGGCTGGAATATCATTCCCGAAGTGCTTCCACGCAAGACGGATATGCCAGTGAAATCTGCTCTCTTTATATGAAACTGTTCCTGAGATCAGATGAAAGAGCCAGTGAAAAACTGCTTTTGCCTGTGCGGAATCGACAGATCCATCAGATGTCCCCTCTGCCCGGTAAGAAAAAGGATTGAACAGCACAAGCAATATCACAAGCAAAAGAAGAGCTAAAATGCCTAACAGGATCATGCCAAGTATTTTTAAGATCAAAAAGAAAATATGTATCATTGACACCTCCGGTTTTCTTTTATGGATTCATTGTGCTTCTGCAGGATATAATGCCGGATATCAACACTCTGGGTAGCGGCGAAAACTTCCTCCGTAATCTGCCGAATCAGCTCCAAAGCACTGTCATATCCGTCAGCCAGTCCGACCACAAATAAAGGGGTGTTCTCGTAAATGTGCTGCTTTAAGAGCAGGGAAGAAAAAAAATCCAGTTGATTCTGAGGACTCTGAGAAAAAGCAATAACGTAAATGGAGGGCTGGAGGTTATTGGCTGACAGCTTCTTTTTAATTTTTGCTTCTTTCTTTTTCAGATTTTCGTTCATATATAAATGACAGTAAAAAGTAATCTGCATACCTGCCGCCCTCCTGCTAATTCTAATTATAATAAGAATCTAAAATCTCTCCTGCAATCGATACTGCCTTACCACTGGAACTTCCGTCAGAACCTTCGGTAATCACACTGATGACGAGTTCGGGGTTATCTACATTGGTAAATCCCATAAACCAGGAATGGGTTTTCTCTCCATCGGACATACTGTATTCAGCAGTTCCGGTCTTTCCGGCAACGGTATAACTTCTGCCACGGAGTACAGAACCAGTTCCCTCTTCTACTACAGCAGACATATATTCTTTCAACTGTGCGGCTTCATCGGAAGTCATTACTTTTTTGTAGCTTTTCGGAACATTTTTGCGGATCTGAGTTCCTGTATAGTTGGTTACATATTCCACAAGATAAGGCTGCATAACGGTTCCCCCATTGGCGACTGCCTCTGCGATCAGAGCCATGTGGTAAGGACTGACGGTCGTCTTTCCCTGTCCCATTGCAGTCATCATGATTTCTCCTGAACCGGAAGAGGAATCAAGTGCAAAAGAACTTTTGGAGGTATTCAGGTCTCCCGGCAGTGATTTGTTGAAAAGCATATCTTCCGCAGTCTTTTTATATTGTGAGATATCTAACTGTAATCCTATATTTGCAAAAGATGCATTACAGGAGTTTGCAAAGGAACTTCTCAGATCTTCCTGTCCATGTGCGTGACCTCCAAAGCAATGAATGGTAATATCTCCCTCTGTGATCTCTCCGTTACAGTCATAAGTATAATCGCGGTATGAGGCATTCTGACGGATATAAGACAGTGCCGTAACTACTTTAAAAGTAGATCCGGGAGCATAAGATCCCTGCGTTGCACGATTCAGAAGCGGACTGTTCGTATCGTCCGAATTTAAATCAGACCAGGCAGCAACGATATTATTTGGATCGTAAGCAGGCTTTGATACCATTGCGAGGATCTTTCCGGTAGCTGCCTCCATGACAACAACGGCTCCTTTATTTTCGCCTAATGCCTGATAAGCAGCCTGCTGAAGATCAGCATCCAGTGTCGTAACGACTGTATCGCCCATATTCTTCGTCTCACTGAATTCATTTTTCAGTTTTTCGATAAAGAAAGCATTGGAGGTGAGCAGTTCAAAATTTTCGACAGATTCAAGACCTGTCTTTCCAAGCTTGTCATTACTGTATCCGATGACATGGGCAAATAACTCCCCGTATGGATAATTCCTGGATTCATTTCCATCCTCATCAACAACGGTTTCAGCCAGAGTATTTCCATTTTTGTCGACCAGCTTTCCACGGATTACACTCTGTGCATAAGCATCCTGACGCTGGTTATAGGGACTGTTCACAACCAGTTTTGCCCTGACGATGGAGAAATATACGAGATATCCCATAAGAGCAATAAAAAGGATAACAAAAAAGTAAGTGACTCTAGCGAACTCTTTGTTGGTTGTGCGACCTTGCTTTTTTTGGCGTTCTCTGCCTTGGGACTTCCTCGAATCTCGGTTTATCTGATGTTGTTGATTTTTTCTTGGTCTTTCTTCCCGAACCATCTTTTAATTCCCTTTCTCTTCTTTTTGCGTTCTTCTCATGCTGTAGTTTTTTTCGGCGTTTTTCTTCCCGTTCGGCCTCTTCATCTTCCCTGACGATATATAGCCCCTGAATGATACCGAACATGATCATGGTACTCAGAAGAGAACTTCCGCCATAGCTTACAAATGGCAGGGTAACGCCTGTCAGTGGAATGAATTTTGTGACACCGCCGATCTGCAGAAATACCTGGAAGATATAGCAGGTACCGAGTCCAAGTGCAACCAGTTTATAAAACTGATTCCGCAGTTCCATCGCAATATTTAAAAACATCACATAACAACTCACGCAGATCAGAATCAGACAGAGAGAAAAGATCATCCCTATTTCCTCCGTGATCGCAGAAAAGATCAGATCCGTCTCCGCTACCGGAATCGTATCCGGCTGCCCTTTGAAAAGTCCTGTACCAAACCATCCTCCCGAACCGATTGCAAAAAGCGACTGTGCGATCTGGTATCCGCCATTGCTGTAAGTGGCAAAAGGATCCTGCCATGCGGCAACACGTACCTTGATATGGGAGAAAATGTGATACCCTATGACGGCGGCACCACAACCGGCTCCCACACCTGCGACTGCATAGAGCGGCTGCCTTGTGGCAACATAAAGCATGATCAGATAGACTACAAAGTAGATCAGTGCTGCTCCAAGATCGGTGGAGATGACCAGGATCAGTACGTGGGCTGCGGCAACGGCAGTCGTCACTACAACATTCTTAAATTCAATCGATTTTTTCAGGCTGGATGCAACATAAAATACGAACAGGATCTTGACAAATTCTGAAGGCTGGATGCTTACAGGACCAAGATTAAAACTTAATTTTGCTCCGCCTGAGGTAGCTGCGAAGAGTGCAACGACCAGAAGGGCAGCTCCTCCGACACCGGCATAAATGTAAGTCCAGTTTTCAAGAAATTCCATCTTGCGGATCAATACCGGTACGATCAGTCCGAAAGAAACTCCTACAATAACAAAAGCAAGCTGCTTTACAGCAATGCCGTACGGAGATTTACTGTCTACGGATAAACGGGTGATCATGATCATTCCGGCAGTGATCAGCATACACATATTGTTGACGACCAGCCTCGATACACTGGGGTAGATCAGATTATATAAGAGGATCACTCCCAGTATGACAACAGCCAGTGCTGCATAAATAAAAAGAATACGCAGATCCTTTTTCGCAGTATACATGGCAAAAAAAGAAACCATCTGCAGTAAAAATAAGAGAACATCCTGACGGATCAGTACTCTTTTCTCTTCATCCTCATAATTTCTCGTAAAAATTGAGAAACATGAAAAGGTATATGCGGCCATTAGTAGGATAATGATGTATTTAGAAATTTGTATTATAATATTAGTCATTTTACACCTGCTTTATATAATTCCCCGATGAAAGTGTCCGGTCATGTAGTCAAAAGGAATTTCAACGGAGGTTCTTTCCGTATAATTATTTTCTGTGCAGAAGAGACGTAAGATCCGGCATACTTGCTCTCCTGTCTCGGACGTAAACTGTAATCTGCTCCGCAGGGGTGCTAATTCCTGTATCTCTGCATAAAATTCCAACAGACAAAGTGGCGAAGGATCGTATATTACATTATAACAAAGATCACAGAAGTTCTTCACCTGCAGAGAAAGTCCTTTGCGGTCTGACAACGTCATAAGACCGGCAGTGTGCGTGCATCCACGAACAGTATTTTGGATACATTGTGCGGAGATCATGACAGGAAGATAACCATAGACCGGCAATTCCATATTCGTGAGTCCAAGATTGCCAAGTTCCCGTGCATTTAACTCAAGGGGAGCGGTCATTTCAGAAACTCCATGCTGCACCCAGAAAGCTCTGGAAGACTGGTTGAATATATAGAGATTATGATCCAAAATTATTTTTTTGTCAAATCCATGCTCTTTCAGGAACTGATAGGATTCATAATTCCTGATCAGAATCCCGTTGACAGGGAGAAGAGACAACTTTGGATACAGTTTTTTGAATAGTGCAACCGCTTTTTCCCTGAAAATATAGGGAAATGCAGGACAAATCTCGATCTGCCGGTTTTGCAGAGCCTTAAGGTCTCTATCAAATGAAGAAGTTGTACATAACCGGAAATCAGGATAAAGCCGTTGAATCTTTCCATGATCCTGACCGGAAAGAATGAAACCGGTTATTGCATTCCATTGTTCTTCTGTCTCAACGAGAATGGAAAGTCCGGGAATCTGGCTGTGAGAGACAGAACCGGAACTCTTCAATGGAGAAGCAGCCCCATGAGAATCTGCCAAAACCATGTCAGTAGAATCAGGCAGATTCTGTCCTGATTCATGTAGGGTACTTTGAGATAACAGATCCCTGCAGAAAGAATCTGCTATCGCTTCTTCTAATCCATCCAATGCATAACGCCGCAGACGGTTCAATTCTTTCATCGGAAGAAACGAACCAGGATCAATCTGAAGCTCCAATGTCTCAAATTCAAAAGGCGTTTCCCCGGTCTTCATAAGCTGTGTTCTGAGCCGTTCTTCCTCCAAGGGACGGTTTGCGGCAGCCTGAACAGGAACTTCTGTATAGGCCGTGAAAGAACGGTTCCCCTTACAGACAGTAAAGAATCCTTTCTGCCCGATGGTAAGAGACAAAAATCCATAAATTTTTTCCCGGAGTTTTCCGTTTATATAATCGTGGTCAAGCCGTTCGATTAACTGTTGGTTGCGGATACGGTGAAAGACAGTTCCTTTTGGAAAATTCATTTTCTTCGGAACAAGAAAATGAACAGTCTCTCCCTTTTTTACATCCTTACCAAATGTATAATTATTTTTTCCTCCTGCAATTTCCAGAACATCCTGTGCATGGAGCTGAGTCATGGCAACACCGGAGATTTCCCGTCCGCTCTGAGCTGTTACTCTGACAGCAGCAACACCGGCATGGTTGGGACGATCCAGTGCAAGCATATCCCGTCCGTTCTGACGGAGATAGTAGCCGGTATGGGAATTTCCGCGGTTATACAGATCCATCAGCATTTCCCGGTCCTGGTCGCTTACAGAAAAATGGTCTCTTCCATTTCTGAGATAAAGGTCAACATATTTCCGGTACATGGAAGTCACACCGGCTACATATTCCGGCTTTTTCATTCTTCCTTCGATTTTAAACGAATCAATTCCTGCTTCAATCAGATCCGGAATCAGCTCAAGGGTACAGATGTCTTTCAGACTCAGATAGTATTTCTGCTTTCCATCTGCTGTATAAGGAAGTCTGCAAGGCTGGGCACACTGCCCTCTGTTGCCACTCCTTCCACCAATCATGCTGCTGAGAAGGCACTGGCCTGAGTAGCAATAGCAAAGTGCACCATGCACAAAACATTCGATTTCAAGATTCGTATCCTGATGAATCTTACGGATCTCATTCAGGGAAAGTTCTCTGGAAGGAACAATTCTTGCAGCACCTTCCTGCTCAAGAAACTTTGCTCCAAGAGAATTAGTCAGGGTCATCTGGGTGCTTGCGTGAAGATCCATTTCCGGGAAATGCTGTCTGATAAAGGAGAAGACTCCGATATCCTGGACGATTACTGCATCCAGTCCACACGCATACAGAGGTGCAAGATAATCGTAAAGGTCTGCAAGCTCTTCATCTTTTAAAAGTGTATTCACAGTAAGATAAAATCGCCTGTCATGGAGATGAGCCTCCCTGATCGCACGGAGCAGCTCATCCTGTGAAAAGTTGTCAGCATATGCACGGGCTCCGAATCTTGCTCCGGCTGCATAAACAGCATCAGCTCCGGCCTGGATCGCGGCATGAAAACATTCATATGATCCTGCAGGGGCAAGAATTTCTATTTTCTGTTCTTTTTTCATATCTGATTCCTGTTCTTAAGTTAAACTGGTTAAAAAGGCTGTGAAAGAAAAAGGCTGTCAGAATGACAGCTTTTTCTGGTTACCTTCTACGGTTTTTCATTTCGGTTTCAAGCTTCACAATCTGCATCTGAAGATCGTTGTTCTCTTCCTTCATCTTTGCAAGTTCTTTTTCAGCATTTTCAAGTTTGATCTGTGCTGAAATCAGCTCATGCTTTAGATCGTACATCTCTTTGTCCTTAAGTTCGATATCGCTTTCCAGGGAATCTCCCTGCTTTTTGGCTTTAAAGTAGTCATCTGCAATATTAAGGGCGAGAAGTACATTACGGGTATCGGCACTCTGCTTTCTGTAGCCCTCACTGTTCGTGCATTCCGTAATTTTATGATTCAGATAGGAAGATACTTTCTGTAAATATTCCTCTCCCTCAAAACCGCTGAGAGTATAGACCTTCCCTCCGATTAATACTTCTGTAAAATGTTTTGCTGAACTCATAGCATCCTCCTCGCATTTCTTAATTGCTATTATAAACTATTTACCAGCAAAAACCAACTGTTTTTTCATCGGATTCAGGTTATCCGGGATCAGAATGATTCCGATTCTGGTTTATTGAGGCTGGGGGATCCCAAGATGACTGTATGCGAGGGCTGTTACAACTCTTCCACGGGGAGTACGCTGAATGAATCCATTCTTGAGCAGATAGGGTTCATAGACATCTTCCAGTGTACCGGCATCTTCAGAAATAGATGCTGCAAGTGTATCAAGTCCGACAGGCCCTCCCTGAAATTTCTCGATCATGGTAAGCAGAATGCTGCGGTCAATGTGATCTAGTCCATACTTATCCACATCAAGAAGATCTAATGCATAATTAGCAACTTTTTCGGTAATGACCCCGTCATATTTTACCTGTGCAAAGTCTCTCACCCGCTTCAGCAGACGATTGGCGAGACGCGGAGTTCCACGCGAACGTCGTGCAAGTTCCATTGCACCGGACTCTTCAATCTCTACGCCGAGTACTCGGGCAGAACGCAGGATGATCGTCATCAGTTCCCGGTCTGTATAAAATTCCAGTCGGTTGACAACGCCGAAGCGGTCTCTTAACGGTGCAGTCAGCATACCGGCACGGGTGGTAGCTCCGACCAGTGTGAATTTAGGCAGATTCAATCGTACAGAACGGGCTCCGGGTCCTTTTCCGATCATGATATCAATGGCATAATCTTCCATGGCGGGATACAGAACCTCTTCTACCTGCCGGTTCAACCGGTGAATTTCATCTACAAAAAGTACATCATTTTCCTGAAGCCCGTTCAGAATAGCAGCCATCTCTCCTGGCTTTTCAATCGCAGGGCCGGAGGTAACTTTCAGATTCACCCCCATTTCATTGGCGATAATTCCGGCAAGAGTTGTCTTTCCGAGTCCGGGAGGACCATAAAAAAGCACATGATCCAGAGCCTCTCCCCGGGCTTTGGCAGCTTCAATATAGATTCCCAAAGTCTTTTTGGCCTTTTCCTGACCGATATATTCAGTCAGATGTTGAGGGCGGAGCTGTCCTTCTATTTTGATATCTTCTTCCAGATTTTCTGTTGTAATGATTCGCTTTCCCATAGTTTAACCTCTGTCATTAAAGTAAAAATTTTAATGCTTCTTTCAGGATATCCTCCACAGAAGAACATTCCGGAGAAGACTTTTTAACTGCACGAAGACTTTCAGCACTGCCATAACCAAGAGCTGTAAGTGCCTGGACTGCTTCTGCCTGCATGGTATTGGAGGCAGTGTCCGTACCGGATGCCAGATCCTCAGAGTCGCCTCCATGAGCGGCATGCTCCAGCATATCTTCAATATTCAGCTTGTCTTTTAATTCCAGGATCAGCTTTTCAGCAGTCTTTTTTCCGATTCCCGGTGTGGCGGAGATTGCCTTGGCATCTCCGGAAAGTACTGCAAACCGCAATTCATCAGGAGAAAGGCAGGACAAAATATTTAATCCTGCTTTTGGACCAATGCCATTCACACCGATCAGAAGACGGAATACATTCAGATCCTCTTTGGTCAGAAATCCAAACAGTTGCATAGCATCCTCTCTTATATTCAGATAAGTATGGATTTTGACTTGCTGACCCATGGGTGGGAGTAAGGATAAAGCCTGCTGTGGCATATAAATGCCATATCCGACTCCGTTGACATCAACGATGGCTTTTTGCTCCTCAATATCACATAATTCTCCTCGTATGTAAGATATCATAATTCTTCCTCTTTCTTATTTATTTCAACAATGAACCGGTTGGGAAATTACAACCGGATACTCTGAGTGCGTTTAAGCACTTCTGCGGACAAAATTCCAATAACAGCTCCGGTAATCACTCCTGCAATTAAAAGTACAGGAAGATAGTAACCAACCTGATACGTCTGCACTACGAACATGGCAACCAGCAACTGTCCGACATTATGTGAAGCTCCACCGCCAATACTGATACCGGCGACAGTGAACTGTCCGGTCTTTTTTAGAAAAACCATAACTGCAAGACTTAACAGTCCTCCACCAAGGCTATAAAATATACTGAACATATTTCCGAAAATCAGACCCGACAATAAAATGCGTATTACGGAAAGTAAAAGAGCATCCCGTGGACAACCTTTGTACAGCAGGATCACGACCAGAAGATTGGCGAGTCCCAGCTTCATTCCTGGAATTCCAAAATTGATGGGGATGAGCAGTTCTACATAGCTTAAGATCAGGGCCAGAGATGTAAATACACCAAAAACTGCAACTTTATTTTTCATCTGAGAAACTGTCTCCTTCTAATAATAACAATATGCAGGGATCAAAGGTCAGCTTTCCTGAAAAGAAATGCTTTTTACCGGGAAATGCTGTCAATCTCATTGCGGGTATCACCTGCTTCTATTGCAATCACCACTTTGTTCGGGAGACAGATGATACTCTCCCCGTCCCTTGATATCGCAAGATGGTTTACGCAGATCTGATCCGGGCAGTCAGCCTCTATCATGCGGACAGTTCTGTCCTGGATACGGATCTGATTCGATTCATTAATATTTACAGTCTGGTCTGTATTAAGATCATAAGTTCCATATGGATTCCCATCGATACTTACAACGACCTGTGCATGATCCGTCTTTCCGGTCAGAATCTGAAAAGCAAGGATCATAAGGGCAAGTCCTGTGATCCCGGCGGCTAAAAGCCAGTCATTTTTTTTCATGCCAGTCTCCCATCTGTGCTGTCTGCGTATTGTTGTGATGCATTTAACAGAATGCAATATTGTGAATCTGAAAAATTCATCTGCTTATCTATTTCAATAATATAGCACAATCACTTCTTAAATGCAACCACACGTTCGATTGCACCGCTATTGTGAGCATCAATGTAAAGCAGGACTGCTGTAAAGGAGAAATTTCAAATAGTTGTACTATTATCTAAAAAAAGGTATACTAGATATCAAAAATGACAGTTCAGGGAGCAAATAAATGAAAAAAGGAACTCATTCTCTTTTCCCGTGCATGCTGGGAATGGTAATTTTATGTGTGATATTCACCGGATGTACATTGGCAAGGATAAAAGAACCTCTTACGATGACAGGAACTTATTTTGATACAGTGATCCAGTTGCAGGTATGGGATGCGGATGAAGAAATCCTGGAACATTGTAAGAATCTGTGCAGGAAATATGAAAATCTCTTCAGTGCAGAGGTTGAATCCAGTGATATTGGAAGGATTAACCAGGCAGAGGGAAAACCTGTCAGTGTATCCAGTGAAACCGCAGAGCTGATTCAGTTGGGGATTCATTACGGAGAACTTTCAGATGGGAAATTTGATATTACGGTTCTGTCAGCATCCGAGCTTTGGGATTTCCATGATGGAAAGAAGGTGATACCTGATCAGAAAGTACTGGAAGAGGCAGTCAGTCATATTGATTATAAGAACATCCAGGTAGATGGAACGACTGTAACAATGAAAGACCCAAAATGCAGGATTGATCTTGGCGGAATCGCAAAAGGGTATATCGCTGACCGGTTAAAAGAATATCTGGAAAAAGAAGGAATCGAACATGCAACGATCAACCTTGGAGGAAATGTGCTGACAATCGGAACAAAACCTGATGGATCGGATTATAAGATCGGGATTCAGAAACCGTTTGCAGCGGACGGAGAAGTTCTGGAAGTCCTTTCAGTGCATGATCGGTCTGTGGTATCCTCAGGGGATTATGAACGATACTTTGAGAAAGACGGTGTAATCTATCATCATATCCTTGATCCTCAAAGCGGGTGGCCGGTGCAGAATGACCTGGATCAAGTTACGATCCTTTCAGATTCTTCCGCAGATGGGGATGCTCTAAGCACGACCTGCTATGTCCTTGGACTTGAAAAAGGAATGAAACTGATTCAGGAAATGGATGATGTAGAGGCAATTTTTATGACGAAAGACGGAGAGATTCACAGAAGTTATTAAATTTGTGTTTGTTGGAATGATACGCTTGTAAAGCAAAAGACTTCTTTATGGCGAAGCGGACGCGGAAATCAGAGATATTCCTTCGC